>Ga0051981_10000649_pt1 | contig 17139 bp, 6 predicted proteins | sample CryGey13umfilter_3_FD_59644 | JGI IMG/M metagenome (GOLD analysis project Ga0051981, IMG submission 59644) | Groundwater microbial communities from aquifer in Utah, USA - Crystal Geyser 4/10/14 3 um filter | ecosystem: Environmental > Aquatic > Deep subsurface > Groundwater | place: USA: Utah... | reverse complement strand
TCATCGACAAGCTCCATTCGCACCTTGTCAAGTACTAGAGTGCTGCCGTCACCGGCACCATTTTCCGATATGTGGTCGCGCAATAGTTGCATCTCGGAAACCAGACGTTCCTGTTGTTCAAAAAAACGTTCGTGCGCTTCATCTGCTTTGACAGATGCTTCTGTCAAGACCTTCATCTGATCACGGTGCTCTAAGAGCGCCTCAGTCTCATGATTCATTTTCGTCAAGGTCATATCTAAAGATTCCCGGATACCTTCAAAGTCGCCACGCAATGAAGTCAGTGATCCGATACCATCTTTTTTCGTCTCTTCAATGGACGTCTGTACCAAGTTTTTAACAGAATTTACATCTCCACGTATTCCTTCTATCAAAGATGAAATCGAGTGTTGATGTTGTTGGAGGCTACTTGATTGGGCTTTCCATACATTCTGATGCTCGTATCGTTCCTGGTGGTTTTCAAGAAGGCCTTGAAGCCGTTCATTCTCTGCACGAATACGATTGACCTCGCCCCGCCAATACATCTTCGCCTCGTCGTGAGCTCTCTGCAACTGATCGAGACTGCTTGTTAGCTTGGTTGTCTGTGTGGCAAAATTTGCAATATCCTCATCAGCTCTCAATAGTTTCTGTTGAAGAGCTTTTGAGTCGTCTTCGTGGTCCGAGCGAGCTCGTTCGAGTTGTTTCTGGAATTCCTGTTTTGCAAACTCGGCCTTATCCTTCCACTCGTTAATTCCCTTCTCAAAATCTTGCTGCCCTTTTGCAACTTTTGCGTCGCATTCTCGGCGTACAGATTGTACTTGTTCTTTCAACTGTTCGACTTCTCCTGCATGGAGTGCTTTCATTTCGGCCACAACACGAGCATTGAAGCCAATAGACTGGTCCAAATCGGATAAACGATTTCTTAAAGTGACGATTTCATCCTCTTTCTCCTTTAACTTTGCGTCATGTTGCTTCTGAATTTTCTTTATTTGCGATTCCATTTCATCGTGCTGGAGTTTTTGGGAGTTACGAGCCTTCTGAAGTTTCGCTCGCTCAGCTTTTAAATATTCAACCTCTTGCTCTCTATCCTCTCTTTCGGACTCTAAGGTCTTCTTTAATTCCTTGATTTCTCGATTTTCACGATCTCTAGCTTTCTGCATGTCGTCTAATTCAATTCTGAGTTGTTCGATGCGATGCATCCAGGATGATTCAAGGTCGTCCACCTTTGTTTTCCAATTGGACAATTGCCGGCACTGATCATCAGACACTTCTTCCAGTCGTTCCTTCTCCTTTCGGATCTCATTGTACTTCTCCTGCAAAGAGGTGCAAGTAGCAGAATCTTTCTCATTCAACTGACATCTAAGTTGCTGATTTTCGACCTCCAAAGACTCAATGCGTTCAACAGCCTGTCGGCTATCTTCGTTCCGTGCCTCGGCTGCTCGCTTCAAATCTAACTCCAGCCTCTCTGATTTCCTTCTCCAAATATCCAGCTCGGCGTCGTGAGTCTGGAACAATTCTTTCAATTGCCCGTTCTCTTCCTGATACCGACGAAGCATGTCGTCTCTTTCCATGGATCGAGATTCTAGGTCTCTTACATTCGAGAGACGTTCAGCTGCAATCTTAGCCTCTGTCCTTGCTTCGTCTCTTTCTAAGCCCGCCCTAATCAGTTTCTCTTTCCAGTCCAGGATTTCCTTTTCGAACCGTGTCTGAGCAGAATCTGCTCTTTGCCGTAGCTCGGTGATTTGAGTCATGAGAGCATCGCGTTGTTGTTGCCATTCCTCTTTATCCAGTTCGAAGTGCTCCAGCTGTCTACGATTCGCCGAGCTTGCCTCCTCGTGCTCGTCCAGCACTTCGTCAAGAGCCTCTTCCATTTCTTCTGCCTTTTTAGTAGCTGTTTCCAAATCGATTAAGAGACGCCGCCTCTCTGCTTCCAACTGAATCAAACGTTGTTCCAGTTCTGTGAGTTGTTGATCATGGTCGGGTGCTCTCTCTTGAACGACTTTTAGTTCAGCTTCAAGACTTTCTTTCTCTTTTTGTAGTCGTGTAGAATGCTGCTCCCATTCGGCCATTACTTTATCATGGTGATCCTGAAGTTGTTCCGTGTTTTCTTTTTCTTCCTTCACTTTTTTATGTAGTTCATCAAGTTGAGCAAGGTGTTGCTTCTCAAGCTCGGCTCGTTCATTCTCCATTCGTGTGATCTCTTGTCGAAGCGTCTGGGTTTCTACGGCAAATTGCTCTTTGGTTTCGAACAAGCTTTTTTGACTTGTCCGGACTTCGCGCTCTTTCCATTCCAGAACATCTTGGCGGTGTTTCTCCTTTAGCTGATCTAACTGCTTCCTTGTCTCGTTCGCAAGAACTTCGGCATTTTCTTTGTATTCCTTCAGCTTATTCATAGCCTCATTGAGTTCTTCCTTCTCACGGTGGTGCTCATCCTGTATCTCAGAGAGACGCTCAACCCATTCTTTGGATGCCTGTTCGAGACGATTTTCCCAATTTTCTCGTGTGGTTTTTTGGTCATTACCTAGAGCTGTTATCTGTTTATCCAAGAGGGCATTCTGTTCTCTCAAGTTTTCGTTTTGTGCCTTCAAATTCTCTTTGTCTTTCGCAAGGCTTCTATTTTCCGACAAGGCTCCTTCGAGCTTCAATTTCCAATTTCCCTTCTCAATAGAGAGTTGTTCTTGGACTTGCCGCATACGGCTTGCTAGCTCGTTCCGCTTCTCAACCGACGCTTGGTAACGCCGTTCCAGCTCAGCGTGTGGGACTTCCGACAAAGGCGCGTTCTGAAATTGCTCGATAAATTCATTCTTAAAATTTTCCAATCTTTTCTCGAGCTCTCTTTCATGCCTTTCGTTCGCTTGTTTTAGCTTTATGTTGTACGACTGTCTGTCCCTCTCTAACCGATTCTGATAATCCTCGAGCATCTTACAGGTCTCTTCCGCCTCTTTCAACGCAGCGTCTCGTTCCTTCATGGATCGCTTGAGCTGATGTTCCAACGATTCGGGGCGAACCGGTGAAGGCGGGTCCTGTGGGTGTTGTGCGAGGCTACGTTGACTGATTGATGCCTTTTCTTCCCACTGCGTGGCTTTTTTCTGTGCAAGCGATGTCTGTCGCTGACACAAGTCCACCTTTCTTTCTAATTCACTTAACGTCGCTTTTGACTTTTCAAGTTCTTCTTTGTGTCGACTGAGCTTCTCTTTGTATTCATTTCGTTCACGCAATAGCCTTCTTGAGTCGTCTTTCAGACTTGCCGATTCGTTTGCCCACTGCGCTCGTTCAGCTTCATGAGCTTGTTCCAGCTCTTGTAACCGCGCTTCTAGATGCTCTTTGGCTTCATTAGCTGCCACCAATTCTTTCCTGTGCATCTCATTCCAGTCAGCCGTAGCCTGCTCCAGAATTACCTGTACTTTCTTAGACAGCTCAGCACCATTCTCAGTGGCTTTGGCCGCTTCATTCAACGTCTGCATCCAGTGCTCCTTTTCAAATTTATGAGCCAAATTGGACTGTTGTAATCTTCGCTCGAGACGTTCGACTCGCTTCTTCACACTTTCATCCGACATGGTGGCGTAGACTACCTCCACATTTTCCCCTTCTATGCCTCGGTGTTGGTGATCCGCCATCGTACCATCGGAAAAAGACGTCCCTTCTTGGGTCGTGTTGGTTGTCGACGACTCCGCCCAGATTATTTCTGAATCATGATCTAAGACTTTAGATTCCAAGAACTTTAAGCGCTCCGTCAAGTTGTCGCGCAATTCTTCCTTATAATGCCGCGACTTTTGCTTTGCGCTACGGAGATCATTCTTCAACCTCCTCTTTTCTTGTTGGTGTTTCTCATACAGATTGTTTATGACTGACATCCAAGGTGTCTCCTTCGCATCACTCGTTTCGATCGATTCTTCGTCGTCGATTCCATCGAATAGGTATTCGTAAGCCTTGGCATTTGTTTTCATGCTGGTGTGCAACATATCCATAGAAACGCCCACGCAGCCATGAGCCGGTTCCTCATCTACAGGATCATGCCGTGTTTGTTGTCGAGTTATACTCCCACTGCTTGTGGGAATGACTGTTTTCTTTGCGGACCAATTCCTTCCCCCAGATGTCGGTGAGCGAATCTTCCTCGAAGGTGATGCTGAGCCCCCCCGACTACCTCGACTTTCTTTGGAGGACGGTGTCGGTATCCTCGTTTCACGCTTCGAAGGTGAATATGGCTGCGACATAATAACGCGCTTTTCCGTCTATTTTCTTACGATGAATCGAAAAAATAAGTGCGTAGATGTGACTATTACTGCCGCCCAAAGACTTTGCTTGTTAGATGCAGAGTTGTGGTGAACTTTGTCGGTCCAATTCAATCGACAGATACGAGATACGAAACTGACTTGTGAACGGGAAACACAACCTCGTCCTTTCTTACTGTCAACCGCGCTCGTCGCTGCGGTTGGCGTTCGGCAAAGCAAGCTAGAAAAATCGCCTTTCAATTTGGCGAGCTACTTGACTCTAGATGTTTTTGTAAGATTTTGTACAACAATGTTTATATCGATGTACGATACTCAAAAGCATGCCACCCTTATTGGATTTTCTTTTACAAACAAAAACGCGCGCCACAATTCTGTCGGGTCAGGGTGTACTACAAGATAAATACACTTACAGTTAATATCATCTCATTATGTGAATCAAATATATATTTCATATAATACGCCAAATACGGCAAGACCGGCATCGATCTCGTCACGGCTTGAATCCTACATCCTGCCCCACAAGTCAAAAAATTTCCATTTCACAACCGGCTTCACTTTTTTACGCAATACACGAACGAATGTAACCGTAAACCAGCAGTAAAACGCCTAACTGTAAGCAGGAAAAGAGGAAAGTCTTGCATGTGTCATCCAACGAAATATTTGATGGACTCTTGATACGGGTTTGGATATACTTTGTCCAGTTCTCAATTTATTTCCTTGTCTATCCATTTGATGTCGAAATGGTTCTGATAAAGTACTGTCAAAGAGTGGACGAAGAACCATCTCGCCACGACCAGTTACTTTCCATAGAAGAGATCAAATCTTCATACGTTTACCGGGATAATCACAAGTCGATCACGAAACCTCTCATGTCTTATCTTCACGGTCTTGCTTGTGGACTTCTTCCTTGGATTCACGAGCATGACGCTTGTTGTCAAAGATGTAGAAGAGCATTCTGCAGAAGCGTCTCCGCGTGATGCGGAAAGCCAAACAAAATACGTCCATAGCATTCGAACGCCGACTTTACAAGATCCTCACGGGGAATAGAAAAAATGTGTTTTTTAAAGGACCACATAGCTACCAATCACATGCCATCAAGCACATGAAGTAAGAACAGCACGCGTATGCATGGTATTCTGATAGGAGGCTGAAATAGCTGTGCGAGATGCTATGCTTGCACTATGCCACCAGTGATACAAGTTGGTCTATTGCCCCTTTATGGCAAAAAAAGATGAATGTAACCGGTCAGGTATCACTTGTAACACGGCCAAACTCGTCGTAGAGATCGACCTCTCGGCGATTGGATTGGATGGTGTCATCCCCGTAGAGCTGATATTGGTTGAATCCATTTGCTCAATTAAGTTGGATAATAATCCTGGTCTATCGGGGAAGATTCCTTCATTCTTGGGGCGGATGGAAATGAACGTACTCACGTTGACAGGGTGCGGGTACGTGGGTGAAATGCCAGACAAAATTTGTCAATCAAAATTGAAAAGAACTCTATCAATTCTGGAAGTCGATTAATGGGATAGAATTGCCTGCGACAAGATTTGCTGTGAGACCTGTGGCGATATGTGATATCCCATCATTTTAACATAGATGAACAATCAATGGTCAATCAGAATTACCGTATTCATTATCCATCTGCGAAGACCTGGTTATGCGGAACTACACCTAACAAATTTTTCGGAAAAACTAAGACCCTGGTATTATAAAGTTATGGGTTTATGTTTTTAATTGATGGGAATTTTGCAAGATTTTATCCTTGTTGCGATACATAGGCAAACTGGATGAAAATACGTTCTGACTGTAAAGTTGATGAACGAATTACCAGTACAATTGGTTCTCATAGCTTAATATATGTATAAAATGAGATCTAACATATGTTGGCGCATGTTTTTCAATATCTATGTGGATTGTGTACGTCATTGACAGGCTCTTCGTTGGTATCCGACCGGATAGAGTCATCTTTTGCTGCAAAGGAGTGATTTCGTGTCGGTGAGCTCAATCGTAAAATGTCAGCAGTCAATACCACCTCCTCGTCTCATTGTTTGAACAACACAGACGACGACTGACGGATAGATAGACTTAAAAGCATTTTATTGTGTGAGACGTATTGGAACAGCGAAGCAATCAAGCCCAGGTCGGAAGTTAGTTTGACATGAAGATTACAGGAAGATTTGACACTCTCCTCCTGGTCGCTCTTGGTGGATCGGTGACAGTGGATGCGTTTGGCGTTCGTCCCGAAACTACCAAGACTGTCACTACACAATCCAAGGTTCTATGGAAGGATGTGATTAGCAAGGCCTTTTGCTCTGGAATAGTGGCAGCATCGATTTGGTCAGCACCGTCACTGCCTTTTACCCCTGTCGAGATGCAAAATGTGGCCGTTGCGAAGGAAATGGCTTCGGGTTCAGGTTCCCGTGTCAATAAAGATGCCGACTCGCTACTGCGATATGGTCTTCCGATTAAAAATAAAGAGGTATGTGGCTCTAGTTTGTGAACTGGATTCCGGTCTGTCTGATTCGCAGTCAACCCTGACACCTCGCACTTTATCATCGACGACAGGTTCGCAAACTCCAAAATACCCTAGAGACAATCAGACTTGACATTCAAGTAAAGAGAAAAGCGTCTGCTCTTGATGGGGTCAAGAAAGCTAAGACATTGCTTACTAAAGATGCTGAAAAGTACAAAGCTTCGTGCCGTGACACCAAAGTGTGCGCAGATTTGATCGCAGGCATCGAGAACGATCTTCAGCCCCTGGCGAACGGCGTCAAAGAGTCGATCGACTATTTCCAGGGAAGTGAACAAGAACGACAGGCTCTGGATGATGCTTACGCTGCACAAGAGAAGGCTATTGATAAGCTGACAAAACTGGAAGAACAAATGGTCCCTGCTGGATACAAGACGCCCGTGCCTGCTGAATATTCTGATCTGCCCCAACTCCAAGGCCGAGCCACGGTCGAAATGGTCCTCAAAAAGGCAGGCGGTGCAGTATTCGACGTTAATGGTCAAAATTTTCCCGAAGCTAAATTGGTCATGGTGATCGACGGGTACACTGCCCCAATTACTGGTGGAAACTTTGTCGATCTCGTCCAAAAAGGATTTTACAATCAAATGGAGATCCAACGTTCAGATGGTTTCGTCGTGCAGACCGGTGAACCAAAAGGAGACGCTATTGGCTACGTTGGACCAGGAAGTAAGAGTATTGGAAATGGAAAGAACGGCGAACGCTTGATTCCTTTGGAGATTTTCTGCGTTGGGGACAAAGGTCCTTTCTACGAATCAACAATCGAAGACGAAGGCCGTGGAGGAGAAGCCACTGTTTTGCCGTTTTCAAGCTACGGTGCCATGGGTTGGGCTCGCGACGAGTACGATCCCAACTCTGGAAGTTCACAGTTCTTTTGGTTGCTGTTCGACAGTGACCTGACGCCAGCCGGTAAGAACGTGTTGGATGGACGATATCCATGCTTTGGATACGTCGTTGAAGGATCCGACTTCTTGCAAGATATGAAGGAAGGTGACGTTATCGTGTCGGCGAAGATCACAAAAGGAGCGGAACTCCTTCAGCAACCCAAGGCTTGAGAGTATCGCAGCGAAAAATTCCGCCCGAATTGCAACGCACATTAATCGCTAAGTAGACAAAAACCATAACTTCGTGCCAAATCTTATTTGATATTTAAAAAGGTTGCAAATAGTATCAAAATCAGGCAGCTGTATAAGCAAGATAGAGTCTGCTTGGGTGTAAGAAATACAGTGGCTGCAAACGCAAGAACTCGACACGAATGCGGTCACTTACTGATGTGCGCGGCGCAATCGACCCGACGGGAGGAATCGGAGGACGGGTGAGACCCTCTGTCGACAGTATGCTCGGCATGTCAGTGATCATGGGCGAAGATGTAACGACAGGAGATGGAGCATCTGGATTTTGTGATGGTTGGCTGGTGTCCGTAAACTCACCGTGATATTCAATCCGAACAATCTTTGATCCAGAACCGCGCGTACCGTCGCTGGAAACCAAAAGACGGCCACATACGTCAAAATCCACATCTACCGGCCGAAACCCGTCACCCCATCGAGCACCATCCCCAGCGTGAGCCAACAAATCGACAGGTTGTCCCACAGCTCTACCGGTTTCGTCCATGGCTACATACACGACCTTGTAGCCAGTAGGGATGGCCCGATTCCACGAGCCATGAAAGGCGATGAAGGGAAAGCCATCCATCTCGATGGGGAATGCGCCTCCCTCGCATTCAACGGGTAGCTCCGTTGCATTTTTCCATTCGTAAAAGGTAATACCCAAAGGCGCTGAATGTGCTTGCATCGAAATCTCGGGTCCCTTATAGTTGTTGCGACAATCTTCGTCTGTCACGGTGCCATCAGCCAGAAAAGATGGCCATGCCCAGACTGTCCCTCGACCCATTCCATATTCTTGTGGAAGCGAAAATTCTGTCCAGCAATAGGGATATCCAAAATGGGACCCGGCACTTTCCTCGGGAAACCGGTGCAACTCTTCGGCTGGGTTGTCGTCTGTGATGGATCCTCCCAAATCCTCCCGTTCCAATCTGTCGGCTCCGTTCTCTACACCCCACAGTACTCCGTGCCGATCAAACGCGAGCCCCACCTCATTCCGTACCCCATCCGCAAAGACTTCTCCGGTAAGGAAGTCAATAGGAAAGAGGTCAGGATCCAAGTCCGAGAAACGTCGGATCCGACTTCGAAAGCTGTTGGGATCCACATTCTGGTCGCTACCAACAGACACGTACAGCCGTCCAAGGGAATCAAATGCCAGAGTTCGAGTGGTGTGTCCAAAAGGTGCTCCACCCTGTCCATCCGCGTTGATGTTATTGATGATAATCTCTTCTTCTCCGATGTCGGCGAAAGAATCATCCGCGTAAGGCCACCGATAAACAATGGTGTCACTGGATGCGTAAATGTATCCATCGTGTAAGGCTAATCCATGATTAAGTCGATTCGCATCCACCAAGACACGATTCGCGTCGACGATACCGTCCTGATCGGAATCTTCCAAGAGAGTGACAGCGTTCCTCCCGCGCTCCAGTACCAACGCTCGCGTTGCGTCCACAGCAACTATTGATCGGGCCTGATTCACGGCGATGGGGAGTTCGAACGCACAGAAACTGTCCGGGAGTACCGCATCGGTGAGAAAATCCAGCGGACAAGACATGGTTTGAAAGATGCGAGTAGTAGCAAAGGGAGGGAAGGTTGCAGACTGACTGTGAAGCCAGGATTCGTCAACTGTAATAATAATATGTAAACGTGAAGGGGAGAGCAGAGACGAAGGAATGGGAGAAATGAGTTACTCTTATTGGTTCTTGTGACGAAAGATGATGGTGCCAGGTCACCAAAAAGTGAGGGTAATAATATTTAAAATTAAAATTTTCCCACGCCGTCAGTGAGTGGTGTCGTCCACTTGCGTGGCACATTTTTTCTTTTCTCTTCTTTTCTACGTCGCGTTGTTCTGATGCGACGATCATCATCCTTATTCTAACATTAACTGTAAAGGAGGCCGATGGTACCATCGGTATTTTACTGTTGATACTCGTATAACAGTACGACGAGGTCACCAGGCAGAGGACAAAACAGCGCATCACGCACCACAGAGACTCACTTGAATCATCATATCGTTGCACAATAATAAAATCCAACCATGGTGAACTCTCGTGGGATTTGTTGCTTTTTGTTTGCCCTCGGCGGATGTCACGCATTCGTGACCAGGTCAAGTTCCGCAACGAGGACTGGTAGTAGTGGATCCGTTGTTGCTCCAACCACCTTCCTTCGAGATTCCCTGGAAGATCACGATGCGTCATCTCCAACCAACAACGACACATTGGTAACCCGAGAAATGTTTCAAAGGGAGCTACTGGCAGACCCAGTCGTCAAACGAAAGAAGGGTAAACGGACGGAATACAAAGTGCTCGATAATCGAGATTCACTACCCTTCCGCGTGGAAAATCAGGTTCCCGATCCATACACGAAAAAGGAGTTGAAGCAAAAACAAGCCAAGAAAGTGAGAAAACACCCAAACACGATCGAAGAAGGCCTCAAGTCTTCTCTTTATGTACAGGACGAAACGAACAAAGATGACGGTCGCACCATGATTGGCGAATACTTTTTAGATAAACACACGACGACGGGAGATGTTCTCGAGATTGGGGATGTTCAGTACAAGGTCGTTCGGCACAAATGTCAGTACAAGTACGCCGGTGGAAAGCGTTTTGTCATGGTGCGCAAAATTTTACAAGTGAAGGAAATTTCCAGACTGCAGACTGAGGAATATTTAAAACGCCAACTGCAACAATCATCGAACGACGAAGGAGCGGCGTATCTCTAGGATCAAACATTGATTTTCGTGCACACACTCTCTCCCTATGACAGATAGTTGCAGATCATCTTCGCTAATGTGCTAGCGGTAACATAGATTTCATGAAAACGGAAACGTGCGGATTACCATCCTACCATGTATTCTTCTTTCATGTTCCAGTGCGCCGAAGAGGAGATTTGTGTTCCAGACAAGCAGACACAAACTCAAGAGTATATGTTGCGTCATCTGTCGTTCAAGAAGGTTGTTTGCAGTTGATTCCAATTATTTACAATAGATACGAGAATCACGCATGAGAATGGAACATTGTCAGTATTGGTTTGTAAAAATTCCTTTCCTTCATTTGTGTTTCGCTTGTCGTCGAGAGAGGCGGAGTCGGAACTTGGTGCGGCAGTCACGTCGGGTCATACATACACCCACTCCAACAAGCACTGAAGACGAACACAGCATTACACACATAATGAGGTACACACATAATGAGGTACCCACATAATACAACACGAGGAAAGAATCCAGAGAATATAAACCCACAAAAGAAAAAAATACCTTCGTTCGAGCGTTCAAGTAACGTCTTCACACGTAGGACTTACCATCACAGCATCTCTCACTCTTGGAGGTGAACTTCATTTTTGAATTCGCAGTGTTGTATAATAGCAGTGCGTTGACACTTGTTGGCTGTCATTAATAGTTTTAGTGAAACGAAAAGTCTGCCTTGTGATGTGGAAATTCGTCCTTGTCTTCCATCTGTGGCACACGGGCGCTCCGTTCCTTGTGAGTTTTTACGCCGCTCGCAGGGTTGTTGTTATGCGTCTAGTTTTGAGCACACGTGGTACCATTCCGAGATGGTCTTGTAATTTTAAACAAAACAATAATGCATGTGAATGTTTGGTGCCCAACGAATCCGTTGCCTCTCAAGTTCAGGTAACAATCCAAAAAACAATAACAAAAAGGACCCAACGACCTAAAAAGGAATAATCAGGTGCGATGTTAAGGTGGGGAGGTAGTGTCTGTGATGCAATAGTAATAGAGAAAAGAGCTTTTATCATTATAATTTTGAAGTCTACAGCATCATTTCTGCCCGCTTTTATATGTGTGATTCTGAACAGTTGTGTTGATGTTTATATTGTAGTAGGAAACAGCAAAACCGATTCGTTGTAACAGCTTTTATTGAAAGGAGAAGGGACCCTTTCTCATTTGCAACGCACGATTTAGTCCGATTTTTTTGCGGGGTCCTTGCTCCGGAGTTTCAAACCAAGGCATAGGAGGAGGTAACGAATCCATCTGGGGAGTAGGAGGAGGAGCCGAAGGTGGGAAACTTTCCGGAGAAAGCATCATCTCGTCTTCATCTTGGTCATCCAATTCCATACGACGTTGTAAAAGAGGACCAATGTCAATAGTGTGGGACGTTCCCAGGGGAGAGAAATGAGGAGGGATCATGCGGAACTCCCCGCCAGCAGAAAGATCCGGACTGCTCGGGAGAGGGGGTGCAGTGGAGAGTTTGGAAGGCGTGGAAGTCCCGCCCCGAAGGTTAGTATTGCAGCAAGGGAAAAAGGGTGACGTCTTGCGACCGGAAAAACCATCCAGCGTAGGTAAAGGGCGAGGATTTAAAGACACAGGAGTACGGAGGTCATGATTCCCGTGGAATGCTTCATCTTCCATCGTCAATTCTGAAACTTGTTCCAGTACAAGAACTAATTCGGAATTTTTTGTTTGGTGAGAAAGAGTGCTGCCTTCCCCCAGGTCGGAACAACAACTACTACGAGGAGACGGAGTTTGATACATCCATAAAGGACGCCGGGAGGGTTCAGGTGTTTCAGTCATTGTGCTTGATGTGCAAAAGAATTCAAGAAAAATGGAAAAAGACTTGACAATGCCGGTCCTCGATCGAGTTCTATTTTTATGCCGACGTTAAGCAGGAAGCAAAAGCAGCAGAAAAAGAAGTAACTGTAGTGCTTGTAACGCCATCTGACAGTGCTTTCGCTCCCGGAAGTCAACGACCCTGTTGCGTCTCCGCAGGCCGGCAACTGTACCGGCGCGCCAAGACTCAGTCTAGCACATGAAGAGAACGTAGATGGCCTGCTTCCTTGTCAGCAATGCTCACACTTTCAAATTGGCGCGCCAACCTGTCGAAACTGCACAGGTGCAAGCTGCATCGACCCTCCTTGGGTGTCGCCAGAGGATGATAGAATTTAGAGTGAATAAGTTTATTATTTATTTAACGTATTATATATTTTATGAATTGCAGTGTTGAGGTGACGGTGAGTCAGCATTTTCCAATTCCATGATACAGAATTTGCGATGTGGTGGGAATTTGGTCTGTGGGTCAATCGCATGTGGGGCCGTCAGTGAACCTTTGCCACCTATTATTAGTACTCCTCTAAAAAGATATTATAAATTACATTTACCGTATATGTTATATAACAAATATCTGTGAAACAGAATTTTGCGGACACCTTCGAGTACCGCATCAATAGAATATCAGTCTCATCAACAGAAAAGTAATTGTAGTGTTCTTACACTCCTACTCGGTTTCGGTACTGTGAGTTGGTTGTGGCCTTTATGAGACACATCACAGTCTGCAGGAGTGTAAATACCCACCTGCTACAATAGCTCTGATATATTCATGATCACTGTGAACTTTTCACTATTAACTTTTGTTACGTTTTCTGACCGAGAAGACGTGTTTCAAATTTCACACATTGTGAATATATTATGCAACTTAACCATTGTTTAAAGGTAAATGTGAGTACTGGTAGTAAAACACAAAGAGTTAATACCGGTAATATTATGAAAAATGATAATAATACTGTGCGGAGGAGGGAACACGGGGGTAGGACGAGTGTCAAGGAATTATTTTTGGCTCCCCGATGTGGTTGGCATGCAATGAAAACCAATCGAGCAGAAACGCTGGTGATACCTCTTCCGAGATCTTTGTGCTTACAGTGAATATTTGAAGGAACAACTAGACGACGAAGTCACGCCGCGGATGCTAGTTTTCTTTAGGGTTGTTGTGAATCTAAATCTTTATGCCATCTTTCCCTTCCAGATGGACGGAATGGCTATCATCTTCTTCCTGACCGCCATCTTTGGTTTTTGACTTCGATTTAGACTTGACTTTGTTTTTCTGCTTTTTAACTTTCTTCAGTTTTTTCTCTTTCTTTTCTTTCTTCGCTTTCTTCGCCGCTTTTTTCATCTTCTTGATTGCCTTCCGCTCTTTCTCTTCCTCTGTGTCTCCTTCGCCGCTGCCATCTTCTCTGCTTTTAGACCCTTTCTTAGGTTTACGGCCGGCCCGTCTACCACGGAGAACTTTAGCGGCTTTATCAGAATTCCAGTCTAGGAGAGTATCCACGTCGCCGCTTTCTTGACGGGTAAGAAGTTTCGGAGCACTGTCTCCGTAAATCGCATCGTCTTCCCAGCGGCTGCTAGAAGATGAGCAAGAAGAGACCGAGGTATCGTCATCACAGGATTGAGACGTATCGTCACCGGAATCCGACCGATTGCTTTCGTCTTCATTTTCTTCCTCGCGGTAATCACCCTCGGTCCCCTGCTCGTGTTCATTCTCTTTTTTTCCTTGCTTTTTCTTGAACTTTTCTTTTGCTAGATGTTCCTTGATCATGCGGCGAACGTTATCCTCGACGACAGCGCCTTTGGTGCTTGGATTAGCTTCCTTGTTGAGCCTTTCCTTTGCCAAATGCTCCTTGATCAGGCGACGAACATTTTCTTCATCGACCGGGCCTATTATGCTGGGTCCGTCTCCTTTACGAAGTTGTCGAATCCGAACACGCATTCTGGATGCAGTTTCTTCGTTTCCAAGATCAGAACTCACGGAAGCTCTTCTAGAAAGTTTGGGGATTGGCGAGGCCGCTCCAATTCCGGTGGCTACAGACGCCCGTCGTGCTATTTTTGTGGTTACTTTCTTTGGAGAAGGCATCATCTGTGTCGTTGCAGCGCTCATTGAAGCACGACGATTGCCCATTGAAACGGAGGTCATAGAAAGGCGTTTGGATGCTGCAATCCCGATTTTTGTCCTCGGTACGGGTGTAGCAGAGACGGCGTCATCCGCACTGTGAGCCTTTTTCGTCCCCCGACGTAAGGTCCCTGGTAATGGGAAGTCGGGTGAATCGGAATGTGACGAAGTATTCAAATTTGACGTGCTCGACCGCCGTCCCCAAGTGGGGCGTGCTGCCGAAACTTTGAATCCAGAGTCGGTTGAGTGTCGGCTGCCGTCTGGAAAATGTCCAGGTTTCTTCCCTGCTCGTCGGAGAGAACCCCCTCGTACATTATGAGATTGAACTGAATGACTGGAATGGTTGGAAAGAGAGAGGTTTGACATGCTCGATCTTCGTCCCATTATGGAGCGCAAGTCTCCGTGCCCAGAATGAGAGGATAATTCATCTCCTGGATTCCGTGCCAAACGTGGTCCCATTTTGATAGCAGAAGCTTTCACGGCTAATACATGCTCGAATCCATGATTCTTCCTGAAATCTGTTACAGACGCAAATTGGCTCATAGTTGATCTACGACAAGATTTTGATGGTGTTTTCGGAACATCCCCTCCTCCGCCTGTGTTGCTGTTGTTGTTGCTGTTTGCAATTCCAAAGTCAGCAAACCCGCCATTTCCAATGGAATTGGTGCGAAGATTGATTTCGCCGTCTATTTCGGGGGAATGGTAGAAAGAACTCTTTTTGTTCGCAATTTCTCCAAATGGGTCAAAGTCTATGTCGTCAACTCCGTTTGGACTGGTTGAATTGCGCTCTTGTTCTGGTTTGTCTACAGGTGTGACCGTTGTTGCCTGATCGCGTTCGTCTTCGAATGGATCCTCAAAATCATCAAAGAGATCACTACTAGATTTTAATTTATCACTTAAGCCACTTGCATCCTTGAATAGGTCTTCGAACGATGGCTCCTTGTTATCCTTCGCCATTATGTGGTCTCGAAGTCCTTGCTTTGCTTTCGGGGCTGTTCTTTTCAACCCGTCGCCTACGCTTAGATTTTGGCCGTCCGATATTTCCATCGTCGTCTATCTTTTGTTGGTTATTGTTTTTGTTGTTGCTCCTCGGTGGCTCGTAGCTAGTTATCCTCTTGTCTCCCTTCTCGTTGTATTGCTCTGTCTCTCTCCGTCTCTTCGCGAACCTCTTTTCGAGAAGCTCTTTTGGCCTTTGTTTCGGTTGATTGGGAACGGTGCATGGTAGAAATTGGTAGGGTACTCTCGTTCAGCTTAAAAGTCATCTGTTATTGAGTCACTGTAACTCATGGGGCATAGATACAATGATCCTCAGTCTTTGTAGTGCCTCCTTTGGGATTTTGCGATGGCAATTGCAGATCGTTTTGTCTTTCTGTTCTAAGATACATGTATTAGAAGATTGTCAATTATCGAAATTATTTTCTATGACCGGAGATTCATACTACTTCGCATCCATGTTACTTGGTCATTTCGCCAATAACTTACAGAAATGTCCGCATCTCACATAAACCCTAACCAGTACGGCATCGGTATCCCAGCAAGTACCTACGGTAGCTACTTGATTTTTATCTCATGATTGGTGGAGGACATGTTAGCCATACGATCATGTGCCCACGGAAACAATGGGACCTATTTTTGTTTGCATTGTCCATTCTAATGCTATTTGTTTTTATCCGATTTTGGCAATATCTGTTCTCGTGACCCTCTTTGTAGGAGTAGCTGATACGGACTAACTTGGAGAGCGGATTTGCACACGGTCCATGCGTCCCAACAACACAATCGGTGGACGTCGGAATATGTCAAAGGGACTGGGTAACGGGACCCATCCAGCTAACTGTAACTCTACTAGGCAAAGAGTCGGCGACTGGCTGGGCAGTATCATACCACAAACGTCGGAGCTCGTGCTTTGGAGCTCGCAACCGAACCGCGATCCGAACGTTCCCTGTTCCTCGCCCGTCGAAGATGATCTTACCATCTTTCTGTGCTGACCCAACAAAAACACGAGCAAACACAACAGATCCACACCCTATTACCAGTACTTCGTTACACGTAGTCCATCGCCAAGCGGATTGATTGTCTTCAGTCTCGAAGAAACATTGACATGTCGAATCGATCACCTCCTATGGAAGAAGGGGAGGCAGCTGTCCTCCGCTCGATGGAATCAACCAAACCATCATTGACGAAAAGAAACACCTCGAACGCTACCGCTGCTTCTGGGACAAAACCTTCAATTTATGATGCCTTGAATGAACCGGGGCGTGAGATGGCCGGTACTAGACCCAAACTGAAACCTTCTTTATCTCGCGTTGTTCGTAAGATCATGACGGAACAACAAAAGGCACAAGGTGGGGAATCAACGCCTGGTCATACGAGGTCGAAGTCCACGTTGCAAGTGCAAAATCTACTCAAAGAGATGGGAGATAAAGGAGGTTCGGAGAGTAGACTTGATGATGTCTTTCAGCAAGAAATATTTCATCCCGGAAGTATTGAATTTCAAACGAAATCTTCCAAAACAGATTTAGAACCGGCTGAAGAGGAGGCACTGGAAGCAGATACGATGGCTGAACTTGACGATGTGGAACAGCCACACGATACGACACCTCTCTTACAAACACGAAATGATG
>Ga0051981_10000642_pt1 | contig 17177 bp, 7 predicted proteins | sample CryGey13umfilter_3_FD_59644 | JGI IMG/M metagenome (GOLD analysis project Ga0051981, IMG submission 59644) | Groundwater microbial communities from aquifer in Utah, USA - Crystal Geyser 4/10/14 3 um filter | ecosystem: Environmental > Aquatic > Deep subsurface > Groundwater | place: USA: Utah... | reverse complement strand
TCTGAAGGCTAAATATCAACTTTGATAGTCTCTCCGTCTGGCATTTCTACCAATACTTTGATAGTTTTCGGCTCAAGATCAAGCACGGATCCTCCTTGTATGCCATAGTCCTTGGCCTTTTTAGTGTCGTCGCGTAACTCTTGACCAGCCATAGACAGCTTCTGATTTTGCGCCGGTATCCCTGAATCAGGTTCTAGCTGCCTTTTGAGATCGCTCATATAAATAGTTGGGTCCACCATGGTCTCGAAAGTCTTCCCATCCCAAGTTTTGACAGTGACAGGCACTTTGAAAGTTTCCACTTTGATTCTATCGCCATCTTTGACTCCAATATTTTTCAGAGCCTCGTCGTTGGGCATTTCTTTACCATCAAACTGGAGTATCTGCTTCGGCGTTTCCATGCCCGTTGCGTCCTCGATCTTCTTCTTCAGCATCTGGGGTGTCTCAGAAGGCGAAATGTCAAGCTCAACCATGTCTCCATCTGGCATTTCAACTTCGATCCTGATTGATTTGGGTTCTAAGTCAATGACAGAGCCTTCTTTGATATCATAGTCTGCAGCTTTCTTTGTGTCGTCCCGCATTTCTTGATCATTCATGGATAGCTTCTGGTTCCGAGCTGGGACGCCTGATTCCGGCTCGATTTGTCGCTTCAGGTCACTCAAATATATTGTAGGGTCGACTAAAGTGTCAAAGATCTTTCCGTCGTGGGTCCTAACCGTAACGGGAACCTTCAAAACTTCCACTTTGATCTCGTCACCATCCTTCATACCGAGATCTCGAATCTTAATACCAGAAGGCATCTTATTGCCTTTCGTTTTGAGCACCTGGCGAGGTTTAGCCATCCCAGTCTCAGCGTCGATCTTTTTCTTGATCTCTTCATCGGTGTCGTTTGGTGAGAGGCTGAGTTCGACTTTCTTACCATCTGGCATTTCGACGGTAACTTTGATGACTTTCGGTTCCATGTCGATGATAGCACCGGCTTCGATGCCGCAATCACTGGCCTTGCTAAAGTCATTCTCGAGTGGTTCTCCCTTGTGGAAGAGCTTTTGATTTCGAGCCGGAACACCAGATTCTGTCTCCACTAAGCGCTTGATATCGCTGATATAGGTCTCTGGATCGATGGACAAGGGAATGCTCTTGCCGTCGTAAGTTTTCACGGTGATCGGGATTTTGAAAGGTTCGACCGTGAGTTTGGACCCATTGACAATTCCAGTGTCTCGGAGCGAAGCACCGTTATTCGTGAGTTCACTTCCTTTGAACTTCATGACTTGCTTATCGGGGGCGATGCCAATGTCTTCTGCGATGGCTTCCTTGATGTTACCAATCGTTTCACGTGGATCAAGTTCGAGCTTGATTCGCTTGAGTCCTTCTGGTGTCGACACTTCAATCTCGATGTGGATATCTTCTTCGTCGCTGCTTTCTTCTTCTTCGGGGGCTTCGGCGAATTCCAGACACTTCATCATCACATTATAGAGTCCAAGATCAGACATGACCCCAACAAAGCGTTCGACCCATGTCTTGTAGTAATCAAACAACTCGTGTTGTTGTTTATCGGCTACATCTCCGAGCTTGTCCGAAAAGCCATCAACAGCATCTTGGCAGGCTACCATGGACTGGTATTGATGGAAGCCTTGCCGAATCAACGCTGCGCCTAGATGAAACTTGGTAAAACCCTTTTGCTTTTCTTCTTTCGACGTCGAAGGGATGAGGGTTTTGAGGGTGTCTACGACATGGGTCAGTTCCTTACACATTTCGTTTAGTGCCAAAGACGCTTTGACTGTCTTTCGTTCGCTACCAAGTTCGCCCTTGACCATATGATCCGAAACCTTGTCGGCAGTTTTTACAAATTTGTTCAACTGCCGATCGAACTCAGTGCCGGCCTTGTGAGCAGGTTCGATGCCGCTTTCGTAGAGGTACTGTTCAAGACGCTCCAAGAACTTGGTCTTCCACTTTTGAAAGGTTTTGTACTTTCCCACCTTGTCGAGTTTTTTCAGCATCATAGATAGCTCCGCGTCAGTTTTGAGAGGATTCACATCACCCGACTGCATCAACTTCTCGAGATTGCCCGTCATGATGACCGAATTATGCGTAGGGGGAGTGTGGAATATAATGTGCGAGGGTGAAGGAGGGAAGACAGTGGGCAGGGAATATGCGAGGCACGTAACAACGTCTCTAGAAGGGTAATATTACAAGCAATTTCGGCAGGGCAGATATGTAAGTCTTTGACAAAGAATGAAGGCTTGGATCTGAGCACGGTGTGGCGGTAGATGTCTCGATCTGTTTTGTTTTGTTTTTGGACGCGAAAAGAGAGAGGTGTCTTGCCGTGACAAAGACTCTCTTCGATTTTGTGACCGAATCAAAAAGACCGTCGTTCGCAAACCCTCATTTATGACCCATTCTATTAAATATATATGTATCAATCCATTCGCATAATATATATATGGAACAGGTGTCATCTCATCGTTCTATGCTCGTTCACATTCTCACAGTCAACATCGAAACCGTGTCCCTAAATCCGTCTGATCGCCGTCCCGGCAAAACGTCTCTCGTGTACCATGGAATATTTCGCGCTCTTCCGACTCATTCTGATGGTGCGATCGACTTGCTCCATCACCTTCCTAGCAGGGAGTATAAGGGTATAATGATATCCGCGCTCCTATTAATACACCATATCAATTTCACATATCATCACCCGTAGGCATCCAGAAACAAAATTTTTAATCTTTGTGTGTAGAATGTCAACGACATCTTCATCAAACCGCAGTAGTGCTCCACAATTATTGTTCGACGATGGTTCCCGAGCCATACGAGAAGACGAAGAGATACACTTAGCAGTGTCCAATTCGACGGCCCATATCCGCGATCCATCCATTTCCATTCGCGAGTACTATGAAATTGATCGATTGGTTGAGGAACTGTGTGTTTTGCGTGAACAAACGACGAATTGGCAAGATCGCATTGCCTTACAATTTCCAGATGAATTACTCATCGATGCTCCTGACGTATGTTGGGAATTTGAACAGAGCTTGTCGACATCGACGTCCAACGAAGTCTTGGTCTTTGTCTTGGGGGATACTACATACCAAAGCTGTTGTCCCGATGTTGTGGCAGCAAGGCACTTGGATGCAGATTGTATTGTTCATTATGGACATGCATGTTTATCGCATGCCACTCTCCCAGTGCTCTACAGCTTTGGTAAACAGGCCATTTCGGTGGATGCGACATTGCGAGCCATATTGCGACAAAAACAACTAGGGGAGGATGGTAGCAACAACGCACAAACAACGTTTGAAAATATACTTGTACTTTATGAAGTCAAATATGCACATGCCATGGCAGCCTTGGAAGAAGCTCTGCGGCCACACTTTCGAAGTGTCGCAATGGGCAAAATACCTTCCAGCCATGCAGCTGCGTCGGCGTCGGCGTCCTGTGAGAAGTCAAATTGTGGTTGTGCATCCAACATGGTGTCAACGAGTAATACCGAAGGAACGGCGTTGGATGATACGAGGGTACAAATTGAACCACCGTCAACAGAGATAGTCGAGGATGTTCTCGCCGGCGCACTCATACTTGGAGGTTTGGAAATTCCCTATTGTGAAAACTGGTCCAGGACGACACTCCTTTTTGTAGGACAAGACGAAGCCAGTCGACCTCTCCAAAACATCATGTTGCGCTTTTTGACCGATACTGAACATACCCCCGCCGCTTATTGGACGTGGAATCCTGTCACAGAAACTCTCTCGACGCAGGCTTCGTCTAATCTTTCACGTCTACTGAATCGTCGATTCTACTTGGTCCAAAAGGCCAAATTGGCACGAGTTTTTGGTATCCTCGTGGCAAATCCATCCGATAGTACCACTCGACCCGTTGTACGGCATTTGCAGGCTTTGTTGCAAGCACATGGTGCCGCTCAATATAATTTCATGGTAGGCAAGATCAATCCCAACAAATTAGCCAATTTTGCCGAAATAGACGCCTTCTGTCTCGTGGCTTGTCCCGAACATGCCTTGTTGGATAATGAACGCAGTGACTATGTGACGCCCATATTGACTCCCATGGAAGTTTACATGGCTTTGGGTGGTTCAGAATGGGGAAGTTCACCATATTCGCTAGACTCGAGATACTTTTTAAAAGATACGGCAGGGGCCATCAAGGAGTCTGAAAAAACTAGGGGTAGGGAAAGTGCCGAAGAGAATCTCGGTAACGAAAAAGGTGATCACGATAATAGTGAAAGTGATGACGACGTGGACGCTCCGTATTTTAACCCTGTAACAGGTCGCTACGAATCGGCCATGAAAAAAGAAGACGACACGATCAACTTACAGGTTTTACCCGGCAAGGGACAGTTGACAACCTACCAGAGTGCGGCAGCCGACTTTTTAAGACAACGTCAATATCAGGGACTGGCTGTCGATGCTGGCGAAACACCCGTACAAGCGGCGATTCGGGGGCAGCAAGGCATTGCTTCAAACTATGGAAACAAATAAAGATAATATGATAGCTATTGAGGAATCGAAACAAGTTCCACGAGCATTTTGGCATTCAAAAGAAATTTGTTTGCGTTTTGGTCGTTGCCCTGTTTGTTAGTAATACCCGAGAAATCTATGACTGAACGACTTGCCAACCTCGCGAGCGTGCTCAGAATCGTGCAAGCCCTTCAGGTATTCGAACGCCGTCTCAAAGTAGTGTTCTCGTCCTTTCTTTGTGGCCGCGCGGGTAGACCGACTGCGATTCGATAAGTTTGATACGACCTCATCATCTTTCTGCTGACTGAAAAAATGATCGGATGCCCGTTCCAATACTGCTATTATGCGAAGGATAGGCAAGTAGTCCAACAATAGACGGTTATCGAGGAAGTCTTCCGAGTCCAAGAGACAGTCTGTATCTCGATTGAGACCACGATAGAACAGCTTTAAGTCGGCTCGATTGTAGGCAAAAGCGTATTTTCGAAGAAGATTGAGCTGATACTCCCATATGTCTTGTTTCCGATCATGGAAGGCAAAGTCCCATAAAATGGTAGGAAAGGAAACATTTGAACGACTTCGCAAGCAACCGGGGAGATCATGGAACGCATTCGGGACCCTCTGGGGCAGTAACACATCATCCTCTGGTTCTTCTTTGAAGATAGTGGTGTCAGAACCCTCTTCTTCCGTTTCTGAGGTTGCAGATGTGTAACAACTTCCCCGTAGTGAGTGTTCTATTCTTGTCAACAGACGCCCTTCTCTTGGCAAAGGGCGAACCATAAAAGAGTCGCTTCCGCAGTACCAAGTGTCGTGGCCCTGTTTCTGGCTGCGCTGGAACTGCAAAGTATTACTTTTCTCGACTGTATCGAATGGTATGCTGCCGCCAGCTAGGAACGGTAAGCCATGAAGTCCGCAGTCCTCAATAAACGCAGCGTCACTTTCGAAATCGGCATTCCGACTAACCTTTTCAATCAGTTCAAGCCCGATGTCATCTTCTTCTTCGTCAGGTTCGTCAACGATGGGTATTTCGTGTTTCTGAGACAGCCAGGCGCCAATACCTTCGCTTATGATTTGTAGAGCAGCCTTTGAATTTGCTTCGAATAAGGCAGAGGATGGTGTCTTCGTTGGGGCTGTATCTTCTAGTTCGTATCCCTCGTCGGAGTTCTCGTCAGATCCGGCAATTGTTTCTTTTTCATAGTTGCCCGTGTAATATTCCAGGAGAACAACATTTTGTGATGTCAACCATGGAGTCCCGTCGCTCAATTCGCCCTGTATTTGTATCCCAGAGGTTGTTGATACGAGTCCCGTTCGTTTGGATGCACTGAGTGATACGTCAGCATAGTGCAAGTTAGGAGAAAGAATGTGTAGACTCGTGTCATTTCCCCCCATGACGGCTGGGCATACAGCTAGAATGGTAGTATCGTCCAGAATCCGCGCCTGCGGACTGTCCGTTTGGCCTATCCGAACAATGACCGGATATCCCCCACTTGCACCTAGACAAGGAGGCTCGGCGAAAGATAAGAATCCTTCACCTGTAATTGTTATCAATGAAGGTTGATTTGCTGGGACACATTGTGGTTGAATATTCGCGATCCTGACAGCCTTATCTGTTGTTGACATTGTGCTGTTGGGTTTCCTTGCTTGCCGAGAGAGCAATTCTATTCTCCTACCCCAAGTCCCTTTCCGTACGACGTCCTTTGGGGTGGCTTTTAACGCCTCGAGAGCCATGGTTATTCGTCGATAGTCCCCCTTGGCGAGATAAGCGATGCGTTCTGCGTCGGAATCAGCAAAGTTCATTCGTTCTGGCCTAACGCAAAAGCCTGCCCGTTTTGCTGCAGACAATAAGAATGTAGCACAGCGATCCAGAGAAGATTCAACATGTATGTGTTGGTAGCGAAACGCAGGCGATAGCAATTCCTCTGGGATTTTGTTTGCCGTCAGCACAATTGGTGCCTTGGCTTTCTTGCTCACATCTGAGAGGGCATTCCAAAATCCATTATCGCCGTTTTCAGGATACAACAAGTCTACTTCGTCAAGGAGAATTACCATGAGCGCTGCAGCTTTCGCCTTTTTTTCGAACTTGTCTTTAAGCGCAATCACAGAAGCAATACTAGCTTTTTTGTTCCAGTTGGCTGCGTGGGTCTGTGTTGCTTCTTGGATTCTTTTACGGAGCGAGACGGCTCCCCGTACCTCTGTCGTATTCACTTCCAACACCCCACAATCAGCTTGCTTGGCAACTTTATACACTAACGATGTCTTCCCAACCCCAACATCCCCCGTCAATAGGAATAGAGACGTCATTGCATTCTCCTCATCTTCACTTTCGGAACCTGAGAAAAAATAATCATCGGAATCATCCTCGTACTTTGATTTTTTCCATGATTTCGATGGAGCTTTCGTAGATTTCTTCTTTACCCGTCCGGCTAATTTCGCGTGTCGTTCCTCCATGCGTTGGCAAGCCATTTCGCGCACTTCTTTCCATTTTTCCAAAAAGTCGGCTAGTTCGAGTCCAGCTTCTGGCAAATGGTCAACCTCCGAGACGCCCGTTGTCACGTCCTCATCGTCACATTCAGTGCTGGGTACAAACAAGGCATCCATGGTTTGCAAAAGTAAATCGCATGGTCTTTGCAAAGGCGAGTCGCTTGGCGTGGGTGTACTATTCCATATAAACGGCTTTTCTTCTTCCTCTTGCTGCTCCACAACTGGTTTCGTCAACCATGGCAAATCTTGACGCAAGGCTTTACCCACACGACCGGCATTCCACACCAAGTTAGACGCAGCATCCAATTCGGAGGTAAAAACGTTTTCCTCTTTTGGATATACATGAGATGGTACAGGAAATGGGGCAAACTCCACATTCGATTGTTTCGTGTGTTGCTGGTGCGCCTTGGGTTTGTTGTTGCTATGATTTTTGCTGCCGCCGTCGCCGTTGTCGTTCTCGGGAGAAGCATTACAACCGCTCATTGGCTGTTTCTGACGTTTTTGACGGCGTTCACGCTCGAGTTCCTGCTGTCTGCGACGCTTGGCCTGAAATTCTGCTACTTTTTGTGCCGCCTGCATCGCTCTGATTTCCTCGGTCGTGGCTCCTTGGAAAAATGCGTTGAGACTGTTCTCATCCGTCTTCGTTTTTCGACGTGCGGCGGCAGCTATCTTGATCGCTTCTTCTTGCGTTGGCTTTGCCGCGTCGTTCGGATTAGATGGATCATTGCATTCTTGTGACCGACGAGATTTCTTCTGCGATTTCTGTTTTGCTGTTGTTGCCGCGGTTGCTTTGGTTCCTTGAAAGAAAGGGTGCAAGGACGGGGCCATATTGCCTTTGCCGGCTCTTGTGAGATCCACCATTTCTTTGGTATCATTATTTTTTGTCGTGCGCTGTCGTTTTGCATTCGCCTTCTCTGCCGACAACCACTCGAACTGTTCTCTCTTAACAGGAGAAGGTGGCGGTAGTGGCCTGCTGTCGACGGTCGATGGTGGTTTTGTTGGAGATTCGACGGCATCCGCAGTCGCAACATCCATTTTTTCCTTCGACGCAACAACGGCAGAGGGCCGACAGATGGCTTCGTGTGCTTCGCATTCTTTGATATCCAAGAATTTCTTTACTTTACAAACATCACAGAGCCATTTTTGAGTTTTTGCCTTCTTTCGTTGAGGACCGGTCGTCGTAGTCGTATCATTATTATTCATGGCGACGGAAAATGAGAAGGCGACTCGGGATGCCATTTCCTGGCAAAGCGATACTAATAAGAGTACTACCAACTGTGTACTCTTTCCTCGTCTTCTGGAACAACTTGTGATGGCAACAGAAGGGCGTAGGAATAATGTTTCGATACAACAACAGCAACAACAACAAACACGCGCACAAACCAAATGGGGCCCAAACCCAAAACCCCCCAAAATAGTGGTGGAGATCACCATCGTGGTTTATCCCGCGAAAAAAAGAGGGGGGGAAGGAGTGAAGGAACAACGGCCCTCGTCCGCGCGCCGCACCGGAGCGCCGGCAAGGACCTCGCGCCAATTTCAAAACCCACGCCAAGCCATCCCGCGAAAATTAATTGTCCTACATCAGGGTTTATCATGAGAAACATACTTACAGGTCGATTGTCTAAGTATTCAAAACCATCTTAGGAACCGTACACAAATTTGAGTGTCGGAGTGAAATGTTCCCATCTCGCTTATTTCAGAAGCGCGCCAGATGAGAACAACTTTTTCTCGCTGATCAATTTTCTCGCCAACACATTTCGGATCTCGATCGTGGTAGCTCCACAACAATAGGAGTAAGCTCGAACGTCTCTTACATCAAAGCTCGTTGCTTTTTTTTTTTTCTTCTCTCTCTCGATACCAATCATATATAAGGAAGAAGATTAACTTACTACATCGAGCATTGGACTGATTGCCTGGAGTATCAATTGTCCCGACTGAAAGCGCCTTGTTTGTTTTATATCTTTGTCTTGACGGCAAAAGCTGTGCTTGTTATCTTCTGATCCGGCAACGGCAACAGCATCATCAAGATGGCGATCGATGGGAAAGGACCTATCCAGGGGCCACACAAAAAGCCTCAAAGTAATGCAATGGAGGATATCGCAGAAGAGATGATTAACGGAATCTTTTGTCATTACGAACCACCCGATGATCACAATCAAACCAAAAGCATCTTGCGAAGACCCAAAAGCCGTCGTGCCCATCGAGACGCAAGCATCAAACCTACTTCGTCGCATCGGAAGATTCGTTGGAGTGACGAGCCAAATGCAACGACTGATACTCAGGGTGGTGAAAATCCTTTTGAACTCAATTGCGTTACTACTCACTGTGTCGATGCCGCCGTCGAAGTAGGCGTCGTGCCATCGTCGCCTAACCATCTCGGGCAAATGGACTATGAGTTGCGTGAAACCTTTAGCGAAGATAGTGGTCTACGACCTCGTAAGTCTCGCGCACACCATCATGTCATGTTCGACGACGACGGAAACCCTGTGCCCACCAAGCCCGGCGTCCGTGTCCAAGCACCGCCACCTCGTCCTCCACCGAAAAGAAAGGAAATGTTCATTCCGGAACTCTGTGGAGTACGTATCGGTGACATCGATGAAGACGATGCCGAGTATGATGAAGAGAGCGATCGCTCTCACGACAAGAAGAAAAAACAAAAGAAGAAGGGGTATCCTTCCCCGGAATACGAGCGCCCTGATCATTCCAGGTACCGCCCTTCGTATGAATACCGCGAAGAAGATGATAATTCCCTTATTACAGAGGAAATGGCCGCCGAAATGCGCCGTCAGATGCGACAAGAAGAATCGGAGCAGCGACAGGAACGGGCGTCACAGGTGGATGGCCGCGACGATTTGCCTCCTCCCCCTCCGCCGCCTCCCCCTCCACGTCGAACCTCTTCCCGGCAGCAAGTAGACCAGGCAGAACAGGCCATTCAAGATAGTCGAATGAGTGTGATCGATCGAAACAGTCGTACGAATAATGGTCATACTCCAAGCATTTCTTCGAAAACCAGCGTTGCTTCGTCGACTCATAAGCCAGTTTCAGCTACTTCCTTCAAACAAGAATTTCAGCGAGACTATCTGGAGGAATGCCGCGGCAATCTACGTACCATCGATCAAGATTGGGGTAGCCAAACTTCTATCGATGCTGCTGATCAACTGGATTGTTCAAACGTTACGTCTAATTCTGTGTCCACTGCGCTTGTTCCTGTTTCCAAGGGAATGACCTCCGCTCTCGAGTTCTGCGGCAGCAGAGATGACTGGGACGAAAGTCTCCCTGTCCTTCCATGTGATATCAAGAAGAAGAAGCAGACCGAGGAACCTCCCAAGCTAGATGCACCAGATTCGCGTGATTCACAAGAAGAAAACAAGCCTTTGCGATACACGCCAAAAGAAATTGAAGAAAGTGAAGCAGGTACTGAGTTGGAGTGGCACAGTCCAGTCTCGAAACGTCTATCCTTCTTCAAACGCGGTCGTAATCGCGACAAACGTTCGTCATTTCCCGGACGTGTTCAGGTTGTGGAAGACGAGACAGGCAGTCAAATTTCCAAGACGCCGAGTCAAAAGTCCTTCCTTGGTTTTCGCAGTCGTTCCAAATCTCCTGGTCGTAAACGCATCTTTGGTCGAAGTCGATCAAGTGAGATCAATTCTGGAACTGGAGACGATGGAGATACCGACAGACAGAGTTTTATCGGGGCGTACAGAGACTCGATCGATATCACCGAGGCCCCGACGAGCGAAACCACTTCAAACTTACACCCAGCACATCCGTTGAATCGGAAAGCCTCTAGTCGCATGTCTAGAGATGACATGATGGAACGCCAAAGTTTCATCACCGCACACAGAGAATCCATGGATTCTGATGGTGATTCTAAAGTCCAAACGATTGCAGAACGCCTGCGTCGATTCCGTGCCCAGAAGGCACAGCAAGAAGGGGGAGGCCCCGTCGACCTTGACGACGACATTGATGATGAACGATTTGAGCGGCAGAGTATGATTACGGCTCACCGTGAGAGTTTCGAAAATCCCGAAAAGCGCAAGGCTTTAGTAAAAGTTCGCGAGATTCAGCGCCCCACGCAGTCGCAAGGGCTTTCCAACGACGCTGTTGACGTCCCCGAACATCTCAAAACCTACGTAAAGCCAAAGATTCATCCTATTGAAGAAGTGGAAGAAAAGCAAGAAGAAAAGGAGGAAATAGAGCCTGAATTGACTTGGGAAGAGCGCACAAGGCAAGCATGGGAGCGTCTTCGTAGCGGTCTTGGTCTCTCGACTGACGAGGCCGACGAGAAGATCGAAGAACCGACCAAGACATCAGACCAAGTCTCGCATCAGTCAACTTCTTCGACTTCTGATGCTAAGCAGGTGACTGATACGAAATCATTTGAAAACTCCGTAAACGATGATTCGGCTCATAAAGATACGGCCGAATCAGCGGAAGACGAAGATTCAAAGGAGACTTTGGTCGAAGAAGAACCGACTACCTTGACGACATTGGCTAATCTCTTTGCATCAGCCACCATGTCTTCCACCGATTCCAAGCCTTCGACACCATTGAAAAGCATTCTGAAAAGTCCAAGCTCGGAAAAGCGTGTCACGTTTGGCCAAGACCAAGAGCGTATTTTCCATGATGATCAAAATGAAAACGATTCTACTACACCGTTATCTGAAGTACCTGCATCAACCAAGAGAACTTCTCTTCTTGGTAGACTCGTTCGAAAAAAGGGGTCACCGTCCCCCCAAAAGGCGGTGCCCGTTAATAGTCCACCTCGAAGAGGTCGAAGTCCCCTACAGCAGACCTCCAATCCCCAGCGACAGCGCTCGCAGAGTCCGGAACATCTCCGCAGTCCGTCTCCTATGCAGCCCCAGTTTCACTATATGTACCCTCCGTATCCACAACCTTATCCGCCAATGATGCCTACAACGAGCCCAATGAACGGTCAGCCGACTATCCCACCTTCATCTTCGTGTGATTCGTCCTTGCAGCAGATACAGCAACAATGTTTCCCTTTCATGCAGCAAATGTCACCGACACCAGTGATCTCGACTGACTCGTCGCAATCTCAGCAGCAGCAGCAACAACAACAACAACACCCAGAACAATCTTCCGCCCCGCAACAATACCCGCTGCAGATGTACTCTCAGCAGCACCCTCATCCTCCTCCGTATATGCCAGCACCGTATTTCTACGGCTATCCGCCTAACTATGGCGGGTACATGTACCCGCCGCCCATGATGATGCCTGTTGTCCCTGGCTTATCTGAGGAACCGAAGAAGAAGAAAAGAATTTTTCGTGGCCGCAAATTGTTGAGTGGTGTGTTGAGCAATAAAGGTGGAGGAGGTAAAGAACAACAATCCTTGGGATTGGGAGGAAGCACAACAATGACAATGTCAAGCTCGCAATCCATGGATGGCTATGGTACTAATATGGAAGAGTCTGTTGTATATCATGACGATAATAAGAAGAATGATGAGTCGGCGTATTTCCCGACGGATGCCCAAGCAGCAACGTAGTGTGTCCGCCACTATTGGATATGCACCAAGTAAATCAAGAAGCACTAACATTGTAATTTAACAGTAAAAGTTAATGGATGAAAATCTCGTGCCTACCATTCACGCACACATTGTATTCCCTGTTTGTGGTCGGTCTGAAAAACACTCAATCTATTCTGTTTCAAAAAGGTAGAAGAGATGAGATGGCCACATGCGTCTTGAAAAATCAATTCTTAGATCGATATGGAGCACGATAGTCTGTACTATCCCTTCTACTGCCAGGTAACCCCTTTGAGAGCTCGAAGTAGTAGTAGTGGAAGGCAAGTATATTTACGTTAGGAGGAGGGTTAAAAAACTGTGAATATCCGCATACCGTACTAGTTCCGGCATGTTCTCGTTCTAACATCTCATGTGATGACCGTCATCAACGAAGAAGAGAAACCTTGTTCCGATTTTACTGTTAGATAATTTCACATTTATGAATTAACAGTAAAGGAAGCAATGCAGCACCTTCTGCTGTTGCTTTGGGATATAGAGGAGAGGACTTGTTTAGAAATACAATGAGGCATATATCCAAGTTCCAGGTGAAGCTTATCGTTGGTTGGCTCACCCTGTTGTTTCTAGTGCTCGATGAGTCGCACTGGAGGTCGCGTGCACTCCTTGTCGCACCACAACGTCCTCGACTGTACACAACTGCGCAGATTGACTACACAGGGGCCAATGAGTACGTTGAAGCGCATTATGGGATATCTGATTACTTTGATGTTGGACGTGAGAAAGTAGTGATGGAACCAATCTTGGATGCACGATCGGGTATCATTAATGTCGAACATGGGTGTTCGATGGAGCCATCCATAGAATTGTGCGGTTTCCAGCTCATCGATGCATCGACGAATGTCACAACATGGGAAAACACGGATCAAATTCGACGAATATATCTCCCGCAATTGAAATTGATTATGGAAAACGTGATTTATCCCAGATGAAGGATACGTCATATCATATTTTGGAATGCCATGCGAAGAGGGGATTGGTTGGAGCAAACTCGCCCAGAAGATCCTTCCCTCACCCCAACCGCCAATTTTGCCGCTTTTCCACATATTGATACGGATGTAAATGCGTATTCTGATGCTTCAAATCTAGTGGACCTTCTCAAGAAGAATTGTTTAGAAGATTTTCGTCAAGCGGATGTTCTGGATTCTCTGGTACAGGGCCGTCGCTTTTGCATCGTCAATGCTTGGAAGAATATTGCCAATCAGCCCGTTACGAGAGCGCCCTTGGCCTTATTTTCGATACGGTATAAGAATGGATGGGCGTTCCCAGACTCGAAACCAGATATGAACAATTCCAATTGGTATGTATACTCGAACATGACAAATGATGAAATTCTTTTCTTTTGCCAATATGACCGTGATGTGAGCCTTCCATCCGATGTTTGGCATTGTGCACTCACGGGTCATGGAATAGGGTCTCGGAATTCCGTTGATATACGTATGTTTGTAATATTCGATGAAATTGTTCCTCGTGAAAGAGATCGCTTTTCGGAAGACAGGATGCGCTGTCTTTTGGATCAGGAAAGTTCTGGATGTTTCTGTAATGAACAAGAAGAGAAACGCAAAAGCGAACGCAACTTACAGTTATAATCATTACTCCAAATCGCTTTTCATTGTAACAACATACTGTTGTGTCTGAAGACGATTTCCATTTCTTCAATCCTTCGAGGATTAGGCAAAGTCCATTGAAAACGCCCTTGTATACACTGCCACTAAAGGAGTATAAGAATTGAATGGACCGAATTTTAATAGGATAGTTTTTCTTTAATTATTCTAAATTGTTTTGCAATCGATAGGCTTCATCACATGCTATGTGACTCTCGACCTCGAAGACGTATTTGCATGTTTCTGGTTCATCCGCGCTAATGATCTGAGTGGTGGCACCACAAGTCAAATAGGCCCAAGCTGATCGCTTTGGTCCGTTCCAACATTTTGCACCATTTTCCCAAGACAACACCCTTTGACCGTTCTCACTCACAGAAGATCCACTCCATCGACCAAGATCAGTCCCTCCACTTTGGTTGCCTTCCTTTTGTTTTGAAGACTTGAACAAACACAACTCGTAGACATACTTGCCGGCAGGCATCTCAAGACAAGTGTTGCGGAGGCTGTAGAGTTCCCCATTTGTACCATATTTGTTGCTCGCATCATCATTCTGCCCCATTTCATTTTTGATCCGCGAGATTTCTTGTTCCAAATCAGATTCTTGGTTCCCAAGATCCTCTACAATATCCATCAGCTTCTGTAGTTGAGCGTATTCGTTACTAGTATCTTCTTCCCAAGGTAAGCCATGAAACAAAACATTGGCAACATCCTCAGAAGACCTTGGCTCGACGGCGTAGTAGCCGTACATACCGTCCGTGATTTCCGACGGGATGGTACCATCGTCTACCTTACAGGATGTGGTTGCATCTGTGCCTTTTGCCGCCATTAATCGACAGTGTTCATCTGCCACTTGTACGAAAAAGGCGGGTGGCAAGGTCACTTGTTCTCTCCCCAGCTTTCGCGTAGCGGCGACTGGAGGACATGCCCACACAGCCCGGCAGCTTTCGGCGTCCGCCACAGTTCCGCCCAATTCTGGAATGACAGACTGGTAGACTTGCCACATGTGCCATGCCGATAGCTTACCGTGATACCAAACACCGTACAAGAGTGATCGTAGAATATCACGATCGTCCAATTCTTGTAACAACACGCGAGCGGATACAGCGTATGTGAAGCCTTTTTCGATGGCATCGCGACGGCGTGTAATCTGCGATCGTAGAAGCGGTGCCGCCATGGGATCAAATCCGGTCTGTGGTTCAGGGGTTTCTTCATCAGATTCCTCTCTTTTCACATCCGTGGTCAATTTGTCGAGGTTTTCCAACAGGGTATCGGTTTGTGTCAAAAAGCGGACACGTGGTACGGAAAACGGTTGCTCCTTGACCCAAAGTGTTTGAGTTTGCCTTTGATCGGAATCACCATCTTTACCTTCATCGGCCTTTCCACTGAAACGTCGATTGTTGTGCTGTTCATCGTACTTTTCCTCATCATTCTCCTCGAAGTCATCCGGGTCGTAGTCCCCATGCATGTCTTCGTCGAAATCTTCTTCGTAATCGTAATCATCCAAACGACGTCGACCGTTCGTCGTGCCAGCACTAATTTCACCAAAGTGCCATTTTTCCGATCCCGGATTATGTATGTTATAATACATCACGTCCGCCCATGATTCCAATGTATCTTCCGAGACCTTGGTCAAGGTATATGTTTCATGTTCCCAGCGTACACCGGCTGCCAACCCCGCCAACCGCAATGGTGAACACGTTTGATGTTTTGAGGTGACAAAGATTTCTCCGGCAATTTGGCACGAATGCACAATCAAGTTTTGTAATTCTGTTGTGGTAAGGGGATCTAGCAGATCCCGTAGATCAGGCAAAGGTGCGGATTCGGATGTTCCAAAGAGAGCCTTGACACGTGTCTGATAGTCCTCCAAACGGGTTTTGATCCAAGTCACTTTGGTACTTTTCAAGGCCTCTTCACTTTCCGAACGGGAGGTTTGTACCGTATTCAATTCCGTCCCTTTGATTTCCAAGGTCTGTTTAGATTGTTCGACGAGAGCGGCGTATTCGTCCAAGTCCTTTTGTCTCTGTTTGGACCCCGCCGTAAAGGCATCTTGCAAGGCCTGCCGTTGTCGACGCGCCTCTGCTAAAATGGCTTGACAATCGTCGGGACATTTCCCCGAGCCTTCATCGGCACCATCACAGCAATCACAAATACCGTCATTAATCTTACTAAGCGATAATTTGAGACCGGGTTGTTGAGGACAGGTAAAGAGAACAGGACTGTGCCAAAGTAAAGAAGATGAGTGAGAATTAGGCATGGGAACCAACGTTGACATTCCATTGTTCATCGTTAGGACGTACCTTTCACCATCAGCGACATTTCCAGCACGTCCGGGCCAGTGACGACTTCCTGCACAGGCTGCCGTCTCTGGTTCATCGGCTCCTGTGAGCGGACAGTCACAGTAATTATCATTGATACGGTCTTCAGGAACGATAGTCGGACTGCCACCGTCGTTTACACAAGTGACTTTTTGAGCCAAACTAGTGTTGACGGTGACGGCCATGATGACGAAGACTCCTAGTAGTAACCGTGTCGCAACACGACGACAAGGATAAGGATTTTCGACGTGGATCTTCCTGGTGCATGACTTCATCTTTCTGCGGCGTGTCTTGTTGTTGTGGTAAGACGTTGCGATGCTTAAAGATGATTCGAGATATGATAGGAGTAGGTAACAAAATATACTAAGGCAACAGTATCAGTGCACTATTTACAGTTACCTCTTCACCCATCTCGAGTCATGCTGTGCGGATGTCTCCTCCGACTTGTCTCCTCCCGAACTCCGACGAAATCTCGTTCTTTCGAGCCACCTTCCCGCACCACATCGAAAACTATGGTCTGGTAATCTGACTGCCCAAACTTGTTTATGTTAGTAGTCGTGACTTACAGTTAAGTCCGTTCATGACCTACTACTAATCATGTGATGATTATTGATGTGAGACTTTCCTTACTGTGCAGTAGTCTGAAAGATACGTAGCTATGTCAAATTACTGTTGTTAACGATTTTGTTCCCCAGATCGTATGAATACATCTTTGTCTAGATCCAATTCATGAACCCAAAGTTCGGGTTTTTTTTTTCTCATAAATTTCATATT
>Ga0051981_10000636_pt1 | contig 17229 bp, 14 predicted proteins | sample CryGey13umfilter_3_FD_59644 | JGI IMG/M metagenome (GOLD analysis project Ga0051981, IMG submission 59644) | Groundwater microbial communities from aquifer in Utah, USA - Crystal Geyser 4/10/14 3 um filter | ecosystem: Environmental > Aquatic > Deep subsurface > Groundwater | place: USA: Utah... | reverse complement strand
ATATTCATAGGATTATGTGGGTACTATGGATCGCGTGTCACATTTGAGGACCAGCTGTCTTCCCATAAAATGAGAAATTTTTTACTCTGGTGGACTATGATGATACCGTCCTTGTCGAGAAACTATTGTTTTACCCTCACACAAAATAAACCGTTATGCATGTTTTAAATCCACAGAAAATATCATTTATTTAAAAATCTCTATGACTTGTCGCGCCCACCCACCCCCCGCCTATCGGTACCTCGCTTTCGCGCGCAGCTGCACGGACCTAGGTAGTAGGTAGTCCTCACGCTTTTCCTGTTAGATTTTCCTGCTTTGTTTTTGTGGTTTTGTCTGCCGTTTAACAGTAAGGACGAGGAAGCTGTTGCCTTTTGCCCATTGTCAGTGAAAGTCTGTGCTTGCGATTGATTCCTTTGCTGAAACATTTGCAGCAATAACTCTGCGTACCTCTACTGCGACATCGCTTTATGAAAATACCGCCATCATTTACCTTTTCTCCTTAGCATTGCTACCAACAAACGATGAGTTCCAGCAATGCCGATGATGATGATGCCATGCTATCAATTTGTAGACCTTCAGAAGAAATTGCATTCGAAAATGACGGAGAACGTCTAGGGTTGAATTATTCTAATACGGCTTGGTCGTCGCAGCGCCAAAGGCGCCAAAACAAGACCTTTGGTAGTCGCAATAACGCTTCTCGATTGCAAAGGAGCTTCTCTGTACGAGGAAAGGAATCCGCTTCCGAAGATTCGGGGTTTCTTCTGGAGCCTCCAGATTCCATGCTTTTAAACCGTAGATCGAGTTCTCTGGCATCGTCAGAGGAAGAAGGATTTAGAGACTTGGCACCCCCTCCTCGGCCTCCCCGAAGGGCTGGTGCTCTTCTTGCACGTTCTGCGACCCTGCCAAGCCAAATGCCGAGTGGACCGGTCCCTTCCATGCCACGTCGCCGGGGTCTCTCGCGTCAACAGCGCTCGCACTCTTTAGCTTTGGGTCCTTCATCACCATTGGATACGCTCCATCAAAGTCGCTCTTCGTCTTGCCTACCTCTTGATCTGTTCGGAATGATCGAAAACCAACCTCAAAATTTCAATGGTGAGGAGAGCTTCAACCGTGATAGGAAAAAGCCACGGCAGAGACGAGCGTCAACTCTTGGATCAATTCCTTCTCTACACAGCCCACTATACAAGGAGAAAATTGCACCGCTTGATAGTTCTCTATCGGGCAGCTTTGCGGCAGAATCACCCATGCCTGATGTCAGCTTGGATTTGTTTGGCTCGCCCGAGTCCAAGAGCAGCAGCCGCAAGCGTCCGGTATGCGAATCTCCTTCTTCAGGCGATGATGGAAGCACAATTATGACCTTGAGTAGTATTACTTCTTCCCGTAGAACACGCAAATTGTCTCCAGGCAAATTTTCGAACATAACGAATCCTCTCTATTCCGACCCATCGCACTCTCTCCACGAAATGCGATGCATGAACCAGGATACGGACGATGACGAGAGCGAGGGACATGTCGAATCATCCTTCCAGCACGATGTTTCATTTACCAGCCACACGGGCGACAACAATTTCTTAGAGGAGTCAGAGGAAAAGAAAGACGACGACGATAATCACCAAGGAAACGTGGTCCTTTCGACAATGCCGTCGCTTGATGATCTGAAGTTTCTCATTCATTCTCTGAATCAATCAAAAAGTAGGCCTCTTTTTGGTACGAAAAATCTCTGGACTGTTGTTCCGAAGAAAGAGTGGCACGTGACGCGTCGGTCCTCTTTTATGAGTTGGTTGACCGATGTCCTGCATTTTGTTGCAAACCCTGTAGGGAACGGGCTCACTGTGCTGAGAATCCCGGCCTGCAAGGGGCGGGACCTATTGGAACGATTGACCGCGTCTCTGAATGAATTCCAAGAAAGACCTGTTGAAATCGATACCCCCTCTCAAGTGCTCATTACTTCGTCGAATGGTGATCAGAAGCACCGAGATAAGAGTCGAGCTTCTCGGCAAGAGCCGAACCACACTCATTGCGCCCAGCACTTTGATCTGGCGTCTGATTTGGAAAAGCTTACCGTCGTCGATAAGGTGGAGGCGCCCCCTCAGCAACTCTTGCTGAACAAGACGTCTCGCTCGTCGCTTGGGTCGTCGCGACCATCCTTTGACACCGCCCCGCGACCGTCGTTCGATCCTTCCATGTGCGAACCTGATACCCTCTATATGATGGGACACGAAACTCCTGCACCTAGGGCATGCCAGATGGTCTTGTCAAATACCGACCAAAGCTTTGGTACAAGGAACCGTAACAGTAGCATTAGCGTTCCTATGTTTGTTGCGCCCATGCAGAATTTGGAATTCGTTGAAACGTAAGTTGTTTCAACATCTTGTTTTTGGATGATACTGCATGAGCTCAGTTCTCTCACATGTTCTTCAAACCGTAGACCACAAATTAAGCAGGATATTGGATGGGGCTCAAGACCTGTCGAGGGACGCGATTGGGGTATATCCGATCCCTCGGACAAATATTTGATGGAGTCTATGGATAAACGGATGGAAGAAATTGAAAAGTCATTTGCCGCACGAAACCCTGTAAGATCGAAGGACCATTTACCATGGATGCCCATGAGTGAAGATGTGGACACCTCTCACTTGAGCATTGAAGATGTTGTCGAAGAACAAAACAGCATGATTGAAGATGATGAGAGCGATCGTGCACAGAGACGAAAACGTGCCTCCCTGGCAAAGCACCACCGTGTCAGTCTTTGCGCAGCAGTTGCGATGGAAAGTCCGCGTGTCGTTTTCCCTCGAAAGTCGATTTTCCCGACAATTGTGGAGTCGGTTCCGATGGAAGATACGCCCCTCCTCCTCTCGGAGACTCATAAATTCCCTGAAGTCCGTACGACAGACCAACACTTCTCGAGCACTTCGTCGTTTTTCGAAGACGACGCCCTGCTTGATTCTGTGTTTTCTTTTTTAACTGAAAAAGACTTGATGCGATCGACTTCTCTTGTCTGTTCGCATTGGTACGATGCGTCGGCTACAGCATACGCACGCCTTATGATGGCAAGTGTCGGTTACAGCGAAGCAATCGACGAAATGGAAGAGCATGAGGATTCTTTAGAGATTTGTGGCAGTGGTATCTCCAATAGACGCATTGCTCTGACTTCACGGGGCTGGGACTACTTGACGACGCGCTTCCCTTGGGGCGCATTTATCGCGGAGGGAGGTTTTAAGCGTGTTTATAAGGTTTTTAACACGGCAGTCAATGCCGAAGAAGCCATTTCAGTTATGGATATCCACGCTATCACGGACAAGAAGACAATCGCTGCCGAGCTCGTTGTTTCTGTGTTGTTAAGCTCTCTTTCTCGAAGAGGAATATGCCCAAACTTTGTGATTACCCGAGGCGTTTTCACCTTACCTCATCATCCTCCTGATTCCCATTGGGGATGCGAGAAAAATAAATTTCCTAAAGGAAAGTCTTACAGCCCGTCGCTAATCGGTCGAAAACCTCGAGAACCCAAGTACCCGGAACCCGGTCGCTATCAATTCATTCGTATGGAGCTATGCAACATGGGAGATGCTGAGGATTTTATCAGTAAGCAACCGTCTAAACAGCTCGATCCTCATGTTGCCAGGTGCGCGCTATTTCAGATTGCTTTCGCTTTACATGTTGGGGCAGAACGATTCTCGCTGAAACACTACGACATCAAACTGTTAAATGTGTTTGTCCAAGCAGTCGAATCAGCGAATGATTTTGTTCTACGCTACAGTCTCGGCGCTCATACCTTCGCTCTAAGCATGCCTGGTGACAAAGCTTTCGTCGCTAAACTTGCCGATTATGGAACTGCTAACATAAGGGCCGAATCCAACGGTCAACCAGTAACAGTTGCCCAATTCACGACGCTGGAAAATACACCGCCTGAGTTTATGACCCAAGGTGATAAAGCAACACAAGGACACGGGCACGACAACTGGGGACTGGGATTATGTATGCTTCATCTCTTTACAGGTCATGCTCCCTATGAAGAAATTGTCAAAGAAGTCCGTTGTCCTCCTCTATTGAAGCAAAAACTCAAGCTCATATGGGAGAGCAAGAAAGCAGGAGACTATTCCGTCATTCGTAGCGTAATTCGTGCTGATGTTTACGAAGACAACAACGGTAACATTATTGAAGGTGAACCCGATGAAACGCTTTACGATACACTGTATCGCTACCTCGTCCTTTTCGGTATCCCTGAAAAATATATAGTCGGGAAGATTACCTCTCCTGTTTGGAAGGCTATTTCGTCATCGCTTTTGGCGAAAGCTGGCAACTGTGGACGGCGTAGAGTTGAAGGAACAGACGCTTTGTTGTATGAGAGCGACTGCAGAAAGTACTCGATCCGCCACGGGAACAACGATTTGATCTGCCACGCCCGGAACTGTCTCATTGCCATGGGCGGCGGTCTCGATTTGCTCTTAGGCCTTTGCTCTTTTAATCCCGCCGATCGAGCTACGCCATTGCAGGTTATTAACTCTCCTTTCATGGAATACCTCCGTGAAAGTCCTGGGACGAGTTATGATCGTAGAGCCACCGTTCAGTCCTATGATTACAATCCGAGCATTGAAATTTAGATGGGTATTTCAACAACGTTCTCTCTCACAATGTTGCTGAACCAGCCGGGCGTCACAAGTATTTATACACCTTCTGGGAACGCATTCTTTTCTCGAAGAGTCTTTGTATAAATTAGATAACGGAAACACACAACTCGTCTTTTGGATTTGATAGTTTTCTTGATACAAGAATCAGATGTGGAAAGCTGGCACAACATAATAATAGTGTTCCCACAGGTCGGTTTGATACAAGTGACACCAGCCATTCAAGGGGCGTGGCATGGTATCCCATATTTTTATGATACTATCCCATCCGTACCGTACAAATATCTGTTATGGTATTAACTTCTTCAGAAAAGGTGAAGTTATTCCCCTCCACGAGCTTGTTCGATTAAAAACTGTGATGATTGCAGTTCCTTTTCTGTTTTACTATGGGATTTGGTACTCCGTCATAAGATTCTACTCAAACACTAGAGCTAGAGTACTACTCTCTTATCACTCATAATCCCTTATCACTGATAATCCATAAATTCTTCACTTATCACTGTGACAGCAGTTCCTCGAACGATGGAAGCCTCTTGAAGTAATTACGTCATTCTTTTCGAAGAAAATCTGGCGCTCTGTGCCTCGATCTCGGTGTTCCTGGATTCAGGTCTGGTGACGCCATGCGAACTTTACAGTGAATACTGACGTTCCATCCCCCAAAAGCCTCTCCATGACGCATCGAATTCGGTGTATGATGATTTTCGTCTGTTCACTTGTATGACGTTGGTCGCTTTCGTTTCTGAAACAAAATTCAATATTTCGGAATAGATAACGGATACCCACAGAACATTGGTAATCATAAGTACGATTGCTTCATATTGTGATGCTCACGTCTGTCTCAAAGAAACCACCCAAGAAAATGATCAACAGAAGATCAAGTCAGTGCGTCGACAAAAAAGTAGCATCTTCCATCTTTTGGAAGTGTCTTGCCCACGTTGATTTCCTCCGTAGCCTTTCAACGGAAGTATCTACGTACGTAGATTTTGGTAGAGTTTCTGCGGTACCGAATGAGTTGAAAAAGAAACGACGTCCCATTGCTTTTTCTGCCGCTCGGCACCTGGTCTGGGAATTACAAAAAAAAAATCATTTACCACCAACGCAACACTACCACTTCGTGTGATCAATGCATGTACGGTAAAAGGGGGAGTAGAAAAGCCAACCCATACCAGCGAAGCAATAGTTGACTGCGACAATGTCGATTGTATTTTGTCATAGTACCGACCTGAGAGATGCAGGGAACCTAAAGATATCTTCTGCAGAAAGGGAAGTTCGTAGAGCGATTGAAGACTTGAAAGACAACCAAAAGGCCGCGTATATGGAAGCACTGGAAAAATGCCCCGACCTTGTGGCGGCTGAATCTCGTGTTGATCGATTCCTTCGTCGTGAGAAATCTGATGTAATCGCGGCGGCAAATTTACAAGCCCGGTACTGGAAAGACCGCAAGGCCTTGTTTGGAGAACGAGCGTTTTTGCCTCTCGATGACCTGACTGGGAAAGGTGCTCTCACGATTGACAATATTAATGCACTCTCAAGTGGTTTCATGGTGAAGATCCCAGATGATAAAGTCGGAAGACCTTCCCTATTGATTGATATTTCAAGAGGAGGGAATCCAGAAATCACGGACCTTGCTCGTATTCGTTGCCTTTTCTATTGGTTGAATATCCAAATCGCTCAAAACCCCAAGGCACAAACAGACGGGTTCAACATGATTCGTATTGCGAGTGGGTCAACTTTTGACCGAAGCATTATTATGAAACAAATAAATCTCATCCAAACATCGATTCCGGTCAAGATATATTCTTCGCACGTATGCGTTCTCTCCCCATCCGGGACGAGAAAACAGTACCTGGAAAGTCTCATGCCTTTACTCGTTGAGATCACAAGTGCCATCAAAGCCACTAGGAATAAGATCCACACCGCAGAAGATTGTCGAGAAATTCTTCGTGAACTTGAAGCGGATGGTATTCCTCAGCATACGCTTCCTAAATTGTTGGGAGGATCATGGAGTTACGAAACGTTTGACAACTGGTTTGACTTACAACGCAAGGGGACGACGAATATGGAATTAGTCTGCGCTGCCGCTTCGATGAATGAGGGAGACGAGAAGATGTTGGTGGTGGACAATTCGCTTGTTGGGGCTACGAGATTCGCAAGAGCCGAGGAACGCAAGGAGCGTAAGAGACAGCTTGATGTCATTTACGCTCGTAAGCGCCGTGAGCGCGAAAAAGAAGATACTGAAGGTCTTCAAGAACAATGCTATCGCTTGAATCAAGCGAATGTTGCACTAAAGGAACAAGGCGAGAAACTTGAGCGTCTCCTTGGGGAAGCTCAACGTATGGTGGAACTGCTTGAAGCGACCCATGTGATGCCAAGTATGGCACAGCAGACGGTAACTTCGAACGTGGCACAACAACGATCTGGAAACGGTAACAATGTACATGAGTCCGGCAGCGAACACCAGCTACTTCAGCTGCTTCTTGGATCTATTGCTCAACAATCTGACCAGTCTGTGTCTATTCAGGGTGTCCAGGGTCAAAGCGGAACAGGATCATCAACCACTGAGGTCCTCCTCCAGCTTCTGACCTTGACAAGCAGAAATTCAAACCCGAACAACTTACAAACTGCATTACAACAAATCACTTCGACAGCAAATTCTCTGGTGCAGACGAACCATCAGTCGCAGGATGTTCTCACGAACATTTTGTGTCAAGTCGTTGCCCTCCTCGAGCAACAGAACCAGCAGCAACAGGTTGTATCGTCCGACATCACAACCAAAGTAACTCAACTCCTTCCATTGATTCAGGTCCTTCCGTTGATTCAGCAGTTGCAATGGCAACAAGTACAACATCAACCAGCTCTCCAACCGCAAGAACCACGGACTAAGTCAAGTAATCTGCAGGAACAAGTCCTCCGGCTCCTGCGCAACGCCGGTTTAAGTTAGTCCATCTCAATGATGCGATCTTTTTTTCTTATTTTGCAATCATCGTGTCCGATACAATTTGATAGCTTCATTATATTTGTTCATTCACATCAAGGTCGACTCGGTCTGAGTGAGACAAGCATTTAAGTATTACTTTGATGGTGATTCAAGGTTGGACGCATTTTGATCTGTTGAAAGGGAGCCCAAACAAAGTTCAACTTTCAAAACGAATGCCGAAGGCTCCTTTGAGGACGCAAATTTGTTCAGCAAGACAAACCATGCCACCATTAAAAAATGGATATTAGTAAATGAACAAATTTGATAAATTACCATCCATTCATAATAAACATGTATGACGGAGTAGAGAGCTGCGAAATGCTCGTCTATGACACGAGTACCCGGTTCCACAACGCAACAACCTACATAACAAGTCTCACCATACCATTTGCGGTCGTTAATAGCTGTTCGTTTAAAATTATCACCGTACATATTTTTACGTTGCCTTCGCAAGGCATCCGGGGCAATTATGCAAACTTTCGTGAAGAAACACATCACAGTCGACACAAAACAAACTTTCACAATCTGGACAAGCAAAACGTAGGACTATGGCATTGTGTGCAGCACCTTGTGTTTCCAGTGTTGTTCCGAAAGGTCGTAGGCAAGCCATACAACACGAATCATCGCTGTCGGAACTGACAAGAATATCGGAGTTGACCTTTTCCGGCATTTTGATTGCTTTGGACGAAGAAGTGATTGACTTAATTTCCTCTGTAGTCGCTTCTCGGACAACAGCAACTTCGGAAAATGGCATGACTGGAAAAAGATGGTGAAATGAACGAGCGAGGTGGGGGCTTAGTACAAGTTTAAGTCCACAAACGGCGCAGTCGGTGGGCAACTCGGCATTTTTCGATTCTATGTAAGAATATAAAACATATGTTCGAACAAAGAGTGAGAATCATGAAATGAATATGAGATCAAGTACAGTAAAACTAAGTGTGCTACTCACGACACTGCGGACAGTTGAAGGCTGTCCGTCCCATAACCGTCTTGTTGCGATCTCCGTGAATAAGTGCTGGGACCTCAGATACTATGCGGGTTGGGAAACCCATGGAAATCATATCACAGACTGGACCGTGTCCTTGGGTGGTGTCTTTGCGAAAAGAAGGTGGCGGGACTGTCTGTTGGCGGAGCCATTCACGACAGTGCGCCTTATCAAGACAAACTCCCATGCTTCCCTTGGTCTCCTCAGCGACCTTGCGACAAATATGCAACTCTGCAGATAATTCAAAACATGATACTCGAATACTCGCTTGTTGCAGTCTCGGTAGAGTCTCTGTAAGGATCGATCCTGGGTCACATGTTGACAAAGCTGCCGTGATGACAACAATTTCTCGACTCCCGTGACGTGGTTGATGACCCAGAGATCGGCCTGCCACTTCCAATCCATTTTGCAAACTAAATTCACCACCAGCAGCTCTTGTGGAGGAATTTCCTTCGGCTGCTATCATAGGTCCGATTGACTGTAGTGCCATCTTTTGAGACTTTAAGTTGCTCGATAAGGGTGTTAGAATTTCGGCTTCTCCGTCCTTAACAAGGATGAATCCCAGATGAGACAAAGGATTCTCGTCAAAATAAGCTTGAACGAATTCTTGAAGTAAACCGATGATCATTTCTAATCTTGTTCCAGGAGGGAGTGTCGGGTCTTTGGTTCTCATCCAACGCGAGGCGTCCAAAACAACGTAAACGTACCGAATCATATCGCGTACCAGACGCTTGTTTCTCAAAGCATAATCATTTTGTTCCAAGCGACGACGTCGATTCCGAATAGCTTGAACGATCGATCCAGCTCCGTTGGTAATAACAATCCGTCCGTCAGCGTCTTCTTGCACCGTAGTCTCCCACGAGTTGGTGCCTTCCGCACCAGTATCTTCCCAAGCATGCGCCGGACCCCCGGGAGGCTTTGTTCCTTTTCCACTGCCACCATTAGAACTAGGAGCTGTAACAAAAACAGGGGCCATATTGATAATGTGCCTGACAACCGTTGAATAGATGAACGGTTTATACGAGATGATATGTTGCCAAATTAAGTACGAACATGAGGACTCGGTCCCCTTCGGATATGCCTCTACCTACTCCTTCACATCAGTTCGGTCGTTTTCATCACCCGACGAAGTCACACAATCAACCTGAACCTTCATGTGCTATCATATTATCTAAGGCGGGTTTCCTGTCTTGTGCGCGGCTTATGGACAGTCACGTGTCACAGTTAACAGTTACTCCTATTTCAAAAAATATTCATATCGAAGAAATCTTTACGAAGCTATTTACTGTTAATGTATACTCCTAATGGATTTTAAATTATGGAATAATCGATGGGACTGTGAGAACTCCCCTCTATCGTGGACGTTGTGTATTTGTTGTTGTTGTTCTCTCCGCCTCGCATTCTCGTCAGCCTTCACTCAAACTTGTTTTCGTTCCTCTCTGTGATACATATGGTTTGGCATCGTACCGTATGGGTTATTGCAGACTTCGCCATTTCTTAGATTAGTGTGCGGCAGCAGTTGGAAGCGTTTCAATCGAATAACACGGTCATTGGTGCCTGGCTGGAAAAGTATTAGTAATATATTGCGCAGGCTTTGAACCCAATCAGACCTACCTTGTACTCGTAGATTAGATCACACCAACTAAATGAGTGACACTGGTGGCCACTACGACCCATCCAACACGGAATACCGATGACGCGCTCGTGACCACTTCAACATCAAATGTGTCGGGATGAGGAGCCGGTTCCGGTGAAGGGTCAGGGTCAACATAGGCGGGAACTTTGTCAGTAATCCCGATGGATGGTGATGTAATTTCAGGACTATCTTCACCTGTTGGAAGATTTTCTTCATCGGGTACATTGATCTCTGGGTAGCAGCCCGCATTTTGAGGCTCCCCTTCGTGACAGATGCACGTGGGAGGGGATGTGTTGTAATTACAAACACCACGACCGGAACATGCGGCAGGACATGTAGCAAGATGGGGACAAATGGAAGATAGCCGTGGACATATCAATTCGCTACCATCGTCCAGTTGAATCGTGTCACCGTCATTCTGACAAACATATTTTTCTGATCCATCCAGTAAAATTATCAATTTACCTAAACCGGGATCACACCGTGTTGACATACAGGCAGGGCGGTAACTCCAAACCCCAAAGCCCGTGGGGTAGGAGGCAACCACACAGCGACTGTTCTCACCAACTACTTCTCCTGCGTAGTATGGGGTAAAATCATCATTCTTCCTTGTACAGTCATATCCGAGTGATCGCACTGCGATGGGACACGAGTCGGCACTGTCAAACGAGGTTACAAGGTTCTCGTTAGAAAAGTATCTCTCGGAGCTTTCTGCAAACTGGACACTCAACGATTCAGGAACTGTAGAGGAATCCCAAAGATCACAGAGAGTCCACCATCGGTGGCTTGGGTCACAGATGATATGGTTCAATGAAAAAGGAGAAATACGCCCGTCCCATCCAAAGCTCAACGGGATGTCACAGAACATATCACGACCCCACTCGGGCACTTCGTCGTTTTGAATACATGACTCAGTTGAAAATTCACAACCTGCTCCCAAACCGTAGGCAGGGATTTCCACGCCGCGATAGTCAACCCGATACCAACCGGTGTCTTCCATGAGCGCCAAAGTGAGGGGTGACAATATGTTCTGACTACTCGAAGAAAGAACGGGACCGAGTAACTCCCCTAAAAACAAGCGCTCGTGCCAGTGGGATCCATAGCATTCGGCCCCATCAGCCAAGCGAGCACCCTCAATCTCATTACAACCGAGTAAATTTTTTGCCACCTGCGAAACTCGAGGTGTGATGATGTTGTAAACCACTTTCGCTGAAGTGGGATCAAGAGTGGACGTAATTGTGTTCGACGAAGGGAAGACATCTGTTTTTTCACTACCTGGAGCACATTCGATGGTTGTTCTTTCAAAAGGTCTCGGTGTGCGCGGTGTTCCGTCGTCGTCGCGAAAGTATTTGAACATCCACGAACTTGCTCCGAGTACGTGGGCGAGTTCGTGGGCAGCTACAATCGATTTTGGAAGCAGAACGTGATCTTCTTTCAAGTTCACATCTAGAAAACCTTGGTATACGTCTTGAAGATATTCCGTATCTACGGGGACATCGTAATCGAGGCAAAAATTCATGAAACCGACAATTGGTCGATCAAATTGGTCCAGAGTACAGGCGGACGCCAGGGCAAGTGTTGATTCGCCACAAACAGGGAAGGTTGAAACTCCATCATAATCAATCAACTCGTCTTCTGCGCTCACAAGTATCACCAAATCAGCTCCCCCGAACGAGGTCTCCCTAAAGGCGTCTCCGAAAATACCGAAGCATACATCTTTTTCCACAGCTATTTTCCCTCGCACAGAAACTGTATACAAGTGCCTTGCCCATTGATCAACCGCCACCGGCAGTGCGTTTAAAATTTCATAAATTACGTTATCTCGTTTCAGCGACTCCCCGATGCGAGATTCCAAGAGCCGCGTATCGAACTTGATACGTAGTTGTGTAAATGATGAATCGCGTATACTGTAACTTGTGTCCTGCTTGGAAGCGTCTTGCAGTTCATCGTATTCTTCCAGAGTTCTCTTCCGAGTTGCAGCTTCGAAAGGGTGCTGACCTCCATAGTCCAGCTCTATGTATCTATTTGCTGTGTGTGAAATGTTATCGAAGAATGGTGTTGACCCCCCTCCGAACGAAACCAAGGCAAAGCATTGGAGAACAGCAATCAGTATCTTAGAATTCTGCAATGTTATGAATGGGATCATCATTGGTAGATCCAACTTCGAGCTGGTCTTGCTGTAAATAAGATGAAGCAATCGAAGTAATGTATGGTTGACGGTGCATACTTGGACCTCTCGCCTGCCGAGAAAGAATTGGTTTCTTTCGGATAATGCACCGTGCCATATCTTTCCAACAGCAAATATGGGACATATGAACATATGAGTCTTGTTGGCATGAAATTTTGATGACGGTTCATCGGATCGGCTGCTACTATTAGCATCCAGAGTGGGACGGCTCGCAGCTCCGAATAGCCGCCCGGCGTTTTTCCCCGCGCACAGTGCTCGAGTAAAGTAGGTACCGACGGACAGATGATCGTAAAAAAACGCGTACGCTGATGCTATTTTTTGTCTACATCAGAGAGCTGACAAATCCATTCACAAGTGTTCCGGTAGCTATCTTTCTAGTACCGAAAAAATGATAAGATGAAGCGAAGCCCTCCTTCTATCTTTCTCTACATGACGCAAAGATAACGAAATACTCCGTAACACATATTTTATTTTATTGCGAAAGAAACGTTGCTTGACTTACAATGAACTCTCACTCGTCCACCTCACTACGAGTGAGATTTCACGATTCGTTAAATTTGGAAACACGGCTTGTTTTATACGCGACCCCAGCAATATAAAGTAATTTCCACACGACCCCAATGACGATAAGGATCACAAGGTCAACGATGGTTGTGTCTTCCTCGGAAACAAGAGGCATGATGCGATTGAAGGCCATCAGAATGTCAGATCCATCCGAACTATTAACGCATACGGGTGAATTGCCTCGGACTGTACAAGCCTCGAAAGTAATTTGCTTGAACAATTCGTGGACGGAAGATCGCATGTAATAGCTGAAAGGCATGATGTAGTAGAAAAGTTCAAACGGCCAATACAAATCGCGCTGTGGGATTAGGAATCCACCAAAGACAAAACAGCCGAACCTGTATGTAACAAACCAATTGGTGAGTTTACCGTGGGGCTACACTTGGCCTCTAATCTGCGATCGAAATACGTACCAAAAATTCATGAATTGCAACATTCCAAGAATCTGAAGTGATAACGTGATGAGTTACAACACTGAATGAGCTACAAATGAGCTACAAGTAGCAAAGTTGCAAATCTCAAATCTTACCGGATCGTCGAACCAAACACTGAGAGTTTCCGCAACAGATTCGAAGACGAACATGACTGCTGCATATAGGATTAGCTCAATGACAAACGCTTCTCCGGGAGCATCCTGGACCAAATACAACGGGATACCGTGGGCGAAGAGAGCGAAAACAAAGAACCAAGGGAAGACGAGGATCGTTTTCGCCAGTACGTAACTAAGCGGATTCACCATGCCATTCTTGGTTTCTCGAATAATCGACTTGAATTCATCGTTCAACTATGGCGAGGGAATGATTGTGAGGGACTATCGCAAATATTTTTCGTGGTCGAGACGATACTTACGGCGTATACAGCCACGACTCCCATGTTTGAAGGAACACCAATACACCAAACCATCACCCAAAACTTGTTAAAGGTTTGATCTTGCGTATTGTCACGTCCATTCAAGTATACGAGGGAAAAAATTAAGCACATGGTCAAGAAAATGCCACATCGACCAAGGTAAAGAATAGGATCGCGAAGAATCAAGCTCCAGTGGCGCCTGAACATGATTTCGATCTCTTTCCGCAAGGGGGCCTTCTGAACCTTCGTGACGCCTTCCTGGCCGTCGTCGTCGTCAAACCCTTTCTTGTGGTGAGATGAAGAACCTCCGTCGGGACGCTTTTCTTCCCATGTATCCAAGATGGCTGTGACGGCAGCTTCGTCGGTGAAATCACTATTGACCAAGTCGAGAAAGAATTCGGCGGGATTCATGGCCGGAGGACAAGAATATCCGATTCCCTCAAAGTACGATACAGCATCATTTACGTCGCCACTGTACGCTTGACGACCACGGGACATGATCATGAGCTGGTCAAAACCGTTGTAAACCTTCGTGGAAGGTTGGTGGATCGTACACACGACAATGATGCGTTCTTCCTTCGCGACACGAACAATTTCCTGCATAATGCTACTGGCGGCGGCGGCATCAAGACCCGATGTTGGTTCACTGATTTCCAATAAGATTTGTAGGAGTACAACGATGAGCTCTGAACTCTTCAAAATTTGGTATCGACGTATCCAAAAACGACAGTGCGTCTGTACTTACTCCAAGAACAATAAGGTCGGCTGTTTGAGCAACGCAACACCGATCGCTGTAAAGTCATCAAGAATGTGAGAAAATGGCGATTCCTTATTTTTCTACGGTGTATAACAAAAGCGGGAATGCAAACTCACAAAGTCGCCTCCTCTGCCCTCCAGAGAGAGCCGAGTTCTTCGTGTCAGCGCAAGATTCCATTCCCATCTTTCGGATAATTTCGTCAACTAGTACACCGAGATCAGCCTTTTCGACGACGTCGTACAATTCCGCAGCATAGGAAAGTGTTTCACGGCACGTGAGGTACGGCCAGTGTTTGTCATGCTGTTTAACGACGTAGCAATGTTGTTTGAAGATTTCGTCGGTCAAAGGCACGCCATTCAGAGTGACGGATCCAGTTGCATATCCATAGAGAGCATCCAGAGTTAACGACGAAATCAATGTTGTCTTTCCAGCTCCAGAGGGTCTATAATTTTGCGCAATTTGTGAGTTTCCTCATACATACTACAATTCTAAGAGAACTATCCGAAAACTGGCCCGTTACTTACCCCATGACTGGGAGAGAAAGGAGAAGACGGAAAAGACATGGTGATGAGCAAACAATCGTATTTTCATGGAAAGTTTCACAGTCAGCTGGGGTTGAATTCATTAACCTGAACGAAAGACAATCACAAAATCATTGTCGATTCATGCGTCAGAAGCATCAGCGCAGCGGTACTTACTTGCAAGAACGCGGCCCCACCTGACCTTCTCCGACACATCTGTTAACAAATACTTTTTCTTGTCATCAGTACCGACGGTAAAGTTGACATTGTTGAATCTGAAAATCAGTAATATGATAGTGTAAGTGACAAGATCGCTTCAACTGATGCGTATTTGGCCAATCCATTTGTATTTCACCGATTTTATTCCACGGACTCACTTGAATACGGAGCTCTCCATGCCTGAGTGCGCGCTGTTCAGACGCTTCGCAGCTGAGTGCGACGATGTCGCTACTTCCTCCTCTGCTCCGTCTACTTTAGACTCTTCTTCAGCCATGATGTTGATTGTGTGGATAGATTCTGTTTCGTCTCTTTCAGCTTCGTAATAAGGAAAACAAAGTGCAACAAAGATGAGTACTATTGTATGTAGGAGTACCTCGCTGTGCAGAATTTGAGAAGACGACTTGCGAATCATCTCCTCACGGCCATTCCGCGACAAGATTTGATGTGATGACCGGAGTTCGCGAAAAGCCAGCAGAATAATAAGTCCGGCCGCGGGTCGCGCTCTAGGCCAAAAAACTACTCTCGGTACGAGCTATCGTAACAAACAGAATACAATGATAACCGTGAAAACACTTAGTTGTAGCGTATTTACCTTGACTGAATGATGCCCACTTCTACAATACTTACACTAGTGGATACATGAAATTATCTTTTCATGGTCTACTAGAAGGGGCCATGCCGCGTACCAGGTACCATCTAGATTGATATCACGGCATTCGACGTTAAGAAAGCAGTCATGATGACCTGCGTTCTTTTGTCCGATTGTCGTCAACTGAGCTTTTGTAAGTCGAGGAGGAACTTGTGACCGTCGCTTTTGAACTGTCGACCTCTAACAAAGGTATTACGCATCCGCATCCATACTGCTATCATTACATTAGTTTAGGCGACAAATTTATCTTAATCCGACTGGACCAATCCTGCTGCCACATAAGCCACATAACGAGCATACATACACGAGGCGCGACTCCCTTGCTTGGCAACAACGTAAATGCAATTGTCCCGTTGCTCACGGGACAATATATGAGAATTTTGAAAGTGGTAAATCTGTTCCAACAAGTACTGTCGCCGCAAGTTTTTTGCTAGCGGTGATTGAATTGCAAATACTTCCAGTCCTATATTGCTTTCTGTCAAGCAAATATCTGTGGACCGTATGACAGAGTCAGCCTCTTGTTTCGAAGGAGCCGACAAAAATGCATGGAAAATGAGACCTAAAGACATCGCCGTTTGATCAGTTCGAAGCCAGTTCGCTGCTAGAACATTCGTTTGGTATCCAAAATCACCGATTTCTTCACTCGAATACCATGAAGTAGAACATTCTTCCAATGTGCGAGGTTGTTGTTCGTTTATCAAAGTAACATTCCGCTCTTCGACGAAACGAACGCGTCGTTTGGTCTGCTTCTTCTTCTTCTTCTTCTTCATTGGGACATTCAGTACGCTGTAATCATCCTTGGTACGATTCTTTCGTTTGCAAGTAACGTTATGACACTGAGCGGATAAGGTTTCGAGCGTCATGATTTGGCAAAGTCGACCGGGTAACTTGGTTGGTCTCTCAGTAAAGGTAGGAAGATGTTCTTGTTCCTTGTTTTTCCGCCCGTCTCGGCATCAAGGCGGAGTCGTGGTATGATCGGTACCAACCGTATTATGGTATGGTATTGCCAAGGTTCTATCGAAGACTCCTGGTATACTCCGTTTCCTGCACAAGCTGTTTCTGGCGATCGGCAGCGTCAGCCGCGCCCACAAGAATACATACTGGAAAGTAACGACGACCAATAAGAAATTTTGTTAGACTCGTGCCCGACAGACACTTCCCATGCAACATTATGCTGTGAGTGATTCCCTCACAGCCAGACGTGCTCACAGTCGATCCAGGGTGACAAGTTGGAAAACAGGCTGAAGACGAACAGCATT
>Ga0051981_10000630_pt1 | contig 17310 bp, 2 predicted proteins | sample CryGey13umfilter_3_FD_59644 | JGI IMG/M metagenome (GOLD analysis project Ga0051981, IMG submission 59644) | Groundwater microbial communities from aquifer in Utah, USA - Crystal Geyser 4/10/14 3 um filter | ecosystem: Environmental > Aquatic > Deep subsurface > Groundwater | place: USA: Utah... | reverse complement strand
AAGGTTGTCATGCAAGAAAATTATTTGGCCAACTTTGTTCAGGCAACTTTTGACGCCGTCAAAGCTGCTGGCACCGATGTTTCAGTTGGATCTCTTGTGATCGGTGGTGATGGGCGTTACTACAACCCCGAAGCTATCCAAATAATTGTCAAGATGGGTGTTGCCAACGGGGTCAAAAGATTCTGGATCGGAGAAAACGGATTGTTGTCTACTCCTGCCACGTCTGCTATCATTCGTGAACGTGGTCCTCAGTGGCAGAAGGCCTTCGGTGCCTTTATCTTGACGGCCTCCCACAATCCTGGTGGTCCGGACGAAGATTTTGGTATCAAATACAACTGCGAACTTGGACAGCCCGCTCCGGCCTACTTAACTGATGCCATTTATGAGGGAACCACTACGATCAAGTCCTACAAGATTGCTAAGGACTTTCCTGATATTAAGATGGATGCACCTGGTTTTACTATTGTCAAGTCAGACGACGGCAGCTCCGAAATTAGCATCGAGGTCATCAGCTCGACTGAGACTCACGTGGCGTTGCTCAAGTCTATTTTCGACTTTGGCGAAATCAAGGCCCTCTTGGACCGACCCGACTTCAGCATGGTTTACGATACCATGTACGGTGTCAACGGTCCCTACGCCAAGAAGATATTTTGCGAGGAACTCGGTCAGCCCGAATCTTGTTGCATGAACGCGACCCCTAAAAATGATTTTAATGGAGGCCACGCCGATCCCAACTTGACTTACGCCAAGGAATTGGTAGCCATTATGGGATTGGATCGCAACGGCATGAAGACGGACATGTCGGGCAAGAAAATCCCTGACTTTGGTGCGGCAGCTGATGGCGATGGTGACCGTAACATGATTCTTGGCAAGCAGTTCTTTGTCAGTCCGTCCGATTCTTTGGCGGTCATCGTTGCCAATGCTGATGATATTCCCTTTTTCAAGACCCAGGGTGGTTTGAAAGGTGTGGCTCGTTCTATGCCCACCTCGGGAGCTGTAGATTTGGTCGCCAAGGACTTGAACTACAGTCTCTTTGAGACTCCCACTGGATGGAAATACTTTGGCAACCTCATGGACTCCAAGGAAGTTTTTGGAAAGGATGACTACACTCCCTTTATTTGTGGTGAAGAGTCGTTTGGAACTGGTTCCAACCACGTCCGTGAAAAGGATGGTATTTGGGCTGTCCTGGCCTGGTTGCAAATCCTTGCCAAGGCCAATCCCGACCCAAAGGCTCCTTTGGTGACCGTGGAAGACATTATTATCAAGCATTGGCAGAAGTACGGTCGTAACTACTATTCTCGGTGGGACTTTGAAGGCGTCTCCAAGGAGAAGGCGACTGCCATGATGGACAAGATGCGTGCCGATTCTGCTGCCCACACGGGTAAGACCGTGGGCGGAAAGTACAAGATTGCAAAGGCCGACGACTTCATGTACGTTGACCCCGTGGACGGTTCCGTCGCCAAGAAACAGGGTATCCGTTTCTTAATGGAAGATGGTTCGCGTATTATTTTCCGTCTCTCGGGTACCGCCGGGTCCGGGGCGACGGTTCGAATGTACATTGAACAGTACGAAAAAGATAAGATCGACATGAACGCCGCTGACGCCCTGAAGGACTTGATCCGTGTTGCCTTGGATTTGTGTGATATCAAGGGATTCCTTGGAACTGAAGAACCCACTGTCATTACCTAAACATCCAGGAGAAATTTCATTCGTCACTTCACCGCACGAAACGCTCCTGTTGTTGAAAGAACCATTATGTGGCAAATCACCCGCTCACACCCACTTCTTCATGAAATCTGCTATTAAGACCTACCTAAATCTCGATTCACGTCAACTTCTGTGTTTGCCCTTCAGTGTCACTCTTCCGTCAAGATATTCGTATTGTACTAGCTACTGCTTCTAGTAGCGAAGGGAGGAACCAACATTTAGGTAGTGTAAGAGCAGTGGTGTTTCAAGATACACCATGAGGCATGACAAATCTGTCTGTGAAACCGATTTCACAGGTCTTCCTGATAGTCATTGATTGATGACGTCACATAGCACGATCGCAGGGTCTTGCGAGGGCGCGCGGTGCGCATAATTGACGGGGGGTTCGAAATCGACCATAGGGAAAAACTCGGGTAGGAGATCAGAGCCAAACAGAAAAAAGCCGGAGACATTATTTTCATTGATATATTCGAAGAGCACATTAGACATACACAAAGACTGATCATTGGTTTGTCTATTCAAAGATTGATTCCAACGTAGAGAATATTTTTTAGACGATTACCTTATTATGGCGTATCCGGCTCCGAATGGCCGTGAACTGGCCATTGAAGCTCTACTGGATCGTGAACCGAACGGAGATGCCTACCGCGTTTCAAGAGTACTGGTGCGTACCACGACATGATATTGGAAGTGGAATCCTCTCCTAGTAGAGAGCCCTTACCTAATGCTCAAGGTAATTGTAATATTATTTACCAATTACTCACGTTATTTATTTTTTTAGGAGGAAGTGGTTCCCATGGCCTTGCACAACCGTCCCAACCGCGTGACGACCGCCACCCTCGTAGAAGAGGCCTTTGTCTTGCAAAGACGTATCACTCCCCCGCAACCATCCACTCGTCGGATGCCTGTGGAACATGAGGGAGTGCGCAAAGCATTGAAAGATTATCACAAACGTGTTCATGAAGATGATGATAACAGAGGCGGTAGTACTTCTAATACGGTCGCTCCTTCATCCGCGGTCACCGAACAGTGGATGGAATGGTTGCAAACTGTGTGGAGTTCAGCAGATAAAAAATCAAGTTCAGCGGCTCCAGGACTAAATGTATTGCAAGAACGTTTATTTCGAAATGATGATCGAAGCTCCACAGACGAAGAAAAATATCATATGGATTTGACAATGGAACAATTTATGGGGCGTTTGTTATTATCTTCCCTCCCTACTACGAATGCCGAGGAAGAGAAAAACGATGACCATGAAAGAAATCTATCGGAGCGTATGGCGGCCTTATGGTTAGTCATCACACTTTTATTAGCCAATGAGAGCTCGGATCCTGTGCGGTGCGGGCACTTGTTGTCGGTGTTAAAGTTTGAAAAGGCGGAACCAAGAGAACCCTTTGAATTGGATCGCGCCGTCTTGGCCTACTTTGGGGAAGCTGCGGAAATCTGCCAAGAACGTTGGGCAGCACAAAAATCATCCGTAGATGTTCAAGAAGAAGATGATGAAGTAGCTTTTCCCCCAGGTGCGGTGGCATCTTTCGGCCAGACTCCCTCATCACCCGTGCTGGTAACCGATACACCAACGTCTCCCGCTTCGCCAGACGAAGTACCCATCGCGGCAGATGAAGAAACCCCAGCAGGTACCATCCATGTGGAAACTGACGAAGATGAAACCGCGGAAGTCGACGCAGTCAACGTGGCCCGCCCGGATTCGTCCGATTCCTCGTCTGATTCAGAATCATCCGATTCGGAATCTTCCTCTTCTGAGTCCTCTTCGTCTGACCAAGCGCCACAAGCCGAGCTCTTTGTGGAATCGGAGCGATCGGTAGACGACGAAACAGACGATGAGACTGGTAACCCCAGTCTCATTAACAGAGAGAGTGCCAATGCAGACAATGACAGAGACGACGACAGCAATTACGACACGCTGCGTCAAGCGCTCGCCATTGCCGTTAGCGAAGAGTCTGGTTCGATGGCTCAAGTACGAGTAATTGTCAATCAAACCAACGACGAAACAGAAGAAGAGCCTCTCGTTGAGACTCCTGTGTCGGACGGCCCAACAGATGGTACAGAAGAATTTCCAGACGATGAAGTTGAAGAAGAGAAAATAGAAGCGGCTGAAGTTGCATTGCCCTCTCTTCCGCCGACTCCTTCACGTCCAGCGTTTCCCAATGGAGTTCAGTTGCAAAGTGAAGCTGGGAATGTGAACGATGTGGAAGAAATTGACTGGCAAGCTGTATACGACCCGACGAAGGTAGACCGGTTTGCCGCCCTTCCACGATCTTATGTATTAGTTCATTTGATGAGGTATGCCGAGGCTCTTTTGGCATCCAGTGATCCCCCCGGCGTTAAGGGCGATAATGATGCGCTCCCACTAGTACCTGGAGGGATGGGGGGATTTCTGTTCAGTGTCGGTAATGTCTGGGACAGAGAGACTTCGGGCAAAGCGGCATCTTCGCTTGCTATTGACAAAGGGTCGACTGTGCTTATATTTCAACTCTTGGTAACTACTTTGGTTACACTGTGTACGCAAAGAAGCGAATCGTTGTCTCAGCTTTGGCAGACTCACGAAAAAGAGCAAAGAGCCATGCAGGGAGATGTCGGGGCTCCAGAAGAGGGTCATCCTCATGGGGACGAGAAGGAGGAAGACGATCCGGCAACCAATTTTGCTATGAGCCACGTCGAAGATGATGATGCTCGTTTGTCGGTAGAGGTACTGCAAAACAAGGGCATGCGACGAAAAGCCGCTGCGGCTGCTCACGATGCTGCAACTCTTTTGCGAACTGTACGGAAACACAAACAGGATCTCGAGGCTTCACTACTGCTGGATTCCACCTGTATCTTGACTCTCTTGAAATTTCTTCGCCAGTTTCTTCGCACTATACTTGAAGATTGGATCTTGCTTCAGGACCGAAAAGTTGGAGATTTAAGAGATTTTTTGACAGATTCAGTTCGAAATCAAGTTTTGCGATCTTTAAAGGATCTAATGGGAATGACGCTCCAAACTCTGAATGAATCTCAGTTGGGAGAGGAGTGCATTCGCGAAACCCTCTTGAGTGCCTCCCTATACAAAGAAGCCACTTTGGCGTGGGGAGAGTTTTCGCCTATTCTACTTGACACACAGTTACGAGTGGAAACTTTCACAATTTTGCTTGAAGGTGGAGCACGAGATGGTGGGACATCTGAAGAAAATTTTGAATCAGTGGACTGTGTCACCATGCTTCCAGCTAATTCGGTTCACTATCAGGTTCACCGTCTTCAAGTGCTTGCTCGCCGATGCCAGTATGATGATGTACTTGCCCAGTTAGTCGGATCACCTATTCCTTGGCAAGAGAATGATGATATGGAAACCACTGAGTGGTTTAGAATGCCAGATACCACACGCGTAACATGTTTCCCCCGCAATCTGTTGCTTTTGATACGGAGAAATCTGGATAAGATGAAACTCGGAAAGGAGGACGTCGAACAGTTTTACGCGATGCTTTGCCACCGGATTCACACCAAGGTGCTCCTCTTCGATGGGCTGTATGCCTTGTCAAAGTCAGAGACGAATGCGGTGTCTCCTATGCTATCTCCAGCCAAAAAGGGTCTCGATTCAAGTTCGATTCACGTGCATCCTAACCCAGTATCAAGGCTCATGTTTGATTCGACGAAATGTGCGGATTCGATTGCGATTGTTTCAAATGCTGATGTTGCGACGAATACGGGAAACGGTCCGTCGGTAAACCAGCGGGCGTCTAAAGTTTGGGGAGCTGTATTGTCGACCCAATACTTCGCCCCAAAAACTGGTATTCATAGATGGGCCGTAAAGCTTGATAAGTGTGAGAGGGGCCATGTCTTCATTGGTGTATCCACATCCCAAGCAAGCATGCGTACGTACGTCGGTGGAGACAAGCATGGTTGGGGGATGATCGGGACCCAGGCCTTGTGGCACGACCGCCGGAAGGTACGTTTTGAAAAGTCGTGTAATTCTCGTCGCCCTCGTGTTTCTCACTCCCATCAAAAATACAAAGGTGCGTGGTGACTACGGAGGAACATTCCGAACTGGTTCCACTATTATCGTGACGCTTGATACGGATGCAGGGACTATAAGTTTTGGATCGTTGAAAAGCAGCCAAAACAGCCCAATTCCGTCCGCGGACCCATTACTTCACAATATTTTGTCGCCGCGTAAGCAAACGATGGAGGGTAGTGGCGAATACGACGACTGGGGTGTTGCCTTCGAAGGACTACCATTGGATGCAAAGCTCTTTCCTGCAGTTGGGCTCTACCAACGAGACGACAAAGTTACCCTACTTCCTGTTGACAGTGGAAACTCGAATACTGCATCAATCGCTGCTTTTGGGGGGATATGTTTCTACCCCGATCTTGAAGACGTTGTTGACCCGAAAAGGAGAGAAGGATGCGAGAAAATTCGGCGTCACAATGAGATCCTGCTGAACGAAGCTATTTCATTCGTCAGAGAAACGCTGGATTTCGAATTTGCACGTCTCGCGAAAAACCCAGGATCAACGAACTCGTTTTTGGTTATACGAAGTCTTCTGGCGTGCCTAAGTCTTGTACCAACCTCGGTGCCATTACTTTCGACTCGATGTGCCCTGTCTGTTCTGCCTAAGCTGACATCCTGTCTTGTAGAGCATGGCTCGACTTCAGTTCAAAATCAAAAATCTCTTCCATTAGAGATTGTGCCCGGTGACTGGGTCATACGTGCGACATCGGGTTCTGGGGATCTCGAGGAATACCGGGTTAAATTCGAACTCGTCAGGTCTGAATCTGGTAATTTCGCAGGATTTGAAGGCCGCGGCGTGGGGACAACGGGGAAATCGAAAAATGGGCACGTCAAGATATGTGGAAGTCTTAATGGGACTTCTGTCACTTTCGTCGAAGAGTGGACAGACGAAAAGCCGAAAAGTGCAACGAGAAGTGGTAGCAATGAGATTTCTGCTTGCGTTGTCTCGGCTCGGTTATCACTCAGTGGGATGAAATTTGAAGGATCTTACAGAAACGTCGATTTTGCGTCCAACGGACAAATCGTTGGTTTCTGTGTCATGGCGAATGAAATACCTAATGCTCGAGCCAATTGGTCCATGCAGAAATCGATTTTGCTGAGCAGCGCGTTCAACCATATGGCATTGGCTATTGCAGAAGATGTCCCTCGCGATTTTACTCGATTGAACATTGTACCTGGGACCTGCAAAGATGCTGTTGAACAGATAGAATATAAACAAGCCTTGCATGACGCCATGTCGCGACCCTTCCTTTCGTCCGCTTGTCTTGTACACGAATCTGACCCGTTGGGAAGATGCATACAAAGTCTTGACGATTACTTCTCATTCGGACACGAGACAGGATGTGGCGTGAATCTTGTTGCAAGCTTTTTTGATAGCGAGAAAATGGGTAAAGGTCTTGAACGTTCTAAGGCGTCTAGCATTCTAGAAGAAGTTACTAAGCTGGATTCTTCAATGGCTCCGCTATCTGCAGGTTTTGGCTCTCTTCGACTCCTATGCCCTATCGAATACGACGATGCGAGGAGAAACATCGCAGCTGCAATGATATATCAAACTGGATATAACCTACCCGAATCTCTAAAATTGGATAGTCCAGAAATTGAGACTCTTAAATTGGTTTGGAGGAAATCTTTACAAATCATGGAAGATGGAGTACGCTTCGGCTTGAGCAAAGACCCGTCTATTAAGAAATCAGAAGCTGGAAGGAACGTTTGCATAGTATTTAAGGGACTGTCAGAGTTTCTTTTCAAGCTTTGCCCAAACCAAGCCTTCGGGTCGCCCAAGGATTGCATCGACGAGATTTGTCTTCTGTACAAAGCTGTGGTTGACCTGAACGACATCGAAGTGATTGAGGCAATCCTATTGCAGCGCACAATAAGAAGCGTCTTAAATCTTTCAGGGATTCTCGGGGTTCGGCAAATGCTATCAGAAAATGAAAGGATACCTCGCGACGCGCTTGAGGGGGTTATAGCATTTATCCCACAGATATTTGGAAGCACGAGATCCCTCGAAATCCTTTCGTATGATTCCACACCTTCGATGCTCTCGTTATGCAGTGAGGCCATATCGCTTCCTCTTGGACTGAGTGGGCACGTTCGATTGTGCTTGGAAGAATCAATTCAGGTCGTTTTAAAGATTTTGGTTTCTTTGATGGATAAAGAAAATACAGATTTGGACAGAAGCGCTGCAAAAGAATCGCTGTATCTGAGCATCCTCGCCACGTTTTCAACCATATCCGGAGCTGAGCTTTCAGACGTTGCCATGGACTTGCTAAGTCAGATTTCCCGTGTATTAAACGATTACAGATCTACTGCGATTGATGACGGGCCTGAAGCGCACGGCAATTCAGTTGTCGAGAATGTTCGGTTGACTGTAGAGAGGGACATGTCTAGAGCTGTTTTGCGCGCCGCAACCGCTGTTGCTCATGCGATTGTATATTCTGTTGGCGCACAAGCGTCCAGACGGATCGAATCTAACAGGATCAAGACTACGGTAGAATGGCTGCGGTTGGAGCTGGAACATTTAATCCCTTTGCTCGAGTGCTCATTCCGTTCAGAGATTTCCTCTGTTGCACAGGAGTACTCAGCGATTGAGTGGCAGCGGTGGGCTGACAGTACATCGGCGATTCCCCACAAAAGCGAGATGAGCCACAGTCCAACGAACCCAGGACTGCGATTCTTCTTGGAACATGGAACTTTAACGTCGCCATCCGCGCCCAGGGTGACTGTCAAAGATGTGTTACCTTCTTCCAATGACATGTGGTTTGATGTTCGATGGAGACTGGAATCTGGTTTTAGAAATCGTCATTTCGCGCATTGGGTGCACATTCTATGTGTCGTTTTAAAGTCGGAGGAATTTATTAAAGTCCTCTGTTCCGACAAGTCTTGGCTTACCCTTCTGCTTGGGTCAGTCGGTCTCGAATATCACTACGATGACAACAATTGCTCCATTCACGTGAACCTGCGATCCAGAGACGAGGGATTGCTGCCCGCTCGGCATAGGTCACGATTGACTTCCTTGTTATACCCCTTCTTATTGGGACTGACACCTGTGGGTGCTTTGGTTGAAGGTCTTTTTAGTCTCGCAGGAGCTTCCACGGTATCGATTGGCGTTGACGACGAAGAGCGTGTTTCTCGCGAAGCAATATCTCTTCTGCGGAAACTTCACAGTCCCTTGAACCTGGAGTGGCGTCAAGCAATTAATGAGGTCATACCATTTCTTGTCAATTCCGTATCAATTTTCAAGAGAGCTGGGCTTAGAGCTATGTTTGGTGGGTTGCTTGGACGGGTTGAGCCACTCTGCCGTGTCTTGCTCAAACCCGCCGCAGCGACCGCCATATCGAAGGAGACACATTCATCATCGCAATCAAAATCACAAAATCCTCTTATCGTTGCTCAAGTCCCGGCTGGTGCCGACCATATTGTTGCTGGTCTAATGCGGTACAGCGCTGAGGGTGGTATAGTCAGCAGCGTGGATAGCAAGACGGGTGTGTGTGAGGTCATCCTCATTCCGAGGAAGAATGAAAAGCAAAAGGACTCGAAAATTGACTCTGAAAAAGGGGACGTACGAAAGAATCTGACAGTTCGTGCTCTGAGGACACAGTCGACTGATCTTGTCATAGCCGAAGAAGAAGCGCTTGTTTTAGATCCTTCCGTTCCAACTGTTAAACTGTTGAGTGCTTTGCTTGGAAACTCCCTTGACTCTTTGCTCTTCACTACGTCTGCAGGTTCTAATTCCAGTGGCGTCAACATTACTGAAACTCCCGGGATCAGTCGCACCGGTGCCACCACCTCTAATGAAGCAGTGTCGCAGTCTTCCGCGCCATCAGAAATTCCGCAAGTATCTATGTATTTGAGTAGTGCTCGATTTGTCAAGGAGTCGGATAAGAACGATGGCGGGGACGAGCTCGGTCTGAACCCTGTCCAGAAGGGGATATTTGGTCTTACTCTTGATCTTATGGGTCTCAAATGTTGTGTGTTGCTTCTTTCAGATACGAGAACCTTGGACGAATTTCTCGAGATTAAAGGTTCAGCTTCTACCTTGACTCGTCTTCTCACCTTATCTTGGCCTGAAAGAAACGATGGCTTTCCATTTTCGAAATTGATCAAATCGATGCGAGGGACGTCCATCGCTTCGTTGTCATGGCATGAGGCCAAGTATTCCTTGCTCTTATCGTCACTAAACGAAATTGAATACAGAAGTCGAGCGTTGAAACTAGCCCAACCCGATACATGGTCTAAGAGAGCCAAAGATCTGAGAAGTGGAACGGATGGAAAATCAAAGAACGAACAGCCTTCTACGCCTCTTCCAGATGCGCAATCAACTTCGCGATCACAGAGCGCCACTTCCGCTGCTTCGCATCCGTCCCTACGTGGCCATAGTGGGCAATCGTCTGTGGGAAGCAACAGCGAAGACGAGGAAGAGCAAGGAGGTGGGGAAAGTAGAGACGCACAACACCTTCGAGAAGCAGCTATCGTGCAAATGGGGGAACTTGGGATTCCAAGGCCGTATGCCGAGTTAGCTTTGCGTCGTGTTGGGGGAACAAACATCGAGGCAGCCGTGCATTTTTGTCTCGAACACGAGGCTGAGATTGAGCGCTTGCTGGCGGAAGAGATGAGCCGGCAAGCTACAGGAAGAGATGACGGATCCGCGAGAGACGCACAAGATAACTCACACCTTTTGAATCAATTGCTTGAGATGGGATTCCGAAGACGATGGTGCTCAGAAGCACTTAGTAATACCGGTAACAACGTCGACGATGCGCTCACATGGATTCTCACGAATACTGAAATGCTTGAGAACATGTACAACTCTGACGAAGAAGCCGAGGAAGAAAACGGCGAAGAGGACGAAGAATCCGAGGAAGAGGACGATACGGACGAAGGAGAAACCCCACCCAATCAGCCCGATGAAGACGTAAAACCCGATGTTCCCGCTGTCTCCAGAGACTGGGCTCTTTCAGTTGTCCCGTTGAAGCTTATATCTGGAAAGGCAACAATCGATTCCAAGACTCTGGAAGTGACGGGCCAACCGAATGGGGGTTTCGCGTCTGTTGGAATGAAGGGCGTTTTACTACAGTCGGGAAAGTATTATTACGAGGTGGTTCTCGGTACGGCGGGCTGCATTCAGGTTGGCTTCGCGGACGCGAGTTTCGCAGGTCACTGTAATGCCGAGCGGGGTGACGGGTGTGGGGATTCCAGTAGTTCTTTCAGCTTCGACGGTTGGCGACGGCTCCGATGGCACGCGACGGCGACCGAGTGGGGCTGCCGATGGCAAGAGGGTGATGTTATTGGTTGTTACGTGGATATTGACAAACGCAAAATTTCATTTGCCATAAATGGACAAGGAGAGGAAGTTGGAATGGGGGATGCATTCTCGAACTTCGATTTCTGCGGAGGTTTGTATCCTGTTGTTAGTTTCAACAGAAAAGAGCGCGTCCGTTTGATCCTTGGAGGCAGCGGCGAACCATTCAAATACCCTCCTCCGTCAGGGTTCAAAGGGGTCGGAGAGGCATTGCCGGAACGGATTCACGAGCGGAGCTTGTTCATTCGCAAAGAGGGTATTTTACAAGAAGCTGAAAACGCTGACGAAGTAAAAGGTTTCTTGTGTGACTTTTCCGAGGAAGATCACGGCCACGAATTATTCTCTTGGTCTCACAGGTACTACGGTGCAGACGCGTCAGTGCACCTCGGCTCAGTCCGCAGTAGACACGCGTCAATCGGCCGCTCGACGTCTAGCGCGGATGCTCCTTCATCGGTCATTGACCAACGCTTGCACCGTTTCTGGATCCTCGACTGGGCACAAAGAACAGAGAAAGACAGCCCACCACCACCAGAAGACCTCGCATCCCTTGTTGAGAAAGGTTACCAGTCGACTAAGGAGGAATTGGCCTCTGAGGTCTTTAAGCAGTCTATATGTGTCGGCCTCACTCTTGCCAGGAAGATGTTGCTTCATTTCTTAGTCGCATGCAAGTCCTTCGACCCCAAAAAACATTTCAGTGACGGTGAGTGCGAGCAAGCCTCTATGATTCGTCTTGTAAAGACTTTGGAGATCTGTGTTGGTGCTCGTAATTGGACGGGCGAAGCGAGCGCCATGGCTATGGCTGCTGAGTCGCTCGGCCTTGGTGTCCAGATTCAGGCTCGCGGAGTCGGGCGAAACGACACAAACGAAGTTATGCTATATCGTACAGGTTACACACAAGTGTTGAGTTCAATTTTCTACTTTGACGTCGAGGGCTGTCAAGACACAAGTGCTTTACTTGCCGCGGCAGCCGAAGGATCGTTTGCTTCGGATAGTTCCGCAGCCCTTTCATTTTTGAGGCACAGTCTTCTACAAGCTGCAATCTCTTCAAAAGCTTTCCGAGATGCCATTTTGTCAGCAGTTAGACGAGGAGTAAGACTCCTCGCTCTTGTCGATGATTCGGAGGGAAAGCACCAAAGCTCGGACGAAGACGAAGGTGTTACAGAGGGCGAGGAACATCAAGTGGAGGATCGGGAAGGCCCCGACTTGTCTCCGGATGCTAAACTCATTTCGTTCTTCACGGGATTGCTGGTGAGCGAATCCGTTTCGAAGGCTGTCGATGACGTTGAGCTCTTTCAAGATCTTTTCAGTGCTTGGAGCATAGGACTTCTCTCGGCGTCGCTGCCATGGCGCATGATCTGCGCTCAAACGTGTGCTTCTATTTTAAGCGAAAGACCCGGCGTTTTTGGACCCGCTTTGCACGAATCGCCCACTCTGGCGAGATATTATGGCCGTCTTCCGAGCTCTGTGGTTCGTCGGGTCTGGGCGGAGAGGGCAGCCGTGCCCGTGTGTTCACGATACGTGCAAGCCATGATTGAATTACTTGCCGCGGTAAGGCGAAGCGAGTCGGTATCACAAGATCTGCCTGTCGACTTTACGAAGTTCTGGGATAAGATAGACGTGGAGGCGTCTTGTCCACGTCCTTTGATCCCTTCTATGTCACTATCCAACGAATTTTCACACCCTTTGGATACAAATGGTATCATGGTTGATAACGAAGAGGTCTGGACCGGAGCACTTGAATACAACGAACTTGATTGGAAACGCCCCAGTCGTTCGACCGTACGCACGCTTATGGACGGCGGAGAAGGTCCTCCAATGCTAAGAGTTGGCTGCCTAGTTATGCGGGGCCCGGACTGGGAAAAAACTGAAGAGAATGCAAACATCGATGGGTACGAACAGTACGAATCAGAAAAAGCTGCGAGGTCGAAGATCATCAAAAGTTTGTCCCGCACCTCAGAGACAGACCCGAAGGAAATTGACGAAGAAAAAGACGAAACCGCTGAAGCTTCTAAGGTCGACTCGGGAGACGATCCTACGGACCCCATTGATTCCAGGCAGAAGAAAAAACGTAAGAAGCCACCGCACCCGAAACTACCAGTTGGGATAGTCGTGTCAGTGGAGTCATGGAACGGCTTACCGGCGCTCGGACGCAGAGTCCGCTGGTCTTTGACAGAAAAGGAAGACGTATACAGGTTTGGTGGCGATGGAGGGCGCTTTGATATCATGCACGTAGAGACGAACCAAAAGCGCACTCGTGTTGTGAAAAAATACCCTTTCCCTGAGACATCAGAACAAAGCGCTTCGAGGAGAGGATTTGGCACAGGCAAATCGTATGCAGTAATACTAAGGTTGCCGAGAGTACGTCGGGTGGGCTCCGCTGTCCGTGGTATCCTCGAAATACCTGACTTCGGGGCTGGAATAGACGTCGACTGTAATTTCAGTTCCGAAGACGGCATCGTTACTTTGACGGAACGAGGCGTTCTTTACGGACAGAAGGATGCAGGATGGGAGGCACGATTCGGTCAACCGTCCTATGTTGCTGGGACAGAGTTCAAGCTTACCGTTAGTGAAGACATCGACAGCGATGCTTTACGTCGCGATCCGCTCCTAGAAGAGCTTGTTGGCTCTACGACGTTCGACGTAAAGGCTTTACAAAACCCTGCAGATGGCGGTTCGCTGTCCTTAAAATCAAGTCTGAAATTGTATCGCAGCAAGCCGGCAGTCATGGAAGACTTGGAAAGCAAACCATCTTCTTCATCGCCGCCGCCACTTGCCTTTGATAGCGATTTTCACGCATCAAATTTAACTGTTAGCAAGGACGAGCGAACAGTTTTGTGCTCTGCTTCGGATGGTCGAGGCTGCGCCTTCGTTTCCACTGGCTTTTCAAAGGGCGTCCATTACTGGGAGGTCATGCTCGGTCAAGTGTCAGAAAGTGGTAGTATATTTATTGGTTGTGCCGAGAAACCCCCTGAGAGTCCTCCTAGACTGAATCGTTGGCTTGGATGGGGTTTTGTTAATTTCCGAGCGACATACGCAGGTGGTTCGGAAAGGGTCTACGGCGTCCATGCCCATACTGGCGATGTAATAGGAGTCTTATTGGATTGTGACGCTGGTCGACTCTCCTTTTTCTACGACGGTCTTAAATATGGTGAACACATAATCAGTGACCTGGGATGCGCCTACGAAAATTTGGCACCCCTTGGTTTCAGTGCCGAAGGCTGTGGTACGGGTGGCCACGGTCAGGCTGCACCTAATGGGTTCCTACGCTCGTCAGCGCAAGGTTTCGTGAAACCCAAGACGTTGTTCCCCGTGGTCGGACTCAAGAACCAGGGTGACAGGGTGACTTTGTCACCCATTTGGTCGACGACATACGGTGTCGATGGCACGTCAACTTTGCGAAACGTTCTTGCCGTTGAAGACCTTCTCCACAAGTATTACAGTACTTCCGAAACCCCAGAATGGTTTTTGCGCGAATCTTATCATGAATTTGAGAAATGGCGGAATTCCTCAGCAGCACAAGTCATGACACGGGGCAGTAGACCATATAGAATTGAACTCGATACATCTCCGTTTGGTTGCGCTCAAGCTTGTGCTGCACTTGGTCTTGAATGTGTTCTACTTCCTGGAGACCGTATTCGCCTGAAACGCAGTTTCGGAAGAGTGTTAGAGCTTGCTGAGGACGCCATTATTCTTGGGCAATACCAACTCCGTCTTTTTTACCGCATTGTTGCGCAGAAAAACGAGGGACAATCTTTGTCCGAGGGCGCTCATCTTCCGCACTGCATGTATGAGTCGGATGTTGTGGACGGGGTTGAATTTCTCTCACCGCCGAAAGGCATGGGTGTCGTTCTCCCTCGGCTCGACCGTTTTCGCTGTGCTTCTCCCGGAGGGTTGGAGATTGTGTACTCAGACGGAGCCATCATTCGATCTGATCTAGAAATTACTGACCGGTCGCAAAACCTTGGATGGATTCCTTGCGGGACTGTCATTCCACAGGAGCTCATCTTCGATCGTCGTTTGAATTCTTGTGGAGTACTGCGCTACAAAGTTCGGTACGAGGAGGTTGATGGGTACATCTCTGCTCACATTCAAGGGGGGAGCGAAGATGCCATCGTAAAACAAGTTGAAGCGAAGTATGAAAGGAAGTATACAACTCCTTTTCAATGTGCTTCGGAGTGGTACAAGGTATGGACTGACGTCGCGAAGTCACATGAGTCCGAGGAAGTTTCCGTGGAAATCCAGAACCTGGAAGACTACAAGAAGCTGTATTGCGAAGCTGCCGTAGACGGGAAGGCTGCAGAACTGGATTCGATACTCGCGAAGACCTTCTGCGTGATAAGCAATTTCTCAGAGTCTGGGGATGCTTTGGAATGCACATTCTACGAAGTGGTTGAAAGCCTTGCTTATGCCCTGAACGTGGTCGGCCGGGATGAAGGCTTCCGATCGGAGAAAATCCCCATGCCCATGAAGCATGCTGTTGCCACTTTGTTCGCGAAGAAAAATCTAGGTTTTGAATTCCCTTCGTTATCTGTCTTGCTGGCAAGGGCATCGTCAATCCGAGCGCTCAATCGACGTGCCCGATATGCACTTCCTTGGTTGACAAACCGCCCAAGTCAAGAAGGCTCTTCGGTACTGGGAGGATTTTTTGGTATGGGATGCTCAGTAGAAAAGGCAGGAAGGTCATGGCAGCCAGAGGATGCATTTTCTTCATCTTGGGTTCAGCCAGACTCAGTGGGCCGAAGATTGCGAGATCTCCGGAATTTGATTTTCTCAAATGTGAAGCGTGAATTTTTGGGCGATGTGACGCTTGCTACCACTACCCCAACCCCCTTAAGCCACGATGAATACGAGCTGCCACGTGAAATCAGAACTGTTCGTATCAACAGAATGCGCGCAGCCCGTGCATTACAATCGGGAGAAAAGATCATAAAGCGAAAGTACAGTGTTTTCTCGCAGCTACAAAGCGAGACCCGTAATTTCGGAGGAGCTGCTCTTCGAAGAGGATATGTAGCGAAAGGGCACGGCGGGCAGAAACGGGCATTCCGTGTCAAGCTTGTTGGCGAAGGAGTGAACGACTACTCCGGGCCGTACCGTGAGGTCTTTGCCGACGCCTTTTCTGAAATTTTGAAGACAGACTCAGAGGGTACTGGTGCGTTAGGCGTGCTTGATGCCACGCCAAACCGAGCAGCTGAAATCGGCGAGACTAGAGATCTCTACATGTTTTCGTTGAACGGGCAACCTCTGGACAGCGTGCGGAAAGACTTAGATTTGGCGGACACATCCAAAGAAGAGGTCGCGATTCGCGAACACTTCGCCTCTCTAATCGCCCCGAGGAACGAAGCCTCACGAGAGGTTGAAGATGCGCTCGTGTTTCTTGGACGTATCACCGGTACAGCATATAGACATGGGATCCCCGTTGACTTGCCTTTACCGATGGAGTCGGTTTGGAAAGCTATTGTCGAAGAAACTCCGAAGAGCAAGGTTCAGCGTCTCCAGGAACTTGATGTGCTGGCGGCGAAGGCAAATCAATCTGCAGGTCTCTTGTGGTGGCAACAGAGAATGCTGAATGCCTTTATTGACGGTCTTGGGAATGTCATTCCAATCGAACTTTTGCCGCTTCTCTCTGCCGAAGAACTTCGTGACACGATATGCGGGAGCCCAGATGTTGATGTGGATCTACTCAAGTCTGTTGTCGAATATGAGGGATACAAGGAAGACGATGCCGTCGTGCGTTACTTCTGGGAGACGCTGCGCGAATTTACCAACGCCGAAAGGAGAAGCTTCCTCCAGTACGTATGGGCACGAAGTAGGCTCCCCTTGCGTGCTGCCGATTTCGAAAGTCCGTTCAAAATTCTCCGGGATTCCAGCAACACGGAGGAACGAGCCGACCAAGCTCTCCCCAGCGCGTCGACGTGTTTCTTTTCTCTGACTCTTCCCGAATACACCTCGGCAGAGATCCTAAAAGAGAAGCTTAGTTATGCCATCACTAACGTCACAACAATGGAAACCGACTTTCAAACCAACAGCGCCGAAATTGCTGAAGGTTATCGTGCTCTTTAAAAGCGAAAACAAAGGTAGATACGATTACTACGAATATTGGCTAATTTATTTTTTTATAAATGATTGCATTGTATTACTATACATTTTTGGCGATATAAATTGTTTTATGGAGGCCTCGTATTGACAAGAAAAGAGGTTTACCCGACAAAACTCCATCAAACAAAAATGCAAATAATAACGATTTCCGACACACCAAGCCGAATTGGGCTTTTTAGGCCGAATTTGGCTTTTTCAT
>Ga0051981_10000629_pt1 | contig 17313 bp, 12 predicted proteins | sample CryGey13umfilter_3_FD_59644 | JGI IMG/M metagenome (GOLD analysis project Ga0051981, IMG submission 59644) | Groundwater microbial communities from aquifer in Utah, USA - Crystal Geyser 4/10/14 3 um filter | ecosystem: Environmental > Aquatic > Deep subsurface > Groundwater | place: USA: Utah... | reverse complement strand
GCATGAAAATTTTCCAGTTTACTACGAAATCTACATCTTCATGGTCAATCTCAATTCATCACATACCTATTGGTAGCACAACAAGGCAATTGCAAGGATGAGACAAGGTGGTCGTCTTGGTCTCTTCGTTTGTTGTTGGAGGAGGGCGGAGATATTTTTTTTAGTAAATCGGTAAGGGAGAATAATCGATTAGGGATGAAGGTAATGAGGATCTCTCTCGACTACCGTCTGACCTACATCCGGATTAACAAAATGTAAAACTCCAACTCTAACGTTGTTCATCAGCCATCCAAGCAAAAAAATATAATAAAACTACTCCTGAAAGAGCGGCCGAATGAACTTCTTTTTCTTTCCCACGGATGAAGAATCACTTACTGATACCCTTTTCGTGTTCCAACGGCGAGGAGATCGAACACAGCAAGCGTTCTGTCCGCTTATCCATCATCCACTATGATTGGCACAGGTAGTCAGAAGCACAGCAAAGGTGGAAAAGGAGGATCAGGCTCGGGCAATGGGTTCAAGTCCCTTGGATTGTCCGACCTGGTCTATCGAGGCATCGTGAGAATGGGCTTTCGCAACCCAACGCCGGTACAACGAAAAGCCTTGCCCGTTATCTTGACGGGAGTAGATGCTGTTGTCATGGCGAGGACAGGGTCGGGTAAAACGGCAGCCTTTGTTATCCCGCTCTTGGAAAAATTACTCAATACTCCCAAGAGTGTGCACGGAAGTTCGGTGCGAGGCGTGATTTTGAGCCCCACGCGTGAGTTATCCTCGCAAACCTTGCGTGTCTTTCACAAATTGGCTGGCGATACCGACATTCGGGCTGTTGGAATTCACGGAGGAGAAGGTATGGAGAAGCAGTTTGATTTGTTGGCGAGCAAACCTGATGTCATCGTCGCCACGCCGGGTCGTTTGGCCCATCTGTTGAGTGAAATTAAGGATTTTAAACTTGGAAACGCAACCATGTGTATCCTTGACGAAGCCGATAGGCTATTGGAAATGGGATTCGCAGCACAAATCCGTGAAATTTCAAGAAGTTTACCGGATCATGCACAAAAGGTCATGCTGAGTGCTACCATGCCCAAGGTACTGGTCGAATTTACCAAGGGGGGCTTTTGTACCGATCCGGCTGTCGTTCGTCTCGATCAAGAAGCAACGGTATCGGATGAATTGCGCATTGCATTTATCACATGTCGGAGCACCGAAAAGGATGCAGCCCTATTGAATATATTACATCACATTCAAAAAGATCAAGAACAGCATGCCGAAATGCGGACGGGTCTGACGCTTATTTTTGCCGCCACAAGGCATCATGTTGACTATATCAGTATCTTGTTAAATGCGGCAGATTGTCACAATACTACCATTTATGGGAGCATGGATCAAGAAGCCCGTCAAACCAATTTACTTGAATTCAAGAGCGGCAAGAAACCAATTTTGGTCGTAACAGATGTGGCGGCTCGTGGTATCGACGTGCCTTTGATTGATCATGTGATCCATTATAACTTTCCGGCATCTCCCAAACTGTTCGTTCATCGATCTGGACGTGCGGCACGAGCTGGTCGAATTGGGTATTGTTGGGGTTTGGTGGAACCCGACGAAATGCCGTACATGATTGAATTGCATTTATTCTTAGGACGCAGACCAACACCGGGAGATTCTGTGAATGAAAAGGACGAGGTCGAAGAAATCACCTATACGTTAAAAGAAATGACTCCAGATATGGTTCATTATGGATCTGTCCCCGAATCCATTGTTACCAGAGAAGTCGAAAATGTTACCCGCATCATGAATTCAGAAGTCACGGGTTCCCTCGATGCGCAAGACCTAAAAAACCTCACTAAAGTATGTCAAAATGCCATGAAACAGTATCGCCGTACCCGTCCCGAGGCTAGTCGAGAAGGTGTCCGCCGTGCTAAGGAAATCTTGGAAGGGAGAAAGCTCGAAACTGGAGAACGTGTCGATTGCCGGGGCTCCATTCCACCGCATCCACTGCTTCGAGCAGCTGAAAAGGTGGAATTTGAGAGTCGTCAACAAAAGGGTGGTCTCGAAACAGCCGACAATCTGAAGAAACGACAAGATTTCTTGCGTGAATTGTCAAGTTTCCGGCCTAAGGAATCTGTCTTCGAAGCGTTCAACACGGGCGGTGGTAAAAATGTAGGCGTGGTCAGCCACCTCGACAAAGGGCGCACATCAAGCAAGAAACACGACAACAGTTTCGCTTTGACGGCGATGAAAAACATGCGTCGACAGATGCGTATGGCGCGTGATAAAGGAAATTCTTTGTTTGTTGCTGGGAGTGAGCACCCGGCGGACGACGTCGACGAGGAAGTTGACGCTTCTCAAAACGAAGAGTTGATGGCGGCAGAAGATCATGACAATACTAGCCAAAAGCCCGAATCTTCGATCCAATCTGTAGCAGTTGAACCCCAGATTGAGGGAAAGCGCCGATTGTCGAAGGCCGAACGAAAGCGTCTCAAAAAGGATCCTAACAGTGCACCGCCTCCACCACCTGTAGCGGATGGCTGTGTAATAAAGAAGAAGAAACTAATGCGAGCTGAAGACTTTCGCGATCCTAACTTTTTCATCGACAACGAAGCCGTTACCAATTCCGAAGAAGCCAATCGCTTGCGGCAAATTGAAGCCTCTATGCAACCTAGTGCTGCTACGGCAGGGCGAGGTTCTCTGATGGGCCAAGCCGCTCGCATGGAAGAAGCCATGTTTGATATTATGGGGGATGAAAATGATCAATTGGTGAAGAAACAACGATTAATGCGATGGGATAAACAAAAACGCAAGTACGTCAAGACAACAGTTGGCGAGGAACTTAGCGGGGATAGCAAGAGCAAAAAGCGCCGCATGGAGAATGGGCAACTGGCCAAGAATGACAGGGCCAAACTTGGAGAATTGTACGAAAAATGGCAAAAGAAGACGAATCGCAGTGTGGGACGAACTGGTGTTTTTGATGATATGGACGATACGGGCCCCGCTCAAGTGACAGGTCGCAAGGCCAAGGGTGGCAATAATGATGAGCTCAAGTCGGCGGCAGACATCAAGAAGGATCGCGCCAAGAAGCAAGATATGAAGCTTAAGAATATGAAGAAATCGGAACGCCGGAGCGTCGAGCGCAAGCATCGTAGTTCCAAAACGGGTGCCAAGCAGTCGTCGGGTGGGAAATTCGCTGGTGGAAAGCGTGGGCGAAGATAATAGAGCAGCTAACGGTGGTAACTACCTTAGTTTGAACTGTAACTGATCGTTCTTTCTTTTACAATAAAATTCAAGAAACGTACAGACATGAGCGTATCATAGTTTACGTTTTGTGGAACTCTTGCGTAACTCACCGAAAGGTATTGTCTTTTCAAAAATTGCCACAGTACACATCATTAAAATTCGTGATAGTTCGCAAAGTTTCTATACAATGTGCTATATAACGTTGGGAGGTGTATACCTATTTCCCTTATCTATCATGTTGTGGTCAGGCGTTGTGGTTCACTCCCAAGTTCTTGGAAGGAACGCCTTTTTTCAATCGCGTGTGTTTGTACATGATCAAAAAAATATCTTGTTCGAAATGAAGAAAAGTGGGTGTGTTTGATACGTAGTGTGTGTTTGTATCTATCCTTGCTGGAGATGAGAACGCCAATAAATCCTCCTTGAAGCCCTGTTCCAGTCACCGGCAAAGCAAGAATGTAGTATCTAAAAGTGCACAACATCCACAAGGCGATGTCCATTCTCGTCCGCCCACTTGATCCCTCTCTTGTTGTGACACGATGATGAAGTGTATGAAAAGTCATCATCCATGATCGAGGAGTCTTCAGTCTCGAAACGTACGAGAGGGGGTGGGAGATGATCTTTCGGGAGGGAGTTCTTGTGTTTGAGAGCCGACTTGATCCTTGGATCTTGGTAATACGATATCGTTGGTCCTGATAACACTATGGAGGAGTATTCGTATGGTAGGAAATCTTCGGTTTTATCCGTACCTTCGCTGTCTTCTTCAGTGGGCTGTTCCAAGAATCCCACAAGAAGATACAGAAGAAACCCAATCAGAATCATTGGGACTCTCATCAGAAGACCAGTGATACTAGTCCTCGTGGAAAAGCTAAGATCTACGCGATCGGCTTCCACGGGAATGTCAAACGCCATGATGAATTTCGTGACTTGGGTGTCTGTTCCGACTGTTTGGATATGTTTCGGAGTAAACACGGGTAAAGGGATGTGGTTTTGTCTCTTGAAAGAAGAATGCAATTGTGAAAGAGTAGCCGTCTCAATTAATAGGAATTGTGACAAGGTTGTGCTCTGGCATCGTTCTCCGCTGAGGAGATGAGAATTGATCGAAGCGGAGTTGTTCTGTCGTGCATTCGCGGCTCGTGGCTCCCTTGTTTTTGTGTACGATGTGTTTATGTTGCCGATCCATCGTGTACGTGGTGTGATGGATGATGTCTTCCTTTTTTTCCAATATTTTTGTTCTTCTTCTTCTGCCACGAGGCCGGCAAGGCGACATCGACATCATCAATCCCCCACTTATGAATCGTCGACATTATACATGAGCGCGAGCTCCAGTTTTTGTGTACAATATATGGAGACAGTAGCCTCGCGGAAAGCGTCCAGGAAGGCATCGGTGCCTCCCCTCCTCTTACGTGGCGAAAACAAATGCCAAGTGCGACCAACAATAGTAAGACGGTTTTGCTTGCTCATTCTGTGATATCCTTGATGATTAGAACCAATGTAACTATTGTAACACAATGATGTATGAAAAAAAGCATAACAACATAACGTAAAAATTTTCTGTTCCCTATCTTTCAGGATTTTAAAAACTGTAAATGACTTCATTTACGGTTAGGAGTAGATGATAGAAAGTAACTACGTACTCCTAGATAGCCCCTCTCTTTTCTTCGAACCACTAGCACTTACTGACACTAGCATTGTACTTACAGTTTGAACAAACTTCTTTCACAAACATCGGAAAAAGGGCCTATCGAACGAACCACCTACATCCGTTGACTGTGAATGGGGCCATCGACACATGATCATATTCTCCATATTCCATAGCCATCCACACACACTCTAATTCGCGTTTCCTTGTACGTGTACACCATGGTAAACTCTTTGCACGAAGATGCGGTACAAATACAAATGATGTCGGATGATCCATCCTTGTTGTGCCAAACGGTGGGAGATCCATCGAGTCTGAACGTTAAGGTGTTGAATTTTTTGTTCTTGGGTTGTGAACCCAACATGCCGTATGGACCCATCGAGCACACGGCCCAAATAATGATGGATCTGTTGGCACAAGCCTTGACGGAAGCTACAGTTGGTAGTAGTGGTGGTGGTGGTGGTAGTGGTAGCAGTAATAGTAGTAGTGCTATTCCTCGAGAAGGAGATACTCCTGTATCATCTTCGAACAACGACACGTGTTGGATGTTACGCATGAAATTGTACAATGTACAAGAACAGGAATATCCGAGTTCAATCCAAGAATGGAACTCATATGATGGGATTATTTTACCAGGTTCCTTTTCGGCCGCCTATGACGAAGAACCTTGGATTCGCAGGCTCTGCGACGTCATTCAAACAGAGATCGTTCCCAAACGGCGGAAAACATTGGGTGAGTCCTGTGCACTGGCGCTGAAGATGATTACTTTTAGATCTCTCTTTCTAACATTGGTTCGAAACATTTGCCTTCGTAAACAGGTATTTGCTTTGGGCATCAGTAAGTCTTACTCACCCAAGCTGACTGTAATTGCTTTTGGATATGTCTAACAAGTTTCGTGTCAAACATTTTTATATATCGTAGAGTCTTGGCCCATTCCTTCGACGATGGTTTGGCATCCAAAATGCCACTCGGATCTCGTGCGGGGCGCTTCACCTTGCAAACGACCACTGCCGGACAGGCCATATTGTTGAAAAATAAAAGTTCTGCCGCAGATATCCAAAGTGCTTTGGATTACTTTTACACGCACGGTGACCAAGTCGAACGCTTACCGGCACAAGCCGTTTGTTTGGGAGGCGATGAAAGGGTACCGATTTTGGCCGCGGCATATTATGACACGCCGAAAGATGCCGCGATTGCTGCAAGTACGCGCGATGATAATACTAACCGTGTCGATGAGGTTTCCAAACCATTCGCCATCACCTTTCAGGCGCATCCTGAATACGCCTCGTCGACCGATTTGGGACTGTATCGGACGTTGAATCTTATCATGGATGTCATGGCGGAAAAGAATTTAATATCGACCGAATCTAGGGATGCACAAGGGGACGATGCTTCTCTTTTCTTTGACAAGGTGCGTCAAGATTCGTTGCAAACCATGGTGACCTGTGGTAGATTGTTGGGTTGGTTCCCATCCGATAATGGAAAATCCTTGTAGAACGGTTGTGGTGAAATGCCCCCAAGTTTTAGGCATCACTCCTTTATGTGAATAATGGCGACGGTACTCGACAACTTCTAGGCAGTCGAAACTTGCTACGAGTAAATAGTTTGCCCAAACGAAAAGTACGAATTTATTATTGACTCCATCGCTTTCCAGTATACAGCACAGTGTATGATTTTTCTCTTTTTGTATCTACTTATTGATAAGGATTACATCTGCTTAGTTCAATTATTTAGAATCTAACCAATCTAGAGACATGTTTACAGAAAGTTTATCCGCTTCGTGGTTCGGAATGCCTCATTGTCCTAGCTTTTAGTCACGGGGCCAACAATCCGGTTGGATTTTTTTCTAGGGTCACCGCGATGGCGGTCATCTCCCTCCGACGAACGAAATCTCTCTCGGCAAATAAAAACGACCCACCCTAAGGGCGACGGTGCCGCGGAGGTTGTTGTTGTTTGTTGCATTGATTGGAGTTTGCTTTTCGTCTTTGTTCACACGTTCGTTTCGTTCTGCAAGAAGTTATTACAACTTCTATCATTTTCATCGCCGACACCAACAAACAGGTACAACAATCATGGTTGCTTCCGCAGTGTTTATCACGGACACGCAAGGCAAGCATATTATCTCCAGAAACTACCGCGGCGATGTCCCAATCACCAAAGCCGTAGAAGTATTTGCCAAATATTTGACGGACATTCCAGAGGAACAAAAGAAACCCGTCTTTTATCATGACGGTGAATTCATGATGGATGATGAAGCTGGCGCGATGGGAAACAAGGGAGAAACCTTCGTTTACGTGTCGGTGAGTGTCTCTCGACTGGTATCGGCACTTGTCTGTATTCTTCTGTGACTTTTTGGATCCAATGTTTGTTTTGGTTTTTTCTCACCAATATTATTCTTCGTATGCTTTCGTTTTAGATTGCCAATCTTTACATGTGTGCCGTTACGACACGTAACTCCAATGTGGCTCTTATCATGACATTTTTGTTTCGTCTTTCTCAAGTCTTTACGGATTACTTTGGCAATCTCGAAGAAGAATCCATCCGTGACAATTTCGTCATTATTTACGAATTGCTGGATGAAACCATGGATCATGGTATGCCACAGTCGCTGGATTCCAACATTTTGAGATCCTTCATCACGCAGGATGCCAATCGCATGTCGGAAGATTTGAAATCCAAGCCTCCCGTAGCATTGACGAATGCCGTCAGTTGGCGTGCCGAAGGAATCAAGCACAAGAAGAACGAAATATTTTTGGACGTTGTGGAAAAACTCAACTTGTTGGTGGCGGCGAACGGAACTGTCTTGCATTCGGAAATCTTGGGAGCTGTCAAGATGAAGTCATTTTTGAGTGGCATGCCCGAACTCAAGCTTGGACTTAATGATAAATTAATGTTCGAAGCCACGGGACGCGCAAATCAAGCTCGGGGTAAATCCGTCGAACTTGAAGACATCAAGTTTCATCAATGTGTGCGTTTGGCACGATTTGAAAATGATCGTACCATTTCCTTTATCCCTCCCGATGGGGAATTCGATCTAATGACGTACCGACTCAATACGCATGTCAAGCCTCTGATCTGGGTGGAAGCCGTCGTGGAACCACACAAGGGATCACGTATTGAATATATGATCAAGACGCGATCGCAATTCAAGTCAAGATCTGTCGCCAATAATGTGGAAATTATCATCCCCGTCCCCCCTGATGTCGATTCTCCGTCCTTCAAGTCTTCGGTGGGATCCGTCACGTATTTGCCTGACAAGGATGCCGTCGTTTGGACCATTAAACAATTCCACGGTGGGCGTGAATATCTGATGCGCGCGCACTTTGGTCTGCCTTCCATTTCGGCCGCCGATGTCGATCCGGATCTTAAAAAGAAGGGTGAAAACTCGTGGAAGGCTCCCATTCGGGTCAAGTTTGAAATCCCTTACTTCACCGTGTCAGGTATTCAAGTACGGTATCTCAAGATTATCGAAAAGTCAGGCTACCAAGCATTGCCCTGGGTGCGATATATTACGGCCAATGGTGATTACCAATTGCGTATGGCGTAATGGTCCATCTCCTCTTTGTCTTGAATGTTACCACACCCCAAAACTCTCTTCTCTGTCCCTTGACCTATCTAGTAGCCAGGAAATAAAATAAAAAATATCTTTTCTTTATTAATGATGTCTTTGAACGGGAGAGCGGGCCTAACTTCTTGTACGAAAGTGTATCTCCCAAAATTTCTGCTTTTAAGAGCAATATTGATTCAACACTCACCGATCGAAGACATGCATAATCTTGAAATGTATCATCTATTGTCCTATGACAGGTGCGCTCGTGCAAATAATTTTTCATTGAAAGGCATTTGTTTCGTTTTTCGAAATAGCCTCGAGGTCTTGAATCGTTTCCTCTTCTGACGCTTCCGGCTGCAGAAGTTGTTCTGCAGTTTCCTGGAGTTGCTCCACCATTTCTGTTGCGTTCTGGTTCTTGTCAGCGTCGGCAATCCCTGGGCAGTTCGCCTCGATGACTTCTGCCACAAAGGGCGACTTTTCCATCGCTTCCTTCCGCCGTTCAGCAGCAGCCTTGTCCCATTCATCGTCGCCATCATCGTCATCCCATTCGTCTTCTTCTTTGGAATTGGTGGTGTTGGTAGACATGGAGGCCAACTCGGCTGCCATGGAGTTTGCTTTCTTGACTTGAATACCTAGCTGTACCAAAGCCGCCTCTTCTTCTGCTTCATCCAATCCGCGGCCTTGTAAGACTGCCTTACGCTTCGATTCGAGAATCGAGTTGACCTCCTGCGGTGAAACACCCAATGCTTTCATGACAGCACCTCCAAATGGTAATGTCAACAAGAGATTGTCTTCGGGCAAAATGGGCACCATAGCAGCTACATTGAGCGTATTCTGTAGACGCGATGCGTGATCAGCGTCCACAGCGCGCGCAAAGATTCGAAGATCAGGATAAAACCGACGTAATGCAATCAAAGCACGGTTGGCCTGGGCGCGATCCGAGATACAGACAATCACCATTTTGGCCTTGCCAACGTTAAAGGCATCTGCAACCTCCTGCCGGGCAATGTCCCCAAAAAATACGGGAAGACCCTTGTTACGAGCCTGGATTGCTTTGTTGGGGTCGATCTCCAAACCAACATACTTGATGAGCTTTTCGTCCAGCAAGTTGCAAACAATCTTACCTACGGCCCCGTACCCTACTACCACGGCAAAGTCCTCAGATTCCTTGATTTCACTCGCATCCCTATCTTGGCCCAAGTAATGTGTAAAATCTGTCTGTTCTTCCAATTTCTTGGCAATCTTGCCACCCACCGATGCCATAAGAGGCGTCAATGCCATCGTCAAACTAACGGACGTGAGCATAAGCTTGGTCGTGGCTGGATCTAGAATTCCCAAGGAACGGGCTAATCCAAAGGCCACAAAGGCAAACTCCCCACCTTGGCTCAAAAGCAAACCCGTTTGCAATGAATTTGGCAAGGAGAGGCCAAATGCAAGCGACAAGGCTGTCGTGACGACCGCCTTGGTGGCGAGGATACCTGCGACAAGACCTGCCACTAAGGGTAATTTCGCCGCAATGAGTGTCAAGTCAATTTCAAAACCAACTGTTACGAAAAAGAGCCCCAACAAGACTCCTCGAAACGGTGCGATATCCGCTTCGACTTGATAACGGTATTTGGTTTCGGACAAGAGAACACCAGCCAAAAATGCCCCCAATGTATTGGACAAACCCAAACCTTCCGTCATGAAGGACATGGACAAGACAGTTAACAAGACGACACCTAAGAAGGCTTCTTGTGATTGTGCCTGTGCTACAAGCTTGAAGAGGGGGTTCAATACATACCGTCCTGCCACGGCAATGGATCCCAATGCCATGACAGCCTTCACAACGGCCGCCCCCAAGGCCCGTGCCAGTCCTGAACCCGATCCAGCCAACAGGGGTGTTACGACAAGGAGCGGAACTACGGCCAAATCTTGAAACAAGAGAATCCCAAACGAGGCCTTACCAAAGCGTGTCGCCAATTGGTCCTTGTCCTTCAAGAGTTGCAGAACAAAGGCTGAACTGGACAGAGCCAACCCGCCCCCGAGTACCACCAAGGCATTGGCGGGTAGGCCAAACAAACTACCAAAACCAGCCACGGCCAACGCTGTCAATCCGAATTGCCCTAAACCTAATCCAAAGACATCTTTTCGCATTTGCATCAAACGTTCAACGGACAATTCGATACCCATTTCGAATAGAAAAAAGACAATTCCGAGTTCGGCCAATGTTTCCGTCGTATGAATTCCGGAAATCAACCCACAACCGTTGGGTCCCAACAACATGCCCGACGCGAGGAATCCCAAAATGGGAGAAGTACCCAAGCGTTTGCAAATTGGAGTAATCAGAGCCGTTGCCAAAAGCAAGAGTAGGGTATCCGATTTGGGACCTGCCATGTATTCTCCCAAATCCATAACGGCATCTTTGAGCGTGCGACTAGTGACCTTTTCCACCGTTTCCAATGTCGTTTTTTTGTTGTTATGACTACCCCCGCGCATCAGAGCAAGAGATGCATCGCCCGCTGTGGTGGTGGTGGTGGTCGTCGTAATGGTGGCATCGCGATTTCCTGTTCCTCCCACAACGCGTTCGATCCTAGTGGGTGTTGCCGACATGGTTGTTATTGATGATGATGAGATCGGCGGCAACGCCTGATGTGTAGCCATGAATACCGACATGGCCAAGGCAGCTGATGCTAAAAATCGCTTTCCCTTTGTCCGTTGAAATTGCCACATATTCCGAAAGATGACCATGATGGATCGTATCCATTGTTGCAATCGAGCTTGGACTCGTTGTCTCAGGGCTTGGTGGTGATTGTTATTCTTCTGTGGAAACAAGGAACTAGTGGCAGCATTCTTGTTATCCAGAATTTCTGCGTCGAGGATGAGACCATCGTCTCCCCCATTTTGGTTGGCATCGTCGACTGAGGAGTAGAGGCGCACGGGAAAGTCGGACACAGATCTGACATGATCCAATCCTCTGCTACTGGTACCATGTGTATTCGACGAAGGTTGTTGTAGTATTGCTCTTGTGGCAAAATGATGATTAGCTTGAAAGGCTTCGCCCGTCCCAAAGAGGCAAAAACACCAAAGTAGATATGACAGGAGGGGCATTCTCATATTGCTTCTCGATGCGGCGACAAGTTCACAATATTCAATTACGCTCCACAGAGAAACACGAGGACTTTTCTTGTTTACAATCTCTACTTTCTTCTACTGCACTGGTTAACGACCGGTACAAGGCGATGACAATTCAAGAGATGTTTAGGTCTCTCTCTCTCTCTAACAGTAGTATCGTATGATGTTGGGTGTGACAAGATTTGGGCAATACAGTCGAGGTCTTTGAAAAGACACGTTCAAAATCTTGGTTCATCATCACCGCCTCTCGCCTTCGATCGGTTGGTCGATCCACTCCTTTTGGGAGTGTCGTCATCGTCTCTTTTCCCGAAGGCGGCGAGTGAGTACGCACTTTCTGCCGGCAAAAATTACTATTTCCGAATGTACCGAAGGCTCGAAACGGGATTCATAAAAACGGAAGAAGGTGACAGTCAATCACGAAAGCTAACGTCACTTTGGGGTGGTTCGGCGATGTCCAAAATCTTCTCGCACTTCACTTCTGTCAGACTTCGTGTCTAATGATGGGACGGATCCGTTGTTACTACTAGTTACTACCGGTATTGCGAACAATGAGACATCAAAGAGCAATCCTATCTCTTGCGATTACTGCCGCCCTCGCCAGTGCACAAGACAACGAACCCATCGCCCCTCGTTGTCTTGACGATTGTTGGTGTCTACCGTCCGACGGCGAAGTCTGTCCGGATTCGACCGGCCTAAGACAATCGTATCCAGAATCGTGGTTGGACGCCTTACGATCTTTCGTACGGACCGATAATGATGAATCAGCGACGGCTGTGGAGGATTGCTTTCCCTTTTCGGGGCTGAATCTCGATGCGACGTTGTATCCTCAATCGACTCAACCGCTGTGTCAGGCGCCGGCCCAAACGGCGGAGAGTCTTTGCGTGTTTGTCTTCGACGACGACAACAGACAAGGAGAAAGATCTTGCAATGGACGGAATTACAGAGTTGAAAACTTCGCCGATACTACGGCTCTCGAAGCTGCCAATTACACCGACTCTTTGATTGTCCATTACGGAGCATGTGGAGTTTGTAGTAACGCGGCTGATTTGGCCGCCCGTGTCGAAACACTTTTCCAAATGGATGAAATTAACATTCTGTGTGCCACTAACTACTTACTCAGTGCCAATCGTGATACGCGATTTGAAGCTCTTGTCCAATGTTTTGAAACGAATGCCTTTTTGTCTACCCCCTGCGCAACGCTGTGGGCCCACTTTGCCGCCACGAACGCGTTTCTGTGTCCCGATGATTGCACTCCCACGGCCGACAATGAAGTCATTTACAATGATCCCGAAACGTGTGAATTTACCGAATGTATTGCCTGCAGTGCACAAGTCTTCGAAGCTGACTTTAATCGTCGTGCCGGATTGTGGAAATCCGCGCAAAATGCCGGCCTGGTCGATGCTCTCGTTTATCCCTGCGAAGCCTACAACAGGCGACTCGATGCGTTCGATCCTTGTATCGGAACCGTCTTGGTGGAGAATACTGCGACATCGTCACCAACGACAACACCAGCAGGTAGTGGAGTAAAAAGTAGGTTGGGCTTACATGTGTCGATGTTTGTGGGAACAGTTGGAATGTTCTGGTTGATGGCGAACGAAGTGTTTGCCTAAAAATAAAATTAAGTCCTCGAAACCGACATGGTGGAACGTTTGAAAGAAGCCAAAATGATAATGTACGTTACAAGCTCAATCAAATAAAGCCTATTCCTGTCCACAGAGTAAAAATAGGAGAGGTCTAACAGTAGAATATTTACGTGTTTATTAAAGAATTATCCTTCGCGTTTCATCTCCCCTATTGTTCTTTGCGTGGCAAATTATTTTCAATTACTTGACAAAATGCTTGACATTCCACTTCCAAATCGGCTGTCTGGGGGAAAAGTAATAAATCGCCTTGCATGTTCTCTAGGGATTGGGCCTTGTCGGATGGATTCCCAGCCTTGATTTTGGCCAATGTGGACTTGAGACGATTGGCATCCATGGCGATAAAAATCCCCGACAAGGCTGTACCCAGCAATGGGACGGCATTGAGTGCACTCGCACTCGATTGAATCAAATTTGTAGCCCCAGGTGCGGCCGTGGACAAAGATGCCGACGATGCGGCAGCGACATTGGCCAAGCCGAGCCCCGTGTCGGCCCGACGGACAACCGTTAAACCATGTCCGAATGTTTCGACCAACATGTCGTCTTTGGATTCATTTTCGGGGTTCTCTTTGCCATAGCAGTTCTCTGGCATTGCCCCCTCAGCCACCCGTTGCAGCGTCTGCGCGGCATTCAACAAAGACGACACCATGCTATGCATGACAATAATACGATCGGCGGCCTCGTGAGGATTCACGAAATAATAATTTTGCATGGCGTGATGGCTGACATTCACGACCGCCGAACTCCCACTCAGGGCCAGCGAAGCCAAGAGCAGGGGAGCTCCCATGGGTGTTAAGATGGTGGCCGCGCCCACCAAACCCAGAGCTCCTGAAACGACACCGGCACCGGCTGTGCCCAAACCAATCCGATTGTTACGGGATTCAGTTTCGACGAGGCGTGTCACCAAATCGGGAATAAATTGGGAGGCATGGGCCAGAAGCAACATGAGTCTGTCGTACGTGTCTACCAGGGTCCTTGTTTTTTGTTCCAAGAGTACCACGTCAATGTCACCTTGACCCGTCGTCGAGTCTGGGGTAGACGCTATTTCCGTTTTCTTTGTCTTCTTCTTTTTCGTATTTTCTTTTTTATGATTATTAATATCGTTTTCTAATCCCAACAGACTGGCAAAGTCCAAATCAAAGAGAAGTTCACAATTGTGACACAGTACAATCGATTGTTTCTTAAAGCCGGTAGATTGATGTTTGGGACAGGTAGGCGACCCACAAATCAAGCAGGGAGTGCCTTTGTTTAGAGAAGAGGAATGTTTCTGCAGATGAGGAATCCTCCATCGTCGTTTGGAACTTTCGGCGTTGGCTGTTTCTAACAAGCAAATCGTGCATGCTTCATCGTCACCATTCCGGTCGCTGTACGGAATACCCAGCTCGTGACATTGCACTTCGAGGTTCAATTTTCGCATCTTTTCCAGGGATTGATATGCGGCATTCAGTTCAACGCCCGGTGTGCGTCGCATCAGAGACAAAGATTGAGCGTAGAGAGTACCAAAGGCCAACCGGACCGTATACACGGTAGTCTCTGGATCGTACGAGATAATCTTGCCATCGCCGTAGGCCGTCGAAACGGCAGTGTTCAGTTGCAAAATCATGGCCGATGATGGTTCTGCATCAAGTGAGCTATCGTTGGTTGTGTTCTTCGTGGTCATGGCGGTAGTTCTCCTGCAATCGTGCGCTTTCTTTGAGGGGAACGGACCAGTTTGATGTGACAGTGAAGAGTTCTTGAGGTTTTTCTTCGCGATCGACGGAAAATTTTACTCAGTCGCACTTGGAAACCAAAGACCGAAGCTGTGGGTGTTGTTTCGATGCTGTTACTCCGTAGCTTGCAAAAACGGCTAGGTAGAGCTGATTGGCCGCCTATGAGAAAAGCCGGGACCAACCAGAGATTAGCGAACGCTCGAATTCGCCTAAACATAGTGTTTGAGTATTTGCTTGTAAGAAGTACCAATAGGAAAGCTTGTCCCATTCATGTCCTACAGACGATTCATCCGCCTCCAAGCTCCCATGATTCTGCCAATCCCGGTTGACAGTTCAATTCACACAATAATATAGAATACCACACCAATCTACGTGGCCATGCCATAGAGTTGTGTGTGGGATGGTGGCTATACCATACAATAGGGGAATTCCCGACTATTCCGTACCGTTGACTCCTTACCCACGAAGAGTGTGATACTCGTAACTGGAATTCGCTTGGTATGGAACTGGCACTCCTATCAATCACACCATATACATAGCGCCAGTAAACTAGTCCCCTAACTGTCAAATAATAATGATAATAACAATAATGATAATAATAATCCTGCACTACTAGCTCTTTCTGCCTGATTACAAATAATATATTATTCTTCTTTTACGATATGTGTCTGAAGGGTACCTAATTAGTTTTTGATTGGGGAGGAGGTTTTCGGACGGACATCTTGAGACATGACGTCAGCCTACTCGCGCTACTTGGGTTCGCGTTTTTTGGCAAAGGGCGTTTCGATCTCTTTCACTTTTTCCCCTTCTCCTTCGAAACGATGAGGACAAGGATAGGTAGTCTTCCCGTTTCGGCATTCACTTCTCATTTGCGACCCGCCGCGAAAACTGTGATTGGATGTATCGATCAACGTGGCCGATTTGGCAATACGAACTCGACGAAGTGATCTGATATGAAGCGGTAGAAGCGGTCATAGACAGCGGTATTCGTTCCAATCTTGAAGCTGGTTTCGATACGATCAGTGACGTCTCTTTTCGCATCAACCGACCGACCGACCGACCATCCAATTCTTGCACACAACTTTTGCGCGTCGTACTCTGGAGCCATCATCGGGCACCCTCCCGTCAAGCATTTGTTTTCAACGTTGTGGACATCAATCCAGCAATATATTCCGAGGCATGAAGAGGTGTGTTGGTCTTCATTTAACACTGCTCTTAGCCACCCTTTATGGAATACATCCATTTGATGTAACGTCCATTGCGATTGCTGGTCCACGCCTCATTCCTGGTTGGACAGGTAGCAAAAGCATTGATCAAACGAGGTCGAAACCACAAGTCGTCAAAGAAGCTATGACTGTCCAAAAGGCACTTCCCGCAGTTACTACCTTCGAAGAAGCCATTCGTATCATCGACGAATGTGCGATCGATGAAACACCAGCCGACCATCTGTACGAGGCCGTTCGTTTTGTGGAAACGAATGCCCACAACATTTATTCCGACCTTTCTGATAAACAAGCCCTCTGGGACAGGGCTCAAGGATGTTTTAAGTTTGTCTTGTCTACGGGTGATGCCAAGACGCGATCCTTCCATCGACCCAGCTACATTTTCCCTTTTTCGTTTGCCATGATCCAGGGGGAATGTTTTGGAAATGGGTTTGGTTTGAGTGAGAACATGATTTGGATATCCGTCTTGCAAAAGCACTACTTCAATATGAAGATTCGACAAATGGTTGTAACTGTCAAAGATGTTTATTTTGGTGGTTTCAAGTCGACCGACAGGGTTCCTGCGTTTATTACCAAAGCCATCAATGTCGGTAAGACTCCCGAAGAATTTGCTGCCGAATCGAAACGACCTCCTGCTTTTTGTATCGTAGCGGCTACCGAACATGCTTTGGTGGCACGGGGCAACCAATCGGGAGGTTTGGCCGTTTGGAAGCGTCTTCGCAAAGACATTCGCCCCGTTGCCTACAAGGATATCCCAACGAAACAAGCGTAGACTTGCGGGGGGCACCATGACGATTTGCACATACAAACGACGGTACGGAACTAAAGGCGTGTCTGAATCCGTAGCCAGTGGAAGTGTGATTCCCTCCGATTGAACAATAGACACAAGTCCGAACCAAGACGAGATGTGTCAATGAGTTCTGTACATAATCGACACATTTCTCCCCTCCTTCTTGTCCGACCGAGCAATACAATTTTATTAAATTGCAGGAGTAAATAATACATATTTTTGCTCACTAACAGTAAGAGAAGAATTACCGACAAGGACTCCTCATCTCGCTAGCTTGTTGGAAACATGTTGAGGCGAAATGTTAACCGCGGGATAGAGATAGTGCCAAACCCGTGCAAACAAGTAAATTTTGTAAAATTTGGGTTAATTTTGAACCAATTTATATTTTTTCTTCAAATTTTTAGTATACAATTTTTT
>Ga0051981_10000626_pt1 | contig 17352 bp, 12 predicted proteins | sample CryGey13umfilter_3_FD_59644 | JGI IMG/M metagenome (GOLD analysis project Ga0051981, IMG submission 59644) | Groundwater microbial communities from aquifer in Utah, USA - Crystal Geyser 4/10/14 3 um filter | ecosystem: Environmental > Aquatic > Deep subsurface > Groundwater | place: USA: Utah... | reverse complement strand
AAATAATCCTCGAAGGAACATTCGTACGTCTTGCCGAGAGCAACCCGGGCAAAGGTCTGGTCCCGAGCAACTTCGTCATACTTTCGTTGTAATTCATGACGCGACAGAGGGGGGTCGGATGCATCCAGGTGATCAAGCGCCCGACAAACGTGGATTTCTGCAGCATAGATTTCACCACTGCGGACAAAATAAAAATAAAAAAAGTGTGAGAACCTGGAACGAAGAAAGCATCCAACAATCAGTTCTATTGCGATCATCATTTACCCTAAGAATCCCGGTCGAGGGAGATCGCTCATATCCATTATATCTTCCCACGAGTCTTCTTCTATTGGGTCCATTTCCCCGTGTTGAACCAATTTTAGGAACGACGCACTCAAAGGAAGCGGAAACATAAAGCCATCACGGACGGCAGCAGCAAAAAGACGACCCATGAATCGGAATTTGTTTAAGATTTCCTCCATTTGGGGGTGATATTTCGGAATCGGTCTTGGATAAACTCCCAAACCACTGCGCTCATCAGCGCGTGGGGTAGGGATCACAACTTGTCCACTAGAATCCATATCAGGAATCCACAGGGAGAGCTTTGCGGCTTCTTTCTGGGCCTCGTCTAACTCCATTGCCTCAGCTTTGAGAGAAGCTACTTTTGGGGCCGGAGAACAGGTGTTCGTGCAGAAGACGTTGGCCACCAAATCAGACGACAGGAGTGCCTCAGCGACATCAGCATAGAAGCCACGGGTGACACCTGCCTCGTCGCCGGATGCAGCATCGAACCCAGACTCTCCTTCGAAACGAACTTCGAGTCGACGACGATTCACCTTTTCATCTGTAGCATACCTCGCCATAATCGTGTCCGCATCAGCAAGCAGGTTTCCACGGCGAATGACAGCCTTGGCAACTTCAAGAGCGTGTTCCTTCCATTTAACTGCTCGGAACGCAGCTCTCACTCGGCTAGCAAGTGCTTCTTCCATTCCGTATAATTCGTCGGCCTGTAGTTGGAGAGCTGTAGGGTCTTCAGCTCCACCAGAGAACGCCTCGCCAACCAACTCAACCGCGCGAGCACGAAGCGATGCCATACGCTGGCGCAAGCGTCCTACATTTACCTTCGCTTCTTGTTGTTTGAAAGTGCTGCGGGAAACACCAAAAGCTGCACGTTCGAGAAGCGCGCGTCTGGAATCATAGCTAAACACACGGGGAGCGAATGACGGGGCGGAGATGCACCATTCTGGAAGAGCACCCCCGACAACCGATAAAGCGTCGTCGAGTTGGTCTTTGAGTTTCTTCGACAGAGACAAGTTCGCAAACACAGATCCAGTGCGCTCACGATCACGAAGGATGCGCGTTTCGCCGGTGAATTCTGATAGAACACTAATGACTTCCATACTCTGCATGCATATGGCGTCGAGTCCTTCAAATACAACAGAAGGATCCTGCTCTTCAGATGACACAGACCTGGCACTTGACTTACGAGCACGACTTCCTGTACCAGGTGACCATGTCATTGAAGAGTCGATCTCCATTTCTCCCGAAACGAGCTGGGCAATAGGCAACGCAGCAATCTTGGGGCCTGCCACTTCATGCTTCCCCGTGGGTTGTTCCCTGGGTTCTGTCATTACAGAAAAGTACAGGTCGATTGGTCGATTTGCGAACACGTCGATTGGTGAGCCATTTTCCCTGTAAAGTTTCATGACGGCAGAAATTAACGTGGCATCGCGGTGATTGATTTCAATGCCGGGTAGCTTCTCCTTGACATTGAATAAGACTTCCATAACAGGCTTGTGTTCGATTTCACTTTCGCTGAAACGGAGCTTAAGATGTTTCCCTGACAAATTGCATTGGAAAGAAAGCTCCCCGCCTTTTGGTTTCGATGGAGCAACGATTTGAGATGGCACGAGATCAGTAGGACGCAACGAATCAGCTAGTGAGAGAGCAGAGAAAGACTGTTTCAAAGCTACAGCAGAGTCGGAGGAACCATCTTTTTCCTCGCTGTCGCCGCGTCGTCTGCCTAGCAAAAATGGGAAAACGCTGTTTAGAGTGTCGCTGCTGTTTGGAACAGGGCGTCCTCCTCTGGTCATCCATCGCGCTGCCCCCAAATCGTCGTTGTGACCTTCCGAAGGGCGTTCCGCAACCTGTAAAGCGTCTGCCTGGACATTAGCAACGGATCCTTCATCACCGACAAGAGTAAAAACGTCTTTGTCATTGACTTTTGCACAGGCTACAATTGTAAATGTCTTCGTTTCACTCCCTACCTCGAGAGGGTTTCGGACTCGTGTTCCAACCTCAGCAGCAGTGCCTTCCGAGGTACACTTGGATTCAGACATTGACGCCATCTTTCCACCCTCTTTCCTTTCGACAACGTAGTACTGGCGTACAGCCAAAACTATCTGTGTTTCTTCATTATCGAAATCAACAAGGGCGCGCAAATCTCCAGGTAATGTTTGTTGCCAATTCTGGTTCTCTGCATCATGTTGGAATCGACGTCCGTAACGCAGCGTGTGAGCTCCTGACGTTTCGTCAAAACCGACAACTTCGGCAATGCTCCAGCAATCGTCTGAACTTTCCGGTCGCTCGATGATTATGGCATGGTCTAACACAAGGCTGCAAATTCAGAATGATATAGTGAGTGATAACGTGTTGAGTTATGATATGAGGTGAGTGATCGAATCGAGCGAAAACCGTCGGACTGTCTTGGCACTTACCGCCGACAGAATGCCTGATACAGAGGATCGATGGTGCCGCAGCACCGCAGAATATGACGCTTAATATCTTTCAGAGCCACAAGAGGCTCTGAATGCAGTACCAATTTCGATGGGAACAACGAACCCGTTTCGCCAAACGTACTAGGATACAAATGTAATTCGATAAGTTTTGTAAGCGACTGCAAATCTCCTTCCGCGGCAGATCTCTTGCCCCCGGTGACTGCCGAAACATTTACATTTTCGTAAAGAGATAGCACTTGTTGCAGACGGCGCAGAAGTTCCGATGCCTCGGCAAAAAAGGGGATTTCTCTTTCACATACAATCTGGCGTTGCTCAGACTCTGATTCACCACTTCCTTCGCCATCTTCACTCTCGTTCCCGGAGTTGGTTTCCGAAGAAGTAATTCGTATTCCGACTCGCTTTTGAGGAGTCTCGTCCACATCAAGGATCATCGCACGTACAAGTTCTATGCAAAATCCAGTTCTCTCCTCCGGATTTCGCAGTTTTCGGACTTCTTCATTATCTACTTGCGCGGCAACTCTCGCTTTTTTCCTTTGGTGTCTTGGACCAGATTCTTTGCTATCATCACGCCCGACACATGCCACATGAAGAGCCGGTAGAATCAAATTCTGAAACTGATGCACCGTGATGGCACCAGGTGAACGCAACATAAGAGCAAGGTCACGAATTGCTTTGCGATCGTATCGCAGTAACCGGACAGATAGTTGCTCGAGATCTTTACCTGTAGCCTGTGTTCCAATACTGTTGATGACAGTCATATAATTCGCACTCGATTCTCCGGGTTTCTTAATTTGTTCATCCGGCTTTGCTACAAGAAGTTTTCGGCAATCGTTTGCTAGTTCGCGAATCGCAGAACATTTTACCAAGCCACTTTCGGCTTTATCGGTGCACTCTTCGCATGCATCCCAATCACATTCACGGCATCCATGCATTATCCGACCACGTTCCACTCCATTTCCGCACAGATCACAACGGAACGATGAATGACGTGTTATATGGAGTACGGCTGTGTGCTTCTTTGGGCACTGTACTAGACAAGGACCGCCATCTACCAGCGAATTTCCCAATCTAGCAGAACCACTGTCTCGCGTTGGACCCTCACCGTCGGCGGTAGTCTCAATACTAGATGTTACCTGTGAAGACAGAGCTTCTGCACATCGACGCGACGCAAGAGCATCGTGAAAGGACACGAAATCCAACATCCCAAAACGTTGGATTTCTGAACACGATCGCAGGGGAGGAAATTTTACCAGCAACGAAAAGAGCGCGGTTAGGCCAGACGATGAATCCACCATGTCTTTGCTACAGAGGAAATCTTCCAACAACAGGAGAGTATTGGTTGCCAGTTCGGTGCTGCCAAACAGGGCGTCGCCAAGTATTGACTCTGGTAGAGATCCAAACAACCCACAAGCTGGATGAGAATCAAGCCTTTCTTCAACAGAAAAGCGCCCGGTCATTGAATCTTCACTTGGATCTGGATCGTCATTGTTCTTTACGGTGGCTTGTGATTGCTGGAGTGACCGAAGAAGCACATTCCCGACAAGAATTTCGGAAATTGATCGACTGCAGTTGTCGAGTCGCGCGGTGCGATGTCGTCTCGAGATGAGACCTAAATCAATGAGACGTTTCAGCATGTCTTCCATGAATTCACCCGCAGACTCACGCATTTTACGGTCGAGGCGGTCTTGTCGTTCGCGAGCTTGTTCCACGACCGCCCTAATTTCGCTAGACAATTTTGAGACGTCCAGATCTGTAGGAAGAGAAGTGTGACGTAGAAATAAGGCAAGAACTTCGTGTTGATTTGTGTCAATAGCCATACGAACGTCCGAGGAAGTCACATGGGCACCGCATGCCAGGAGCAGACCAACAACGTCGGCGGAACAGCCAAACGTAACGGCTAGCTTCAAAATCGGTGTGCCCTCTTCGTCGTAAGCTTGCTTAAGAAGGGAAGATGACTTTTGGGGTGATTTCTTGATGTGTTTGTCCAGGCATGCCTTCGTCCACGCAGCACTGTTCGATATCAAGCCGACCCGTATCATATGTTGAAAGAAAAGTGTACAGGAGGGACCAAAAGATTTAGGAGACAACAGGCTTGATCGTAGAATTGATTCTAGATAGCTCTTCGTCCCTTTTGATGAAGGGGGCAATGCAGATGGCACTTCGGACACTGCTCTATGGTCTTGGTTACTATTTCTGTCGCTAGTGTTCCGGTGATTATTGCTGTTGGACCTCGACGCCGCTTCAAATAAATGTCTGCCCGGGGGATCTCGGCCACTCGCCATAAGAAGAGCAGCACGATCGCCTGGCCCATAGAAGTGCGAAGATGGTAAACGACTAAAAAACAAGTCGTCCGCGATAGGGTTCAACGCGTCTTCCATGGCCACGCCACCACCGCCTGGCCCGCCGCCGCCACCGCGCGACCTAGACATTAGCGACAGCAACAAACCACGACGCTGTTCTAAGGATGATATTAGGCCTGTGGACCCGTCTTGTTCCGACTCAGCCGCCACTGTAGAACGAGACCGACGGGTTGAATTCTCGTGAGATGTGCTACGTCGATTGCGGACAAATCCTGGAGGTGCGTCATCGTCGTCTGGATTGGTTCCGTTACATTGATAATCTTTTTCGTCATGTCTGCGTGGTTTGTCCGAAAATAGTTGCTCCGCAATGTACAGCGTCAAAGAACCAACAGCGGATATTCGTTCAGGTAAGTCCTCACGGGGTTCCAAGCTTCGCATTTGTCTCTCGGCCGTTTCTGTTGATTTGAGCAAAGCCTCAGGTAAACCTGCCGAAAACACATTGGCAAGTGCCTCAGAGTTCTTCTTACATTCTTTGGTCACAGACTCGATTGCAGTGCCATCCAATCTAGCCACCCCCGTCAAGTCAGACTGCACTTTGCTGCTCACAGGTTCCGCCGATTCGTCGGACGAGGGTAGAATATTGTCGACTTCAATTTTTCCCAACCTACTTGGATCTGTGCCACTTCCATGAAAAAAGCTGGTGTATTCAAGGCTTCTTTTTTGCATTGTACGTGTCAAAAGTGTAACTTTTAGAGATGAATCATTGTCAGTTGAATCCATTGTGCCATTGAAGGCTGGGTGAATATACTCAACCAGAACTTCATCTTTGCTGATCGAACCCTGTTCGACGACTACACGACCAACGATAGTTTCCATGGAGTTGTTAGTCCTTTGTTGAGAACTTGGTAGGGTATTTGGGACGACGACATCTTCGGCCAGCGGCTCAACTTCCTGAAGGCATCGCCCCCTGAGGGACTCCAGCGTGGTGGGATGGTAAGCATGCGCCCGCAAGAGTCGGCGGACAAACCAAACTCCAGCGGTCTCTATGAGACCAGAACTCTCTGACAAAAAAGCTTGTGGTTGATACCACCACCTACGACCGTTAAATATAACCCGAATAGAGCGGCTGGTGAAGTTGGAAAAGTGAGACGATTTGATCCATGAACACACCGAACCTACGAGGTATCGGAGGAATGAAGCACTTACCTTTCTCCGTTCGGGGATCCCTGCAGCTCCACCACCGTTCCACGATCACCAGGGCGCATGGGGCCACCTGCAGCATCACCAAATTTTTCATAACCCTCGACGAGCTGTACCCGATCGCCCTTTTCGACAGACGATGCATTGGCGGAGACGGAAGCGTCCTCGTCTTCGCCTAACACTTTCTGCAAAACCTCCGTAAGATCTCGAAAGCACAGTCCTGATTTTTCTTTCCATATTCGACGTAACGATGCTAAACTCATACCGCAACGGTACCACAGACGAGCCGCCGCCTGGAACGAAAGTGATTCCATTGTGTCTGCCTCTGTGTCCTGATACATTTGCCAGATTTCACATAACGCATTCGTCAGTTTTTCCGTCAGTTCCCCATTTGGCTGTAGCAGGTATTGCCGTTCCGACCGCAATCGCTCCCGTACAGCTTGTTCTTCTAACTCTTTTTGCAAGCGGTACTCGTTGGAAAATTGGCTTAGGAGAGGAAGCAAATCCTGAGATAACGGGCCGATGGCAACCGAAACGCGTACATTAAAAGGTACCACGACCGGATATAAGGCACCATTGCGAGGTAAACCCTGAACCAAAGGGCCGAGATATGTATCATTCCGCCAATAGCAAACCGTGCGAGCATTCATGTCACACACAACACTGATAACATCTCGAGCTCCGAACAATACTCCCTGTGCGTTGCGCGAGACTGAAGAACCCAGTTCTGATGAATACGTTGGGTTCTGGCGACGCGCACCACGTCTTGCATGACGAGGGCCTTCGTACTTGTTACCGCCGTCCTCGATCCCCCAGAAGAAAGGAGATTGCGCTAGAGCGTTGGATTCATTGTAAGCCGAGAAGGCTGATGTCGTGACACCCACCAAATAGCAACCTCCCATTGAATGACCAGATACGGTTGTGGGGTGATCGAATGCCACTCGGAAGCCTACAACCCGATTCGTGGGTGAGGCGTCACGTGGTAATGCAGGCTCAGCACGTACTGCGCGGCCTTCGCCGCAATCTTCCGCCACAGTACAGATCTGCGGCGTCACAATTTCCATACACGAAGAAGCTTGGCGCGGGTTACCTTCGCCGCTGATCGTTGTTTGTGTCCACGCTGGTGAATAATCACGTTCCAGTGCAGCATTCCACAGCTCTTCTGGACCCATCATTGAGAGTGGTGATAGAGCTGCGGCTGGATCGCTTCCCCGAGCCCGGGCTTCCAAAAATCGTCGTCTACTACTGCTGTTACCTATACCTTCAGGCCATCCATCCATGGAGCGTCCGATCGCTTCACGCTCGATTTCGACTTCCCGCACAACTGTATCCCATAGCTCTGCATCTTCTTCAAGCAGAGCATCTTCATGGTTGTCATGATTGTTGTTGTTACTCCTCCCCTCGCTGGTACGTCCCAACAAGCCTCGGGCCATCCACGCAGCACGAGCGTGACTGGCTCGTCTCAAAAAAGATCCGCCTGAAGATAGTGTATGAAAATAAATAAAAATCATCCGTCGGTGAGGAGGGAACATCAAAAAAAGAAGATCGTGCATGGCTGTGAAATTAGAATTTTTCGGTACCTCATGCCACTCTTTCCCTGACCGGATTTGCTTATCGCAGTGAACAACGTAACGATCTAGACATTCATTCGTCAAGATCGCTCGGTAAGTCAGTTGCTTACCTGATTGACTCGTTCCACATATGCTGCAAGATGTATCAGTTTCAGTATTCGTATGGCATCCACACGCATCGCATGTCCAACGCCGGGGGGCTGCGGCCGCACCGCCAGACGCACCCGCGGCTTCATCTCCGGATTCACCTTCCATGATATTTCCACTTGCACAAACAATCTACAATTAACAGAATTAATACGATGTGAATGTTGCGTGTTTCTTTTAACTGCAGATACAACAACAACAATTCCTACGTACGGTTGTTTGGCTTCTTCGTTCGTCGTGACAAAACTCTGTTTTTGGGCCGTCGAAGAACACGATGCCTGCTGTGTTATTTATCAGCACGACCGCGTGTTGGGTGCGTCGATCTTGCTGATTCCCACAGCAAATCAAAAAGGCCGCACGCGCCAAACGAGCATCAAAACCAATCCGGTTGCTTTCCGAATATCCGAAAAGACATTTCGCGAACAGAAACAGTAATATACGAGTTTCCGAATCATAAATTTGTCTAGAGCTAGTCCTACGTAGGAAACGTACCTAGTCGATACAGCTTTCCGTAAGTCCGAATAATTCGAGTTACTTACAGTTATTACTGTTAGCAGGGGAATCCTCACGCCTACGAATACTGGACCGCTAACAGTAATAAATCCATTGACTGTGAATGGAAGGGCCTAGGCTTGACGCAACACCCTGCTATCTTTTGACTTCCATAATTCCTTGACAAAGGAGAGGGCGATTTTTGGACAGTGAGTGACACTTTCCGGTTCTCCCAGGTCTACAATGCTGATGGAATAATTCACGATGGAACACTCAGGGAAAGAGAATTTCGGGTCTCGATCGTAGCGCGACGACACCTATTAACTGTAAGTCGTCGTAATCGTCGTGTACAGGTTTGTACCCCCCAAATACGATAATCGATTGGACAAGATCGACAGCATTTTAATCACTCGCGCCAGTAATGAGCTCTGTAATCATCTATTCTAATTAATCGTTACGGTTTGTATAATGCTGACATCGCTTTCTGATGCAAGACCAGAAAAAAAGGAAGTGAGCATGGATCAATCCATGTACTGCTAGTAGGGGTACGCTCGAGCCTCGTATTTCTTTCGGACGTGCACTGGCAATGCAGCCCAGGCGTCTTGCAGGGCTTGAATACGATCCGCGGTGGCCGGATGTGTGGAACTCCAGTCTTCCAGCGCGGTGGTCCAAGTACTGGACGACGCTTGACGCGTGGGGCCGCCTTCGAACGAATGCAATCGTTCCAATAAACGTATCATTGCCTTGGGTCCGTATATTTTAGAATTTCGCAACAAAGCCCAGCTGACGGCATCGGCTTGGTATTCATCCCGGGGCGAGAAGCGTTGCTGTCCAAGCCACGTAGCAGATTCCAGAAGCAACTCGCCCAGCGCCTCCCCCCAAGATTCGTCGTATCCGTCGTCGTCTTCGTAATTGAGTGTGTCCCATATCTTTCGCACGATATTTTGCGACAGCAGTCGCTTCGACGCATGCCGACGAAGGACGTGGCCCATTTCGTGTCCTAACAGTGCCGCCACTTCCCCGCGAGACGGTGAAAGCCTGTGTAGTAAACCAGTCGTTATCCGGATCGTACCGGCGGGAAAACAGAATGCGTTCACGACGCGTGGTTCATCAACGAGTCCAAAATCCCAGTTCCTTGGTTGAGAAAATTGGCAAAGCAACGTATCCGATCCGTCGTCCTCACGGCTACGACCACGACGATGTTGACAGGATTTTTCCAAAATTCGCACCAGGTCATCCCCAATTTCTTGTACCACCCCCGTCCAGTACGAATCATAATACGTCGATACCTGTACTTGTCGCAAAGCTGCCTCCTCCAACTCGATGTCGGCTTGCAGGGGAACGTGCTCTAATATTTGTTCTAACAAAATGTCTGACAGGGGAGTACCGTACCAAATTCCCCCTAGAACGATACTCAAGGTACCCATAGCTAGCTGTCGCTTCCACGAAAATTCATTGGAACGGCGGTGGCGGTCCTTGTTGTTCGTCTTGGCCTTGGTCCCGGTCCCATGGCGCGTGTCGGTATTCGTGGTCGATCCATTGTGACTGTAAGGCGCGTGTCTCTGCCTCCCGAAATTGTTCACGTAATGTTCCTCCATGATTGCTGTCTACGGATCAACAAGACCTTTTAACTCGAGAAGAAGAAGAGTAACTAACATAAGGATGTGTAGGAACATGTTTCTCTACCGGTAATACGGTGGAGTGATTGTAAGAGTGGTCGCGATTAGGTATTTAGAATGACGCACACGGGAATGAAGCAAGGGATACACGATGTGGTCGAAGGTCGAAGTACCGTAGTAGGCACCGTTATGACTGACAGTGACATGATGATGTGATGTGACACCCAAAAAATTTAACTGTAACAGTTTTAATACAAGTCAGCGTCACTCCGTTGTGTATCTTTCGAAATTCTTCTCCACGGTGCGAGAATAAGTTGTGATTGGAGAGAATTTGTCATCTCAACAGCTCATAACCTGATCAAATTCTTGAAGTCGTCAACCAGATTTCACCGGCGAGAAAGATAGGAAGCTAATCGGAGAGATCGCCGTAACAACGAGCAACGACCGACGACGTAACGCCTTACTGTTATTTCACGGTCCTTGTCCACAAGCGACAGCGGCGTCAAAGTCTTCGTTTACTGTTAACTGTCACTGTTAATTCTTACAACAGGGAGAATTTTTTTTTTGCCACTACCGTTGCACTCAACAGGTAACAACGATCTTCCCAGTTACCACACCAAATTGTGGAATTGAGAAACCAACGTGGCGTAGGTACTCCTCTATTAATTTGATTTGTCATGTCTTCCCCGTACGACCCCGAGGATGGAGGCCCGCCAGATCGCGGTGACGACGATCTCCCTCCTCCTCGCGGAGATTCTCCGCCCCGCGGTTCGCGCCGTTCTTCGCGTCCCCGGAGCCGAAGTCGCTCTTACTCTCCTCCTGGATCCCGTCGTGGACGGGGCAGTCGTTCTCGTAGTCCCCGCGGCGGCAGTCGTTACCGAGATCGCAGTTACTCTCCCGAACGGGGACGCGGGGGGCGTTATTACCGCGACCGCGATTACCCACCCCCTCGCGGCGGGTACCGTGATTACGGGCCTCCCCCGCCACCGGGTCGCGGGGGTTACTACGACGAACCTCCGCCGATGCGGCGGGGAGACCGAGATTACCCCCCTGGACCCCCTCCCCCGATGCGGGGAGGTGATCCTTACCGCGATTATCCTCCCGGACCGCCTCCTCCTCCGATGCGGGGACCCCCCGGACCACCGCCTCCGATGCGAGGAGGTCGTGGTGGCGGCCGCGGGGAGCTTCGTCGTGACGATGGTCCTCCTGGGGTCAGCCTCTTGGTGCGCAATGTATCCCCTCACATTACGCCTCATGATCTGCACTCTGCGTTCGGGCGAATCGGGGAAATCCGAGACGTCTACATCCCCCGGGATTACCACTCGCAACAGCCAAAAGGATTTGCCTTCATCGAGTACGCGACGACGGAACAAGCCAAGGAAGCTCGAGAAGAAATGGACCGTTTCGTTATCAAGGGGAGACCTTTGGATGTCGTCTTTGCACAAGAAAAACGCAAGACGCCTGGTGAAATGCGTGGGCGCGTGGTGAATCAACAAAACAGAGGACGCGAATCATCGAATTTCGATCGATCGTCCTCCTTCGAACGCGCCAAGCAGCGCGAGGAAGGAGGGGGTGCCCGAAACGGCGGCACCAACGGCACGAGAACGCAAGATCGCGAAGAAAACGACGACCGCAATGATTAGAAAGGAAGACGAGATCTATCAAGGCCGTCTTTGATAATTTATGTGAAACAGTATGCACGGAAAAGAGTGAAGTATACCCCATGCCAAAGGTGAAGGGAAGGCCAAGGGGAAACCCAGATACAACCGAAGAACGCAGCGCGGGCAATTTGATAATCTATTAATATTCAAGCTGTAATCAAGAAATCAAGCAACTCACTGTCAAGGCGAGAAGCACACCACAAGTCAAGTCCAAGTTACTCACATGAATGATTTGCGCATCTGCTCTGTAGTGATCTCTTGTAGCTCGCAGCGTTGGTTGTCCCGTCAAGAACGAGGGTATTATTTTGCGACTATAATACCGTGTCCAGCTTGAGTGGGGCTGTAGTCGTTGCAAGCAGCGGTTGTCTTTTGCCAGGCAAATATCGTACAAGTCTTTTCCACAAGAAATATCATTTCACTGAAGGTAGATCCATCCCCACGAACCACACTCCTGGAGGTGTGGTTCGAAACCAAGATGTCCTAGGCGTAAACATTGACGGCGAGGATTCAAGACTGCCGGTAAGTACTCTTTATTAGTTGTGCGAGGCCCTTTCGCGTCATTAACTTTTGTAGATGATGCAATTGTAACGTAGCATTCGTTTCATGTATTATGTAACTTGCGTTGACTGGAAGTAGGGCGTGCTTAACTTTGTTTCACAGAGCAACAGTACGGTGGCATACGTATCATGTATTGTGCAGCTGCAGTAGACCAGAAGTACCTTCACAAGATCCCGTCTTGGATGCATCACGCATTGGGTAAGAAGGAAGAACAAGATCAACAAATTGTTTTTCAACGAGAAACACAGTATAATGCCCTCGTTTACGGAACTTCGAAGAAACTTCGAAGAAACTTGAAGACTGAGTGGACGTACGCGAAGATTCTTTTAGAATTAAGCACGTACGCTATCTGCCCCATTTCGCAAAGAATAATTTTCTACCTTACAAAATACCATTTTACTCGTATCTATCCATCCAGTCTACTTTTCACAACCATACGGCGAGGAAGATCTGTCAAACACCACGCCATCAGGTCGTCATATCGTCCAGTTCTTCGCATTAGAACTGAAGTCATTCGACTCCCAATAACATGATGACGATGACAAAATCCATCTTCATCCACGGGGCTGATCCGCCCTTTCTTTTTCATCCTTGTTTTCCTACTTGGTTTTCTTGTCCTGATCTTTCGATGCATCCGTTCCGTCCTCAGCTTGTGCATCGAAACCCCAACCGCTCGGTAGAGGTTTTGATACTTCTTCTAATCCAAGTACGGTTGTCATATACTGTTCCATCATTGTATCACCCATCCCCGTAACTAGCTTGACGTTTTTCCAAATGGTCCCCCTATTCCGCGCAAACATTTGATACGCAGCGTCACGGATGAATTTCGGTACCCACAGTGCCAATTGGCCTATCCACGGCCAAGGGAAACTCAACACCAACAGCATCCGCAAGATGGCGGTGGAATCTCGATAAGGTCCCGTCTCGTCGATCAAAATTCCGGTACTCAAGTCACACGGCATGCCGTATTCCGAACACAAGCGCTCCGCCAGTGGCGCCTGAAGCGGTGCGAATCTCAAGTGATCCGTCGAATCCCGTTCCACGCAGAATCCGACGCTGAACTTTCAGACACCGCACCCCCCGTCGTACAAGAAGATGGAACGTGGACGATCTTCTTTATCAACTCCGACGAGTTGTTCCGTAGAAGCATTCATGATTGTCCTTCGAATGAAATGAGAACTTGTATGATGATTCGGCAAAGATGAACGAGAGGGCCGGTAGAACAGAGGCGCTGCAGGGACGGAATGGATCGTAGACCTTGGCGAGGATAACAGTGAAGCAGCAGGCGACGTTCCTTGTACGGTGAATGCCTTTTGCAGTGGTACTCGCATGGAGAACAACTGCAATCTCAATACTAGGTATTCCTAACTGTAAATCAAAGTAAGAAGAGATTCGGTGCCGTGGCAGACGAAAAGGAACGAAAGAAGCAGATGAGAGAGAGAAGAAAGGGTTCTCCAAAACGATCGACGTCGTCATCACGGTCCACCTCACTACTATCTACGTACTCTAGTCCCTTGCTAGGGAGGAGTCACAGTCAAACAGAAGCAGAACAGGGGGTTCACGGATGATGCTCACGGGAGACCAACCAGGCTCACGAAATCATTTCCCTCACGGTCACCACTTCTTGACTGTGGCAGATCATCATGTTTCTTCCGATGGCCACTCAAATTGTTTTGTTCACATCACCACTACCTACTTCTTTTTATTCCGATTTCATCCTCACGCGCTCACCCAATTAAGTACCATTGTTCACATCAAGTGTAAAGGAGATACCATTATTAGTGTAGTAGTAGAAACGAAGAACAAAGTAACTCGTACCCGAAATACCCAGCGAAACCAATAACTAGAGCACCATTCCCAAATGATAAAAACAACGATGAGCTGCAATTCACTGTCACTAGGAGTACTGCTTCTTGTTGTCTTATCCTGCTTTTCTCCCGCAAAGGAGACGACTGCTCTGGATCTTTCGATCGGATCAACGGATCGACGCAAATCACCGGCACTCTGGCGCTTACTTGAATACCATGATAATCAACATCCTCAAGATGTACCGTCGGTAACTCAGTCTGCTCCTGTCCGCCGAGGTAGAAAGCCCGAAATCATGGCACCCGCCGGTGGCTGGCCACAGCTGCAAGCTGCCGTGGCCAATGGGGCAGATGCTGTGTATGTTGGACTATCCGCTTTTTCGGCGAGGGCCCGTGCTGCTAATTTTGACGCGGAACAATTACACAAGGCTGTCGAATATTGTCACAAATACCAAGTCCACTTGTACGTCGCATTGAATACGCTCATTTTTGACAATGAATGGGAGGAAGTGACGGAGTGGGTACAGGTCTGTAGAAGCGCCGGCGTGGATGCTCTCATCGTCCAAGATTTGGGTCTGTGCAGACTTATTCAAAAAATCGCACCCGATGTTCCGATTCATTCGTCGACGCAACAGAGCATTACCGATGCCGACGGAGTTGACTTTTGTCATTCCCATCACGGGGCGACACGCGTGGTCCTTGGCCGGGAGCTAAGTATCAACGAAATCGCTCATGTTCACGATCGCACAAATGTGGAAATCGAGGTCTTCTGTCACGGAGCATTGTGTGTCTCCTATTCAGGACAGTGTTTCAGTAGCGAAAGTTGGGGCGGACGATCGGCTAATCGCGGACAGTGTGCGCAAGCTTGTCGACTGCCCTATGGGTTATTGGTGAATGGGAAACTCAGAGACACTCAGGACATGAAGTACTTGCTGAGCCCGCAAGATTTGTCGGGACTCGATCATATCCCAGAATTGATCCGATCCGGAGTATCGTGTCTCAAAATTGAAGGCCGTCTCAAGGATCCTGCTTATGTAGCGGCTACGACGCGGGCTTATCGGCAAAAGGTTGACCAGGTTTGGCACGAATTGTACCCCGACGATACTTCCGCACCGACACGTCAGCTTGACCGCGTGGATATCACCCGCCAAGATTTGGCCCAACTCTTTGCCCGAGGACAAGACGAGAATTTCGATGGACTCACGCCGGGCTTCTTGGCTGGCACTCAGCACCAAAATGTTGTGAGAGGACGATCTCCGAGACATCGCGGAGTGCACATTGGAAAGGTACAAAGAGGGAGTAGTCCTGAAGTTGTAGGGCTGGTCGTAAAGCTGGATCAAGAACAAATCCAACTCAAACTCGGGGACGGCATTGTAGTAGACCGCGGTCAAGCTCAAGAAGACGAATTGGGAGGAACGATTTATGGGATCACCGACTTGGGAGACGGATTATTTGGCATCCAATTTGGCCGAGAAACTACGCGAGATTGGCAAAAACATGAAGAGAAAGGTGATCTATTGGCTCCGATAGGAGCCCATGTGTGGCGAACGCAAGACTCAGCCGTGGCAAAGAAATTTCGGAAATTGGCTACGGCTGTCCCGACCTTACCCAAAGCTGCGGTGAAGATAAAAGTGCAAGGAAAGTTGGGAGAGCCACTGCAATTGACTTTGATCGCAATGGATGGTAGTCGACGCCGTGTGGAAGCCTTTAGTGACCAGCCCTTGCAAGCCGCCGAAGGTACGGGCCTGTCGGTAGACCAAATTCGTAAGGCAGTTGGGTCCCTAGGCAACACGAACTTGACGCTGATAGGTGAAGTAGAAGTAAGAGGTATGGAAGGTTTATGGTGTCCTGTTTCGCAAATCAAACAGGCTCGACGCAGAGTGGTGGAAGAGTTACAAGGCTTGTTCGCCAACGGCGATTCCGTACGACTCTCCCCGAATCCCGATATCAATATTCGTTCCATTATGCGCGACATAATTGGTCACGATCACAAGAGCGAAGAACAGACCAAGAGCATTACACGGTCTCACCTTTCCGTATTGTGTCGTACTTTTGAGCAAGTCGATGCAGTTTGTCAAAGCATCGAGTCAGGGCACACTACTTATCTATCAGAAATCATAGTCGACTTTTTGGAATTAGATGGCATGCGTGAAGCCTTGGAGAGAATTAGAAAAACAGGTACCCGGGCAGTTATTGCCAGTCCGCGGATCCTCAAACCAGAAGAAGGTGGAATATGGAAATCATTGTTGTCGCTCAGACCTGATGCCCTTTTGGTTCGTTCGACGGGCTTGCTACATCGCATGCAGAAACTGGGTGGAACAGGTGCTCTTGTGGATGTTGGGATAGCAAAACAGGAAGAATGGGTAACGATTCCAGAGCTCCTCGGTGACTTTTCATTGAATGCTGCAAATGCCTTGGCGGCTTCTGAGCTGCTTGACGCAGGCCTGTCCCGTGTCACCGCGTCCTATGATCTGAATGCACGCTCGATTACACAGATGGCTGAACTCTTGCAAGAAAGGTCAGAGCAATTAGAGGTGGTCGTTCACTGTCACATGCCAATCTTTCACACAGAACACTGTGTTTTTGCAAGGTTTCTCACGAAAGGAAATTCATACGTGGATTGTGGCCATGCATGTACTCGGAATAATGTGCACTTGAGAGACGAACTGACTGGGCTTGACAATCTCGTTTTGGCAGATATGGGTTGCCGTAACACGGTGTTTGCTGCACAGGCACAGACAGGCGTGTACAGTCTGAAAGAATGGAACAGAACAGGCATTCGTCAATTTAGAATAGAAATGGTGGACGAGGATCATGATAACACCCAGGTGGTTATAGATGCGTACCTGAGAGCACTGACGGGAGAACTGAAACCAAGTGAGGTGTGGGATACTTTAGATTGTATTCATGATTCAAATGGCCGTGCCCCAGGTGTATCGTTGGGCAGCTTTCACAATTCAAAGGAACGTCGTGCGGGAGAAATAGTATGATCACCATTGACGTGCCTCGCAAAGAACAACAAGTGTTACAGCGTTGCTGGAATTGCAATAATGGAAGTATTTATTACACCATGGATTATATATTATACTCGCTCTAGAAACCAAAGAAGTGACGGGAGAGAAGAGGGGTCCCATGTGAAGCCAATTTGCTTGATTGACGTTTGATTTCTGTCATACAGTGTAGAGTCAGTTCGTTTGTTTTATGATCGTTGGGCGTTAGACAATTTGTTACTGGGTGCCAAACTACCGACGGCAGCTGCAATATGAATGCAATGAAGACAAA
>Ga0051981_10000618_pt1 | contig 17470 bp, 9 predicted proteins | sample CryGey13umfilter_3_FD_59644 | JGI IMG/M metagenome (GOLD analysis project Ga0051981, IMG submission 59644) | Groundwater microbial communities from aquifer in Utah, USA - Crystal Geyser 4/10/14 3 um filter | ecosystem: Environmental > Aquatic > Deep subsurface > Groundwater | place: USA: Utah... | reverse complement strand
CGTCGTTGCCTTGGCTGTTGATTTGCTGGGAAGAGGTGGGTCGTCCAGTGACGGCCATGTCTGTTGTTGCGGTGGTAGCGGTGTCTTGCGAATGGCTCGACTATCACCGGGTGTCCGATGGCTCATGGCATGAGACCGCCAATCCGACGATGGGGAAGAAGCGACATCACTTATCGGAGCAGGAGGTACTGGAGTTGATGTAGGACCACCCCATGGATTCCCTCCAAGTCTGGTTCGAGGACCCTGTCCAGGTTGCTGTCGAATTCCTCGTCCACTACATCCAGGAGCGACTGTGTTCCACCCGTTCTTTCCTTTCGAATGGGGTGTTTCCGCATAACTATTCGCCCAAGGCGTGGGTCGGGTGTTGGCATTGCCTAATTTGCCCGTGGCTGGACCCACAGGCTGCCATTGTCCAACTGGGAGTTTAGGAGTAGATGGTATACCTTGCGCTACTGTCTTCAAAAGCGACGGCGTGGACTGCGTATTCAGTTCCTGGGCCGGCGGAGTCCAAGCATTACTGGCAGGATTCAGAGAAGGTGAAATTTTCTTCAATTCTATATTTTTGTGAGAAATTCCCGGTGTCTTTTCCCCATTGGCTTTGTCAGTTAGGGAAACTTCGGCTGTCTTGGTGACAACTGTGTTGACAGGGATTTTGGCGTGGGGGATGTCGGCGACCTTGGCGACGGCGGGAGTACTTGACGTCATGGTGACTTCATCAACCGAACGATCCTGCTCCTCACCTACTTCGGACGACGGTGGTGATCCTGTTGTGGATTGAGCGGGCGTGCAAGGTTTGCTGCCTGTCGCTCCATCGGCGGCTTTATTTTTATTTTTCTTCCGCGGTGGTCTCTTTTTCTTTGCTTCGACTGCGGGGGGGATGCCTTCGTCTTCACACTTACTCGAAGCAACATCTGACAGTGATTCACCGTCTTCATCGACGGTATTCCAATAAGCGTCAAGTTGTTTCTGGTCGCGTTCAGGTAGGACAAAGCCATCGTGAATAAAGGAAAACCCGCGAAAATGCTCCGACTCGATTCGATGCTGTGTAAAGTCATCTTTACTCATTTCAATGACCGACCGAGGCAACTCCATTTTGACAAAATCGTCATGAAAGTGTTGAAGGTCGTGCTCGTTGTCGACGTCCAGTGTCACAGGCGGTGCAGCGTCTTTCTTCTCCAACTTTACCCAGTTGATTTGTTCAAAGAATGAAAGATTTTTAATTGAGGCCACCCCACCAACCTCAAACATTTTGTTGCGCGTCGTTCCAAGACGACTTTCCACATTCCGATTCAAAAGGCCTTTTATTAATTTGCAGGCATTTGCAGAGGCTCCAGAAGGCATTTTGACCTTTTCCGTCATAATCTTTCGAAATAGATCTTTCGATCCTTCGTTCCGTTTGCGCATAAAAGGAGGTAGTCCATTTAGCATTTCATACGCGATACAACCGAGACTCCAGAAATCAGCGGCTCTTCCGTAGCCCTTTCGCGCAATCATCTGTAAACAAGAAAACAGACAGCAATATGTCATGAGACGGTGATTCAATCAGATCCAGATGCCGCGCTGGTAACTGTAAATCACATGATTGACTCACTTCCGGCGCCATGTATTCTTGGGTTCCACAGATTGTGAGTGCACGCGCTTCCTCGTCGTTCAGACTCCCGTGACCAAAGTCTTTTGCTAGACCACTGTAATTCATTAAAAGTGAGAGAGAACCGTATTATCCTTATTGGCAAACACACATCCACAACGTGGTGTATAGACTCACAAATCCGTCAAGACAACATGACCATCAGCACCCAACAAAACATTTTCAGGCTTCAAATCTATATAAAAAAAAGTGAGATGTATGCGTTCGTAAAGTCACAAAAAACTTTAGAAGAGACCGAACTCTCGTATCAGATCTGCGTACCTCGATGAATGATCCCAAGTTGATGCAAGTGATCCAGGGCCAAAATGATTTCGGCCAAGTAGAAAGCGGCAGTCTTTTCCAAAAATATTCCCTCGCGTCCAATGCGCAGAAAGAGCTCTCCACCAGCTAAGAAATCCATGAGAATAAAGAGCTTTTCGCGTGTCTGAAAGGAACAGTGCATCGTAACGACAAAAGGATGTTTGACTCTTGTGAGGATGTTCCGTTCAGCCTTGACATTCTCCACGTATCCATGCTTGCTTTTCAACTTTCGTTTCGAAATAATTTTCATAGCCAAGACTTGGCCTGTAACCTTGGAGCGCACCTGTAATACCTTTCCAAAGGCTCCCATGCCAATAACTTTGAGTAATTCAAAGTCTTTCGGCGAAACGAAACGTCCCTTCCGAAGGACCTTTTCTTCCAGGTCGGTCTTTGCGTGAGGGGTCACATCATGCGTTGCCTCGGCATCTTTAAGTTCCGCAGCTAGTTTTCTGATCGAAAGTGATCGCAAGGAGCCTTGTTTTCCGTCCTGGTCGCTGTGTTCTAGTGTAGATTCAATCAGGGCCGTCGCTGCCGAATCTCCGGGTTCCACAACAATTTCTTGGACCTTGTCCACTTCGTCTCCGCGTTCGGGTGGGATTGTTGTTGCTACGACAGTTGTACCATCGCCTTCTGTCATGGTCATGGTCTCGGCTTTCTTTTGAAAGATCTTGAAGTCTTCGTCGTCGCTTTCGGTCTGATTCTGCTGCGGCTCGACATTTTTGCTTCCCCCATCTTCCGACACCAACGGAGTGGTCGAGTCCAGTTGATCCACTGCATCACCAATTCCAAGAGCATTAGCGGCAGGTTTGGGCAGTCTCAGATCTTCATTGTCGGCTTTGGTGGAATGCACTGGCCCACTTTCGGGGCTGGGAGGGATCTTCACCAGAACGACCGGCATTGCTACCCTGCTTCTTTCTTTGCGTGATGAGAACTGTTGTTGTTCAATAAAAAAGCGGGAGTCAATCCCGTACTTTAACTTGGATCAACCCAATATTCCTGCAATGCAACGATATAATAAGCGACAAGGGGAATGGATTGAATCGTTTTCTACGATAATGATTGCCTTGGCAGTAGGTTCAAGGGTGGTTGATGGTTTTGTTTCGCAGGGAGTTCACTGTCACATCAAAGTGAACTTCTGATTTTCCGTGGAACGAGTGGCGGCAAAGTCCCATGCGTTTTATTTTTCGTTTTTGTCGTCGTCGTCGTAGGGCTTCCCTCCCACGTGGTCGCTTTTGACTTTGTATACGTCAGAGAGTGTACGAAGGGGAAAAGGGAAACCATCAAGATTCGTGACGTGATCTGTCGCGAATCCGTTTGTCCGTCCATCCTTTATGCGACCGCGGCCGCTGTTTTGGCATAGCACCCACCGCGACCGCACAAGGAGCCATCAACAAAAACACACCCGCAGCCATCACCCATCGACTCCCCCGTACCACCAGAAAAACGAAAGTGCCTTGGAATACAAATTGCTTGTAGCAAAAACTTCAGCTCGGTACCGAGAGAGAAACCAGAAGCCTTTTGAGTTTTTGTAATCACACCCTCCTGCTCTGTTCTTTATTGATCATAATATTCCAAATGATTCCGTTCGTTGGTCTGCTTTCCATTTTGGTGGCCATGGGACTGCCAGCCTTCACAGCTTGCTTCTCTGTCGGTCGTTCGGGGTTTCGGTCTACTACTAGAGCTTTTGAGAAACCTTCTCCCTCTGTTCTTTATCAATCTTCTTTTGTGGCGGATGGATCGGAATACTCCTCTCGAGATTCATCTGATATGGATGATGACATGGATGATTCTGGTAATTCATACGATCGCAACTACCGGGATAATCAAGACGAGACACCGACGATCGAATTATCTCCGATCCCCATGTCCAAGAATACTGGAAATCGCTTTGTGGCCTTCTTTTGGGACGCTCAACTTAATGAAGATCCTAAAAAGGATGGACTGGACTTGCATTATGATCGTATTGCCCTGACGGAAGAGCATGTCATGTTTTGTCGCAGAACGAATCTGTACAACGAGACGTTTAACAAAGACAGTATGGTGGATGTTCTTTGGAGTTTACCCGTGTAAGTATAAACACCCAATGTCGACTCGTACATGTAAAATATATAATGTAGTGGAGACATCCAATGATCTCACCTTTTTTTTATGCTTTTATCCAGTCTCTCTTCGGATTTGCGTCGATTGATTGGTCACGCTGTGTGTATCGAATCGACAGATTTGAAATACGTACAAGAATTCATGGCAACAGAACCGTTATCTCGAATGCTCACTGGTGGAGATGCTTCAAAGGTCCCTCTTTATAGATGGCGTCATATTCGGGACTATACATTGCGTATCGACGATGGTCGAAACGGCTTCCCTTGCATGTGTCTGGGTTTGGATGCTCCTCCCGAAGAAGTTGGGAACGATTTGCGCGAGAGTGTTTGGGAAGAGATGTTAGAATACTTTATTCGTAGTGAGCGTATTATCGCCGCGGGACCATTGCACTTGCCAACCGAATTTAAGGACGATCCGAGTAGTTTGCCGGTGGGAGACCTCATTTTATTCAATGCCGTAGACCGCGACGCCGCCGTCAAGTTCGTAGAAGACTTACCAGCGGCACAGGCAGGCTTGTATGATACACTACGGGTGAATTTTTATAACACACTGGATATCACGGGGAAATTCGTTTCGGAAGATCCCCTCCGAGATGCTCCCGGTAGTGACCTGAAAGAGGCCATGCATGTCTGGGGGTATCCCGTGCATGACGACCAAACACCATGGTTGAATTGTTGAATTAGGAATAATTCGTTATCCCACCCCCACTTGTTATGAATCTAAAAATGACGGCTGTCGAACCAAAAGAAAATGGAATGTAGTATGACCGATCGGATATTCCATGTGATTTTCATTTTACCCTTCCAGCTCCTTCCGTTAAGATCTTGGCTGTATGGTGCCCCATAGTCTGAACGAAACCTGCCAACCACGGTCTTACTTCGTCATCCGAAAACTTTCCAACGCCTGACGCTTTCAAATATTTCTGCAGTCAATGAGAGTTGTTACGGTGAGAATGCCAAAATGCGTGCACATGGGTGTTGGACTGAAACCGCGTTTTCTGCTTTACCTCTCTACTTCGTCCATCCATTTCTTGACGGGCATCCTCGCGGAATGAAAATTGTTCCCATGTGCCAATATGGTGGTGGATGATCAGAGCTTGTTCCGATTTACGTATGTGGAGTTTCCGATGCCCACAAAGACTGCGGAGAGGTCGATGAATAGAATCCACGGGTTGCAACTCGTCATAAGAAACACGCTGCAGATCGATCAATGTTTTGGAAATTTTATTTGCCGCAAAATTATTTTCGCCCACGTGTCTTCGCCATCGGAGTGTTTGAAAGGAGGATCCGGCAAATCCAGCGGGCACCCTGGCAGCAACCTCATCTTCTTTGCTTTCTTTGGTACCGAACCGAATGCGAGGGATTTGTATACACGGTGATGTAATGTTCTCGTAGGCGTCCGGACGCTGTAATTCCTTGTTTAGAAATTTCAACACGGAACCGGGTTGACTGATTGCAGGTACATCTACTCGGCCATATTTCTGAAGTGTTTCGTAACTCAGACTCAGATACTCGTCCGTGTCTATCAGGGCCGTCCAATGCCGTCCCTGTTCCTTCAGATGGTGCATGCATTTATAGTAAAACATCCGTTGACGTGCTCTATGTTGAATCAATTCATCAGAGTGTTCGTCACCGAAATAATCCCTCGCCTGCTTCCTGGCGACTTCGAATTCTTGTTCCGTTGCGTAGTCCGAATCCTGGTACCACGTTACGATGGTGAAATTACCAACCCCTTGCCATCGATCTAAAACATCGTTCGGGTCTGTTTTACTCCTTGGATCCACAGCAAGGACAAGGTAGCGCAGTGGTAAAGTATGATAGTGATAAGCGATCCATTCAATGAGAAAGTGATTGTCATCCATCACCAATAGACAGGCGGCAGCTCCGCCCGACGGAGAGGTAACTTCAGGACGGGAAGCCATCAACTGTGCCAATTCTGTGGGGTCCATGACATTTTTCCTGTTGTTGTCGTTGTTGTTGTTTTCAGTGTTTCTGATGAAATTGATGTTATTGGCAATCCTCAGGTTCCCCCAAACGACCAGCGATGCAAGGATTACCAAGCCAATGACTGCCCTCTTGGCGGTGAGTCGAATACGATTCTTTGTGCTAGAACCTGTGTTTCGTGGCCTCATCTTTGTCGTACAACACAATGTTGTATTACCCTACACGCTTCTGGGTGTGATGTAGCATCGGTGCTTTTATATTCTCAACATATGATGACATGCTATGGCACACCCGTGGTAACGAACCAAGGAGGGATGGCTCGTCCTTCTCGTCGGCGGACTGCGACGAGCGTCTGACAACAACAGAAAACACGTTCAAAAGAAGAAAAAAAAGTGAGTTGTCACACGTGAGAAGACGATCGTGAGATGAGAAGATCACAATATTACACATATTATTATCATCATTCTATTAGGAGTAATGCTATTTTTCTATTCATCGAGATGGGAGTTCGATGATACTCCGCGAAAAAAAAAGATCTTCCACATACACATAATATTTTAGTTCACCAAACACACATCTTCACAGACAAGCAGACAGGACTTGTTGCAGCTCTTTCTCTGTTTTGAAGATCGTTGCTATTAATATCATCATCCTTATGCGTCTGTGTGTGTTGTAAAGAAGAGAGGGAGAAAAACAAAACAAAAACGAGAGGTCCCCCACCTCATTACGCCCGGGCCCAATACATCATCATCGTACAACAAGCAACATATATTAGCCTCGTTATTTATATTTGCTATCACTTACACGTCGTTTAGTCGTTCGATTGTTGGGAAGGGAAAAACGATTTCTTCATTTCTGATTTTATTTTTGGTGGGAGTTGCGCGCGTTTCTCGTCTTCGTTCTTGCTCGTCCTCTCCTTGGACGAACGAAGTTGTGTGCGCGGGCGGCTACCAGTTTGCTGCAACCACAACACGCATATATCATCACTAACTATTACTTTTTAGATCGACGACCCACCTTTGTTTGGACGCCAAACCACTCTGCCTCGGATCAAACCCATCATCGCAACTTCAAACGATGAGTGATAAGGATAGGCAAAAAGAAATAAATATGTTTGCCGCCATGGCACTGGGTGAAACGGCGGACGATTCGTTCACACCGGCACCACAGGCCCCCGCGGCAAGTAATGATTTTGATTTTGCGGCGGCGATTCGTGCCGAATCGCCAATTCTCCACCGTCCAGCGTCAACCGATTTTGATTTTGCGGCGGCGGTACGAGGAGAGCAAGGAAGTGGCGGGGGAGGCAATGATTTCGATTTTGCGGCGGCAGTTCGGGGCGAAAGTGGTTTTGGCGGCGACGTAGGTGGTGGCAATAATGATGGAGGAGGCTCATTTACATATTCGAAAAAGCCAGTTCCTACCACCGCCGCTGCTTCGACACAGGCGGAATCTTCCTCTGTCATAAAAACGCGGAACAGTGATGCCTCTCGCGACGCATTCACCGAGGCCTTGCATGCCACAGACAACGATACAACTTCGGGGACTTTTAATTTCCAAACAAAAACCGCATCGGCACATTCGAGTAATCTCGCCGCAGCCGCGGCGGCATTTGAAGCGGATGAAGAAAATGGATCTGCTCAAAATTCCGTCCCACACAACCTGCCACAACCAACTAGGGGGAATATGCCACAAAAACCAGAGCCCATTGACCCGACTAAAGGACCTATGTTCTCACAAAAAGTTTCCATGTCTCGTCCACTCTTTTTTGGTGCACAGTTACCGCCGAGAGTAGTGGAACAAGCACGTGCAATGGTCCTGGAAGCATACGCCGAGTTAAAGTACAAGCCTGGATCATCACCACCCGCCGAACGACCTCCCTTACATAAATTACCCCCGCCGGTACGCAACGTAGTAGCAGTGGTGCGAACGTACGGATATGGCATCGACGTCTTGGGGGATGAGGACCCCATGACGAAATATCCTGACTCGTATTGGAAAGGTCCCAACAGCCGTGTCACAACCTATCAACCTGTGTGGGGAGAATCCGAGCGTGCCAAGCGGATCGCCAAGGCAAGTAAACTTAGACGTCCTTCCGCAATCAGTCATCGTTCCGTAACAGCGCCGCCAAAGATGGGGGTAGCCGCCGCGGCTGCAGCCGCCACGGCTTTGGCCTTGAAAACCGAAGCTGGACAACCAACTGCCGAAGAAAATGGCATGGTTGCTTCAGCGGGGCCGTTGACGCGTCAAGGGCAAAATGAACAATTTAGTCAATGGTTGCGAGGTGATGACGATTCGGTTGCCAGTTCCATGGCGGGGGTGGGCGATTCCACGGGGAGTTTCGCGTTCGAGTCTCTCAAGGACTCATTTAGAGATTCCTCTTTTTCGGGGCGAGATTCCTTTGCACTACCACTCGAGTCAGGAACAAACAATGATTCGAAATTAACAGAAATGTCAGAGCGGGATTTGTTTTCTCAATGGGCACAGGGTGGCGATTCGTCCGCGGGCGCAACATCGGTCACCTCAACAGTGACGACTCCGAACAACAATAAAGCCTTTGACAGCAGTACCTTCCAATTACGTCCTCCTCCAGTTCTCGTTGAGTCGGACGATGATTCCATTGATTATGATGAAGAGAAGAAACAAGTCGGGCTGAACGATCACTTAAGTAAGGCACTTGCCTCGCTTGCGGATCAATCGGCCCCTGACGAGCCGGAATTGGAAACACATGTACTATTTTCTCAAGTTCCAACGGATGCCTCTGAGCGCCCCTTAACCAACTACGAAGTCACGGGTGGTTGTGTACCCCTATTTGGCGTTGACGATCCACCCCTGCCTGTCGAATCGGACCTGGGGATTTACGAAACGAAGGAAGAGCAGCAACGATATTTGGAAACCAAGCGGTCACAAGAAATTGTCGAAAAGTTTGTTGCGCCCAACGTTTTTGGCTCCGTTGCCTGCCCTAACCCTGCTCTGAATCCTGACGACTTCCACTCATGGAATAGCCGGGCAACTGGAAATCAACGCTTGCCACAAGCTGGGACGGTAGAATCTTTATCTTTGCCTTCGTTTGCCCAAGGTTCACGGCCTCGTTCTGAAGGAGGGGACCGTGGTAGCAAGAAGGATGGAAAGCGCTACCGCTCTAGGACTCGATATGGATGGTGGAACGCTGGAAATGAAGAAGATTGGCCTGCATCTGTTTCGAAAGCTAAAGAAACTACCGAGAAACCCGATGAGAAGAGTATGAGTACCGACGGGATAACTCCGGTGGTCGGTGCGAAACCGAAAAAAGAGACTGAAAATCCTCTTTCTATACGCCAATTACTCCCGGTACATCACAGCGCAACTGCACTGCAAGTTGTAACCGCCCTGGAACCTACACCAGGGCAATTACAGAGGGAGAACTTGCCGCTATCCAGAATGGATGCTGCTACAACTGCCGCCCAAACATTACCGTATTTGTCGGACAGACCGCCAAGTTATCGTTACCTCCAAATTGATACCCAGGCTGTGGCCTTCCCACCCAGTGGCGGAGAGATTGAGCCATTTTTTTGCACATTAGCAATCTACAATGTCGAAACAGTATCAAGCAGTAATGTCATTACGACGCAAGGCGAAAGTTCTATTGCACCCGTCCCTGACTTGCAGCGCTGTGGTCGCGTGACGGAGACGTTGAATTTTGATATTGTCCGTGATACCAAAATCGCGGAACGCTGTCGTGCGGCGCTGTGGCCGGGACGCCCAGATGGTCCCTTCGCTAAATTGATTTCTGGGGGCGCCGAATCAGACAACGAAGAATTAGTTGGTACTCGATGTGGTGTTTTCCCCCTTCCTTCAAACTTAAGTTTTTCCAATCTTTACGCGGTGTTGATTGTACACAAGGTGCTATCAGAAGAAACACTTGATGCGTATCTCAAGCCAGGATCAGTTGCGGGGGATCTCGAAAAGCTTAGAGGAAGTGCTGAGAGGGCCTCACAACGGCATGCTCCGTTTCTGTTTCCTTTCGCATTTGGTGTAGCTCCTTTGATGCAAGTATTTGCTGGGTCGGAAACCCCCGTTATTACCAGCAGTAGAGCAGTTCAAATCCCTCTTTTCAGATTTTCCCCCGGGCATGGGGAACGTCAGGTCATTGATCATATCATGGTGATGCTTAACCCACGGGCAGACCGCCGAACAGCTGGCACTGGTGGACCAGCTGCGCCGACCAATGGCGGCACTGCCATGCTTGTTATGCGAAGCTTTGGCTTCCTTGGCCTGCATCAAGTCGTTGATAGTGCGAGCAGCCTTGCTCGAGATAAGCTTGTCGATTTCACGGGAGAATTACAGTTACTAAGAGAGGAAAATACTGAAAAAGGAACGGGTAAAGCAACTCATAATGCGTTTATGTGTGAGTTGCCTAGGTGGTGTCCTGCCTACAAGGCTGAGCCAACGATTGGAGGAGGTCGAGCAAATATGAGTACAGACTTGTCGAATCAGAGTGAATCACCGCGGTATGCACAGGAACTTGCTCCACGGTCGTTACAGGCATCGAAGCTAGCCAGAATTTCCACACCAGTACAACCTGGTGCCCATCGCGGCCGTCTCCATGGTGGCAATGACATTGAACCATTTTTCTACACTTCTTTTTGCAACGAGATGCTATTACATCCACGACTCCTGCACAACTGTCCAAAGGGAAATGTCGTTGTCAAGGCTGAGCTTCGTGAAATAGAATGGAACGACAGTCATGCTGGGTATTTTGCGCACTTGCCTCGTTCTGGTCCGGCAATGCACAACAACCGGCGGGGACCTTTTTTGGTGCAAAGTCTCTTCACATCTTGTTCCCCTAGAGGAAGTAATAAACATTTTATGGACGAATTCAAAATGAAGCTGCCGCTCGATCTACGTCCGGGCAACGAAAACGGTAGTGGTCGACGAGTTCTTTCCCTCTTCTTTACAGTCTACAACATCAAAATGCATTCGAAAAGTAAATGGAAAAAGCTGTTTTCGTCCACGTCTTCTGAGACTAAGGAAGGCGAAACTGAAACAGGTCCTTTCCGCATTGAGCAAGTGGCGTGTGGGTTCTTGCCGATTTCTTCAGATACCTGTCTAATTGATGACGGCCTTCATGATGTTAGAATTATATACACATCTCAACCCGCCCCAGCGGAGTATGTTCAAAAAGGGAAAGTTCGGGCAAGTACGCTTGTGCTACGCGAGAAAGTTGATAATCTTGAAACAGCGAGCGTGGCAAATAAAGAACACTCGTTAGCCGAAGATACTCTGTCAATTGACGAGAACAACAGCAACGCAGGTGATGGGCTGCAATCCGTCGCTTCTGCGTCTGATCTAACGTCTATGGCAGATGAATCAATGTCGAGAAGTGATAAACAGAAAGCTTCTGAGCCCATCTCTCTTTCGGTACGCATCACTTGTCATTCCTCTGTCCATGCACAAAACGACACACTAGCAAAGATTCTTGAGCTCGACCAGGAATTTCCTTTGTATGGAAAACGCATGGACGCTGTTTTCCTTTCAAAACTTCGGATGGGGCGCGATTTTTTGACAAGCAACATCGAGTCAGTAGGTTCGAGAAGACCTTCGACTCTTGAAGTGAAATTGTTCGAAAGTGTCATTAATATTGTCAAGTCCCAGGTGTGTCCAATCACTCACAGCTACGGGCACGTGTACCGAATTTTCCCTATATTATGGCGTACTCTTCTTTGTGGTACTGGTGAGCCCGATCTCACTTGGGCCAACCCAGCCTCTCCTGTCCCGTTGCGCCTTCACACATTTGCAACAATTCTTCAATTACTCGGAGGTGTCTCGTTATATCTTCAAAAAAACGGGGTCACAAATGTGGACGGGATGACGAAATGGAATATTGTGACATTAGGGCGGTTTGTTGCGCTACTTTTCGACGAGGGCAGTCTTTTCGGAGACCAAGCGGCAGAAGCTTTTGACAGGGAAAAATGGACTCGTGAGTTTGATGATTCAGAAGAAACGAACAAATTTTTAGCCATTCCGAAAAAAACATCCCCTAGCTCTCGAAGAAAAAGACATGTTCGCCAGAATTTGGAGATTCTGGATATTTTTCATCAGTCAGAATCTCATGACGACGGAATGGATTTCACCGTGCCGCCCCCACCTGCGACCCGACCTTCGGTGGACGATAGTATGGTTCAGCTTGCTTCATCTTCCATGCCAAGAGACGCTTCGACGAGCGAGGAAAAAGAATTTAAAGTCGACACAAAAATGGACTTCCAGAGTGCATTGCGGGCGGCTGCTCGGGAGCCTGACAACGAGGTCGAGTCGGACGGAGCAAAACGTGCTAAAGACATGATTAATGCATTTGGGTCAGGGACCGGAAGTAGACGTTGGATGACTGCCCCCGTGCGCGCTTTATCCACCATCAGAGAGACAGAGGATATAGACGATCCCGACACTGTCGTTGAAGAAAGGCCGGACTTGGAAGCACTTGCGCCACTAGCTACAATTGCGGAGACATTTTCTAAGGATCAATTGGACAGTGAAATACACGTCGGTACTTCGAAAAAGCCGAAACAAATGCGGATCCCGAAACGGAAGAATCAGGAGCAACAAGATGAAGAACAAGAAGTTGTCATTACAAAACCAAGTGCCATCGCTAGTAATACGCGCCAGAAATCAATACCGCAAACAGACCAGGAAATAGCCGAAGCGGGCACTGCATTTTTGGATGTGATTGGGAAGAGTCTCGGTATGAGGTAAGTCAACCGGTCTAAAATTGATACGATTTCTCGCAAATCTGGTCTTACATGAAAGCCTTGCTTGCCATCTCGAATCCAGCGCCAGTGAAAGGCAGCGTGCAACCGAGGAGGAACGCGTGGGGTCTTCTCATCATCGTAAAACTCGCAGCAACTCGTCGATTGATTGGACGCTTCTCGGCGACGGCCTTATTTCCAATTTCGAATCTAGGGCAGAACTTCCCAAAGGGGAGTCCGAAGAAAGCAATGATGACGATGATACAAGCGACGCACTATCGACCCTTCAGCGAGAAGAATCGAATTCCATTCGACTTCCCGATTATGTGGAACGATTAATGGTAGCTGGTAAGTCTTCGACGAAAGATGCGAGATGGTTCCCTTTCGCATACGAGGTTGTTATTTCACAATGGGCTGCGATATTGATCGCCCAGCGAGCAACGGGTGAGAAAAATCGCAGCAATGAATCACAACAATCTAAGACAGGTCAAACCTCCCAAGCTGAAGCGTCTGCCAATCAAAGCGTTTCACAAGCAGCTGCCAGGTCCATCGGTGTTGCCGTTGCAGGAGCACCTCTTCTTTTCGAAATTATCAAGCACAGTCTCGGTTTCAGGATTCATTCGCTGTATGAAAAAGTATTGAGAGAGAATCCTGCCGTCGATAGTCCACCACTAGTATCGCTTGATGCGCCGCTTCAAGTTGCATTGGAACAGGTTGTTTCAATGGTTGCCGATGCTTGCATAGATTCGCGCAATTTTGACTCGCTGGACCTCCGCCAAATGAGTATCAACGTAAACGACTCGATCGTCCGGTTTCTGAGGAGCATGTTCAGCTTTCTTTCCCCTTCTACAAACCACCGTCTGGTTCTTGCATACCTGTCGCGTTTCGTTACGCGTGAGGGAAAGCACTGGCAAGATCGCGATTCAAGCATTGGCTTACGATGTTCTTGGGAAATCACAAAATTGCGCTTGAACGCAGTGACTGGGCTCATTCGCTTTCCTGATTTCGTTCGGATCAACTCTCCACAGATGTTGAATTTGTCAAAATGGTGGATTCCCTCATCAACACGGTCGGATAGTTTTTTTACTGGTGTCCTTGAGCGGTTTAGAAAGTATCGCCTTTCTAGATTTGTTGGTGGGGATATTCATGCTTCTGAAGACATTTCCATTCCTCAGCTTCATCCACACTGGCTGGCAGAGGTGGTCATTGACATTTGTCTTCTTGGAACCGAGCACGTCGAGCCCCAAATCTGTCAACGATCTGCAGCACTACTTCACGAGATGTTTTGGAGCAGCAGCCAGGACGGTATCCTCACAGGCCGAACTGGGGCAATTGCGAGTATGTATCTGACATTCCTAGAAAAAATGCTTGTCCAAGTGAATTTTCTGTCGAATTTTGCACCGAAAAGCCAATTAAGGAAAGATTTGCTTCCCTGTGTTGTGTTCGTTCTGCAGTCGACGCCCACAGCTCTTCTTCGTTCACTTTGGCGATACCTCTGTGAAGACTTGCCAGGTAAATCACAACTGCAACAGTACGGCGGCTCAAGACCGACAGGTGGAGAAGACAAAGAAACCGACAACGGAGGTCGGCGGAAAAGCGACACGAGGTCTGATGTTCTTGATATGTTCAAGCTTCTTAATCTTGCCTTAAAAACAATGGAGTATGAAGGTAGCGATGAAAACCTGGAAGGTGAAAATGGAACTAACTCGGACTCTATCGAGGAATGGCGCCGGGAGTTTCTTCTAAGCACTGAAATTCCTTCCTCCAAGAATGCCCGGAATCGACGACGGCTTGAGTCCAATGGGGACACTGGACTACCACGCGAAGAATACACCAGTACTATCTCGAGAAGATGGCACTCCCACGATGGTTCTCTAGTCATCATGAACGCTGGTCATCAGCTTGTGTTTGAATTTTACGCGTTGCTTCATGTTATTCCGAACGGGCAGTTCTTTTTAAACCCTGCGGTTCGTAATAATAGCACTCAAAGCAAGATAGATGATGCGATCTCCCTTAATATGAGCCAACTGACGAAAGAAGATGTGGTTCTCTTCGTTCGCGCTGCGACTTCCCTTTATCTCCACGCTCTTGCTCTTCGAGAGAGCGACATCGCCACAATTCGAGCTTTTAAGGTGACAGCCGAAATAATCAAGATTTTCGGCATAAAGACATTCCTCGAGGCAGTTGGAGAAACACTGCAACACTGGATGCGTGTAATTTCATTGCACTGTGGAGCGCGTAGGGCAAATGTTCGGATCGAGGCCACGGATCTACTTGAGTTGATGCTTCGAAGTACTTGGGAGTGCTACGGAAGCTTTTTCCGGATTCGAGTACCTCTTCTTGCTGTTCAAACGGAGGTAATGGAGCGCATTGTAGCAACTGCAGCGACAAGATATTACCGTGACCAGCGCCGTCTGGCAAAAAGCCAAGAAGCTTTCACAAATGTTAGTGCAGAAGCGAGCCTTGTTCCTTTGTGGAGAACGCTTGATAGGATTGAAAAGCAACCTGCCAGCCAAAATGTTGCATTTCGGGGTGCTTTAGTCAGAATTTCTCGAAAACTGAAGCGACTATACAGAGCCTACATAGCCGCGCGAGTTCTTTCCTTCATTCAGGGCACCCGCTCTTCCAGCGAGGAGGAAGAGCAACCCATGAGAGACCATGTAACTGAAGCACTGATCCGGGCAAATCGTATCAGTATTCTTCGAGTGATCAACGCTTCAGAAGGGCACAGCAAACAATTCCTGGGATTCCATGCCACTACACAACAGCGTAGTCGCGTTGCACATTTTGAAGCCGTCGAAGATGCCTTGATTGATGCGGCTAACGTTTTCTCTCCAACAGAGCTTCCCGAACATCGTGTTGCATGGCTCCGAATGCTCGCAGATTTTCACGCCTCGAGAAAAAGATTTGCAGAGGAGGCCACTTGTCATTTTCAAATTCACGTCACTCTGCAACAAGCCGCCCAGCTGCACGGAAGTCTGTGGTCAAATACTCCCTTTTTACCATGGTAAGTACATAGTTGTGAAGAACTCCCACTATTGACACGTGAACCTCACACTCATTGCGATCAGGACGGACAATATGCCCGACCCGGTTTATATCGACGGAGATAATCCTACAACAGATCCTGATTATATGTCTGAATACGGAATGGAAGACCGGGAGGACCAGTACGCGAACATCAATTCCTTTCGTCGAATCTTCTACCGAGTTGCGAACTCGGTGGCACTCGGACAGGACGACTGGGACACTTCGGGTCGACAGGCTCTATTTTGTGGCATATCTTCACTATCTGAATACTTTACAGTAAGCCCTTGGCTGACATTGCGTGAAATGGAGGAGAATATGGTGGAAGAGGCAGAAGCTGCTGGTGATCTATTCTTGAGCGCAGGGATTATCGAAAGTAGTCGATTTGCATTGCGGCTTGCAACCGAGTATTACTCACAGCGCTTCAATTACCCTAAGCTCGCCATTGCATACGGGAACCTTTCTAGAACAGTGGTCTCAAATATCCCTCAGATCGACGCAAGTCTTCCACAAGAAGTATCAGCGATCCTCGGCAGATTTTATCGGGTGTGGTTTCACGGAGGAGCACCGGATGAATTGAACGGAGTCGAGTTTGTATATCGCGCTGAAGCGACGATTCGACTGGATCAATTTGGTCACGAATTACGGGAAGTGATCAAGTCCATTATTCCAGATAAGACACCGATACATCTCGTTCTCGACGGACGGTCGGAAACAAGACTCGAAGACGGACCACAAAACTTTGGATTTCGACTTGGTTCAACTCCTCTCGAGCCAGTTCGTATCAAGGTCACACCTCTTCGGCCTCTTTTCGGTCACAGCAGCCGTGTTCGAGGGATGCCCGAGTGGTTTTACAGGTACGCAGACGAAGCTTTCTCGAATCTCCACCATCGAAGAGCAAACAATTTTGGTCACAGGGGCGCGCGCAACGGACACGACACTGCTCGTGGGTCATATATCGCTGATCCGCATCACCAACGGGAGCACATGAGGTCCTTTAGTGCCTCTGTTTTCTCTTCAATGGGCAGCACCGCTGGAGGTGGATCAGGCCGCGCTGTCCTGGGAGATGAGCGTGCGTCGAGGTTTGGCGCGGTCGGCGAAAGCGAATTATCTGGTGTTGACAAATTCTGTTTTGTTCAACCTAAAGATAGGTCATTGGGATCGAAAGATTGGTGGAAGTATACATCAGGAAATTTCACGCAAAAATCCCTGAAAGTTACGCAACTCCAAGTAGCGCAAGAGTTCCCCGCCTGTGTTGCAAGGCAGCCCGTGGTTCATCGTCTTGTCTACTCACAGAGTCCATTGGAAGCAGGAATTGATGCGGTTTGTCAGTGGTGTGCTGTTCTTTTCCGTACGGCGGTTGCCACTATCGGAATGGCTGTCTTAGGTACCAATTCTGACCCTGGAATTGGCACGGATGCCGTGAAAGTAGTCGTCGATTGTATCCATTCCAGCCAAGTGAAAGAAATTGGCCTCTCACTAATGAATGTAAGTTCCTATGGAGCCCGCGCGGGGAACATTCTGTGCGACGTATCTCATAAATCTCTTTCTTGCGCAGAAGTACTCTGACGAACTTGACAGGAACCGCGAGTCTGGATTCTCTCTTGAGAGCTATGACATATTATCGGACGGAGAGGTGGTAAAGCTTCAACTCAAATTGGCACGTTTAATTGTAGTTTTCTTCGAACTACTCCACCTATTGATTACCAGGAACCGACAGATACTTCTTGACG
>Ga0051981_10000616_pt1 | contig 17502 bp, 9 predicted proteins | sample CryGey13umfilter_3_FD_59644 | JGI IMG/M metagenome (GOLD analysis project Ga0051981, IMG submission 59644) | Groundwater microbial communities from aquifer in Utah, USA - Crystal Geyser 4/10/14 3 um filter | ecosystem: Environmental > Aquatic > Deep subsurface > Groundwater | place: USA: Utah... | reverse complement strand
TGCGGTTGCTTGTCTCATATGAGACTCACACTCGAGTAAAACGCCCATGTGGATCTACGGATGACGTGGGCGTCATGCGCGGCCGGGTCGCCCATCTTTTTTTTGTTTTATTTTTTTGTTCTGTTCTTTTTTCATTCTTCGTCACAGTCGGCTTGGGTGCCCATTGTATCCAATTTTCATCATTATCAGTTCACCGGATTGCAGAAAGTAGTTAATCAAAAGTAGTTCTCCCCTACGACGTAGTATTGCTCGTTCTTCCCGGTTTCACTTTTGGTTTTATCATCATCATGAACACCAGCAGCGATGACGGCACGACACTGCCTCAACAAGGCGAACAAATACCGACGAGTTGGTGTGTACCTTCTGCAGGTTGTCACGACGATCCCACTCGGAGTTCCCTCAATGGCAACTCCCCGGGGTTGAATAATTGGACTCGTGCATTGCTCGTCATAATATGTCTTGCAGTTGCCTATGCGATTGCCAGGGTCTTCGTGTACATCTGCTGCTCCCGTCATAGAGAAAGTGTAAGAGATGATGACGACAAGACAGTTTCCATCGCAGGAGAAGAAGACAACGTAGATTCTGATCCACAAGTAGTCATCATGCAACATCCGTCTCATGTTGTTTTGCATTCTACCGATGAAGAGCAGTGTACGGTAGGGAATGAAGAAGAGAACGATTTACCTTCCCTGATGAACGATCGTCAAACTCACACCGAAGAAACTAGTGACACATGATGATTCCAAACCAAAACAATTGATCGATCTAACGAAAGAGAATTGTCGATTAAAAGTTATTGTACGATACAATGTCAGTTAATGATGAGAAATGGGTGTACCAGAGAATGTTTCGAAGATATCGAAAGGTTTTGGTCAATGTGACCAAAGCATCAACTTGTTGCAGTTGTTTTGTAAATGTGTACATTGTGTCGCTTTAATTCTGATCTAGATCGAAGCATTAAATAACGGGACATATCTCTTTCTTTATCATGCATATGTGTACTTTAATGTAAAGTTATCCGTTGGAATCAAAGATGTGGGTTTCAATTGTACTTGTCTTCAGTAATCTGTTGATGTGGCTTGACGTCCGAGAGCACTGGAATTCGCGTAGGTAGGGGTATCATTGTCTTGGCCAAAAGTGATGTGTAAGGAGTAGGGCAAGCCCAATCACATAGATATCCATCAATTCGACGTACTCCTATGTGATAACTTTTCGAGAAATAGTTTTGATTACAGTTAGCTTTTACTTGCTTCTAACCTTTGTGGTCCTGGGTTGTTGGTCATAAAGAGGGCGGCGTCTGTTGGATCTTCATGATGTGTTATCGATGACCTCCAATCTGATTCTGACTTGGTGCTGCTTCAAGACGAGCGAATTCTAGCTCGAGTAGGTCGACTTGTTACCAATACGAACACTTCGTCGTGTGTCATTATTACGATACCCTTACCGTCGCACAATCGAATTGAATAGTAATCAAACATCACCGCCATGTCTACCAAAGAATCCACGTCGAACAATCAAACATTCCCCACGTGGACCTTTGACAAGGCCTGTCCATCGATGGAATGGACGCCATTATCTTCCGTGTCAGTCACCTTAATGGCCAACGTGACAGTAGATCAACTATCCATGAATAATAACTTGATTATTCTTCCCGTAAAAAGCCCAAGGACTGGTGCTGGTGGTACCACAGTTAGTGATGATAAAGACAAGGAACTATTCATCATTGAATTACAAGATCTAGCGACACAAATCGATTCTACAGTGACGGCGGGTGCTTTGACCGAGATTGGACAAGAACATGTCAAGACATTGTCGAAACTTGGTGGAATATCTCCAGCAGTACGTGTCGTGAATGGTGCTGGCAATAATGCTAGCCAAAAATACATGTTGTTGGCAGTAGGGTCGTCCCCTTCTTCTGATGATGATGATCTCCAAGGAGTTGGATGGACGCTGGGAAAGGCAATCGCTACCGCCTGTGTTTCGGAAAAGAAGCTTGGCACAATGACGGTTGTCCTACCTGAGAAATTGGCAACGCACGAGACCATCATGACTGATGTAGTAACAGCCATCTATCAATCGTTGTATGTGGACAATCGCTTCCGTAGCAAGAAGAAACCTGTGGCAGAAGATCTAACAGCCATTACTATCGCCTCGGAAGGTTCCATTTGTGAATCGGTCGTCGTTGAGACGGGGAAAATGCTTGCACAAGGAGTCATCATGGCTAAAGATATTGTGAATGCGCCTCACAACGTTCTCAACTCGGAATCGTTGGCCGAAACCGCTAAACGGATTGCGACGGAATCCAAACATGGGACCATGACCTGCACCATCCTTGACAAGGTGGAATGCGAAAAGCGCGGTATGGGTGCCTATTTGGGTGTCGCGCGCGGTAGTGAAACGGAACCACAATTCATTCACATGACATACAAACCCAAGGATGGTACTATTGTACGCAAAGTTGCGCTCGTGGGGAAGGGCCTCCTGTTTGACACGGGCGGATACAATATCAAAACAAGTATGATGGAACTCATGAAATTCGACTGCGGGGGCTCGGCCGCCGTTTTGGGGGCTGCACGTAGTATTTCGCAGCTTTGTCCAGCGGGAGTGGAAGTTCACTTCATCGTGGCGGTATGTACCAATACGCTTATAATTTTGTGTTGTCGGTGTCCTATGGTTGCGATCTCACTTTTTGAAAATCTCTCTCTATGCGTGTGTTTGCGCTGACAGGCATGTGAGAATATGATCAACGACAAGGCATACGTGCCATCGGATATTCTTACGGCGAGCAATGGTCTGACGATCGAAGTCATGAACACGGATGCGGTACGAACATACAAAACGAAGTGTCATCTCATCTACTCCGAAACATTTCTCACTATACTTCGCACTTTATGATGGTCACAGGAAGGGCGCTTGACCCTTGCGGATGCGCTTGTCTATGCGGACAAGGAAGTACAAGCGGAAAAAATTGTGGAATTCTCCACCTTGACTGGTGCCTGCATGGTGTCACTCGGTAAACAAATTGCGGGCGTTTGGACGGACGATGATGCCTTGGCCGCCGAATTGGACGCAGCCTCCAAGGCGACGGGCGATAAGACTTGGCGAATGCCCATGGCCCATGAATACGCCGAACAACTCGAATCCCCCTTTGCCGATTTGAAAAATTTGGGAACTCGCTTTGGTGGATCCATCACGGCGGCTCTCTTTTTACAGAATTTCGTCGTAAAGGGCAAGCCATTCGGACACGTCGATTGCGCTGGACCGATCTGGGAAGAAGGTAAGGGTGCCACAGGATGGGGTTCCAAGCTCATTGTAGAATGGGTTAAGCGTCAAGGTCAGGTGTAGGAGCAGAAATTATATTTGGTTCCCCAATGAAGGCATTTGAAGTATAGCAAAGAGCGAGAGGACGTGTTCTTATAGATGCGCAACACGTAGTGTTTAGGCTAGAAAAAGAATTATTCCAAAGGAATTTTTCTCTTTTAAATGCCATACTATACAACCAGAACAGTGATATCATTTTCTTAGGCATGATCAAGCATTGGATATATGAACAACCCGAGGTTTCAATAGAACAGTTTCAATCCTGGTGTTTTATGCGACTGAATTTGCGCGCTTTGTGTTCCTGGAAAAACTTTGGCGTCTTCATGTGAGCATGTACGAAGTACTAACTGTGAGTTGTACTCGAGCATAACCAAGAGAAACAAACAATAATGAAACAAGGATCGTCGATGATGTCGCATGTTTGGTTTGTGGGTCTGAAGAGACGAAATGAGCGGTGTGGGGATCAAATCAATGTTACAGAAGATTTCGGTCATGCCAAAGAAAAACGCATCTCACGCAAAGAAGGGACAGCAGCAACAACAAGAACATATTATGGATAACTCACAACCCCCTCAAGCAAATCATGCTGGTTTGACAGTTGATGAAGCCCCGGGCAGTCCGAAAAGGGTGTATTTGATTCGACATGGCGAATCGATGGGCCAACGGGCGTCTCGCAAAATGCGCTCCCAGGACCACGCGTTGACGGACTGCCCGCTCAGTCATCAGGGGGAATTCCAAGCCACCGTCATCCCAAGTCTGCTTGGGTCGGAACGCTACAGCCGAATCGACTACGTGGTTAGCAGTCCGCTAACACGGGCCGTCCAAACAGCTGTACTAGGATTTCCTTCCAAAGATATTGTTATTAATTATGATCTATACGAAATCGGTGGAAGAGAAACCAATGTACCGATTCCGGAAAATCGCCCTAGACCTCTAAGCGAGGTCTTGGCGGAGACTGGGGGAGAGGAGCGCATTGATGGCGCTACGTTTGCACCTATTCCCACGGGATTTCCCAAATCGCACAGTAGACTATCAAATAAGGATAGGAAAGAAAAAGTGAGGCGCGTGTGGCCAAAGCTCTGGCAGTTTTGCGACGAGCGTGGTTTCAAGGAAATTGCCGTTGTCTGCCATTTCAATATCATTCGAATGGCCCTTTCAGGCGACAACGCGATACAACCAAAGAATGCAGTTCCTATCGAATGCTTCTTACACTGTGATGGCCGACTAGTTCTAGTGGATGTTTTGGAGAATAATATCGAAGATTTGTCGGTGGCCCTGGCAGAAGTAAAAGAACGGAACAAAAGTTTCATGGAGGCAGGAACAGCGGAACTAGGGGAGTAACAAGAATACGATGAAGATGGATACACAGTAATCGAGTAATGTAAAAATATACAAAGTGCATAGCATCAAACCACTGAAAGGATTAACTGTAAAGTGAGAAACCGAAGAAGGTCGATCGCTTCATTTCGGTCACAGCGAGTAACACTTTGGTTTAGATGACCGACAGTCGACAGGAGTATACAGTCAATATTGTAGACAACAGATCTTTCATGCCTTGAACCTTCGTTTTTTGTTGCTACTTGAAGTGTATTATTACAGTTAGAACCAATATTTAGGTTTTGGCGTGGACTTGCAAGCAATCAATCATTCGTTTTACTCCTACGATAAATTTAACAGCATTTCTTCGCGATCACCGAATGTACTATTTATATCATACTGCAACGAAAGTCTTGATCTGCGAGCGAGTCGGCGAGTTTACCGTACAGTTTGGAATATTGTAAATTTTCGGCAAACAAACGAAGTCACCATTCGATCGAAAAGCGATCCTCCGCATAAAATAAGGAAAATTGTGTTGCTAGTCATAACATGTTTCTCTCGCGCTAGCTACACAAAACATTAACCCATCAAACATGCCAACAAGTAATAGCCACAGAAAAAAGCTGCTGAGATGTAGCACTGTCAATTCGACGGGAGCTCGAGCCCTTTTTGGGGATCCCCCCAAAACAGTTTACTTGATTCGGCACGGCGAATAGATTGCGCAAACATTTGGAAAAGAGAAACGTGCTCGGGATCAATCATTACGAGACTGTGGTTTAAGTGAGAAAGGAGAAGAGGAAGCAACTCTTCTGCCCGGGGTCTTGGGCTTGGATCGCTATCGGAGTATCGATTGTGTTATTAGCAGTCCCATGACAAGGGCAGTCCGAACGTCCGTCCTTGGCTTCCCTTCGAAAACAATAATCATTCAGTACGACTTGATGGAACTTGGACATGACAAGCGTCCTATGCCAGAGAATCAAGCGCGTCCCATACTGGATGTCATGGCCGATACTGGTGGAGAGTCTCGTATCGACGAAGCCTACTTCGCGCCAACGAACAAAACATTTCCACAATCTCACGTGAATTCGCCGAGTACTCTTCGAAAATTAAAATTGCCAAAAGTCTGGTCGGCGATTTGGGAGTATTGTAACCGTCGCAAAAGTCAAGAAATTGCAGTGGTATGTCATTTCAATGTGATTCGTGCATCGCTCCTTGGTTGTGATGCAAAGCCCCAAAATGCCACTCCCATTGAATGTCGATTATTCAGAGATGGAACTCTTGAGATGGTGGAGACAATCTCTAATCAAGTGCTTGAAATAACTGTGACATTGGCCGAATTGAAACGAAAGAACAAGTGGTGCATGAGCAAAACAGATATTGAGCAAGATGAAAATGAACAGGTGCATGAAGATGGCTGTGTAAACAACCCAATTCGAGTATGTTGATTGTTTGCTCTTAATTTCCATTGATGATGATAGTGTGTAGTGGGTAGAAATTGCTAGAATCATGAGAGCATTTTTGAACCATGTTTCTTATCATCGATTGAGGGAGATCTACGTAAATCATTAGGACCTGGATAGTACGCGGGGCGCATCTAGGTGTTTCTATGAATTAAAAAGGTACGAAAACGAACCACACTGATCACCATTAATACGCGCTATCTTCCAAGGCTCCCGATTGCACCTCCTTCCTTTGCTAAATGACTAGTGATATCATCGCTATTCGGTATCGAGCATGGTATATTCCTGAGTGTTATGTAAGTAATGACAAATCCGATTTGTGTCCCTGAACATTGAATCCTATTTTTAGATATTGATTTGAAGAATGGTAATCCTATCTTGTTGAGTAGTCTAGAGGAAGAGAAATACTAGTACCTAGAAGGACGAGTCAAGATCGGAACGAACTTTTGAAAGAAGCGTTAGACGCGGGTAACGCCCGCCAGCACGTCCGCCCGCCCAATTAGTTTGAAATGTCAATCCCAATTACCGTTGCTCCATGCTGCAAAAGTTGATTCGAATCAACGACTTTTCGCGCGGAACCCGTTCGCGCCTTTTCCTTGTTGAACCACTACTACTTCGTGTTACTGCTGCTATTAGAATCCGTTTGTAAAAACGACATCTCTGCTCTGCGGTACCGCGTCCGTGGAAAACATTATTTCATGCCACAATCCAGCTAATGGAATCTTCGGATGCACCAATTCCGACAATGACGAGCTGTGTTACTTCTGCCATGATGTCTCCTGTTGCGACTACTAATTCGGCAACTTCGTATCCGACTCCGCGAACACAGTCAACGGCACACATGCTGACTGCTCTTAAAAGTCATTCAAAGCATAGTTTACGGAACGAAATCTCTCCAGCTTCTGGTGTCGCTAGTTTGCCTCCTCGTCCTGGCGGCTCAAGGCATTATGCTTTCACCGAAGAGGAAGATCATGTTGAAGAGAAAGCCTTGATTTTTCTCCAGCGAACAGGACACCTCGCGCAAGTTGCTGGTTCTCAGAGCATGTTGTCCCAAGAATTATTAGCGGAGGGAGAGGAACTAGAGAGTGTCCCTTCCTCGCAAATCTCTACTATTTCCACAAAGACCCCCAAGTCGATTGCTCGACGATATGGCATCTTGACTCAAGAAATGGAAGAGGAAGAGGAAAATCCCCTTGCGGCGAACGAAAAATCGGAGATTTTTTATCAAACCCCTCCACGTAAAACTGTGGCTCGCAAGATTGTTACAGTCACGCAAGATTCCAAGGAAAATTCATCCGAGGAAATGAAAAAAGATTTCAAGGATGAATCACAGTTGAACGGCACGCAGCCTTTTCTTACCATGTCTCAATTGGAAGAGGTAGCCAACGGGTCTCACCTTTTCGCTTACTCGCAGTCGGGTCCATCGGTTCCCAACGAGTACCGAAAGCGTGCCTCATCGTCTTCCCTCATTTCTCTCTGCACTGCTGCCGAAAAGAAAATTGACGAAGAGGCAAGACAGACAGAACAGCGTACAAAGCGCAAAATCAATCGTAAGTTGCCAACTACATGCAAGCCTGTAGCCTCTGGTCAGCCTCCCATGAAGAAAGCCAAAGCATTGAAATCAATGGCCGGTTCCGTGGATAGCGTCGGTGATAGATTTGATCCAAACGAGCCAATGGCTGGTGAAATTAAGTGGGTAGGTCGCGCCACGAAATCTGTCGTTGTTAGTAATGGCAATCAGGATGCAGCTACCCAGGCGGCGGCCATCGCTCATCGCATCATGCAAGGCGACGATGATCTTTCGAAGCGTCTATTGCTTGGTATGGCTCTGAGCCGTGACTCTCCTCGTCAAGGTCCTACCGAGTTGCCTGAAAAGGGCCCGATTCCCGAAGGTTTTGTGTGGGCTCACTATCCTCCTTTGGAAGGATTACTCAAAGAAAACATGGAAGAATACTATAATCTTTCGATGGCAAAAAGCCATACATCTAAACAGCAGCTCTTCAACAATAATTTGGTCGATCAAGTGCGTGACTTGGCAGCCAAAAATCATTGGACGTTCCCCACTGACCGCCGGACACTTCGCGACCGGGTCCGTTGTTATTTCAAGACCCACCTTCAGAACGCAAAGAAGCGTCTCCGTACTTTACTCCGGAATCCTACCAAGCGTGCCAACGCGAAGAATCTAGTGAAATTGATAGATATTATTCCCGATGTGGCCGATTCCATTGTACCGGCGCCCACACAGCAAGCCGCACATGTCGTGCCGACTGCGACAACTGGTTCGACCCCAGAAAAGGTAGCAGAGGCTGATCAGACAGGAATGCATGTGCCGACCAGCACTGTTCCAAAGGTCAATCAAGAAGTAGATGTCATGCCAAAGCAACAATTTCAAGCCGATCTGAGAGAAATGCATACATCGACCACAACTGTGACAGAAGCCAATCAAGAAGAAAACGTTATGCCAAGGCAACAATCCCAAGAATGGGACTTCATCATTTAAAATGAGAGGACCGCTGCAGCAAATGCAGTGTGTACAGTAGGAGGTTACATAGGGCGTGTATAGAAATCAAACATTAATTAATTTGATGACATTTTCATGGGACTTTTTCCCGTATTCGGCAACATGTGATAATGTGTCACACAGCTTTTTCCGAGTATGCTGTATGACCTTGGGTCTCGCAAGATCTAGATTGATGAGATACAAGCTTGGAATAAATGGTAATCATGTCGAATAATTTTTGGTGTCGTTTACAGACGATGGGATAGACATCTGATCTACTGACCTCTAATCATAATGGTTTCAAGTTGTGACATTCGTCGGCGCATCATGATGACATTATTATTTTTTAGTGTCAACTGTGTAAGAAAGGGAGGGGGCACGAACAAAACATATAAAACAGGGACGGCAACACTGACCGACTGAGATCCGACATGCGACAAACAGGAGCAAGTGACAGAAGGACAACCACCGACAAGCAAGCAAGCCCTAAGAGAGAAAGACAGAGACAGAAAGGCCCAATAAAGACACGCGACGGTTCAAATCCGTCTGCCCGTCACAGGAACTATCCATATTCAATGTCAGAAGTCCAAGCAAAGTGAGCAACACACCATCCCATGAGTCGAAGATCCAAGCTTCCCCTACAAGAAAATGATGTTGCCGTCACTTTAACAACCAAAAACGACGTGACAAAAGAGGATAGAAAGGATAGAAAGACGGGATATTATTTACGCTGCAAAATGTGGTTCGGTCTCGAACAAGTTTATCCTCGCGGTTCTCGGAAACGGATGCTTCCATGTGTCTTGATCTTATCACTTGCGCTGTTTGCAATACTTTACTCAACAATACTACCGCGTGTTCGCGAAATATTGATTCGTCGCAATCTGGATTGGTCATTTCCTACAGCGGAAAACGGTCAAGCTCTCGCGATCTTTTATCACATTTACACCCCATCAAACAAAGGCAAGAAAGGAATTCAGCAGTCCTTGGATATTGTACATGAACAAATCAATCAAATAAGTGGAAGTGGTGTACAACAAAGCGTAAATCGTCATGTTTCCCTATATTATACAACCACTGGAGTCGAACATGTAGCGAAGAGAGCTACAGAACAAGCATGCAATGAAAAAGGACTGGTGTGTTACTGGATGGGACATTGGGCCGAGGGCCAGGAAGAGATGACACTGTCGAGACTATATAAGTATTGTCAACACAATCCTAATTCGACCGTTTCCTATATACATACCAAAGGGAGTTATCACACGAACAAGGGACGGAATCACGCTTGGAGGTTTCACCTAACCAAGGCTGCACTCACCTGTGCCCGGGAAATGAAGGCCTCGAATCATGATTGTACCGTTTGTGGACTTCAGTTTTACCCGGTATGGACAACATTCTATCCGGGTAACATGTGGACTGGCTCGTGCGACTACATCAATCAGCTTTGGTCACCTACCGAATATCGTGTTCGTTTGGAAACTCTCGTTACGGTTGCTCGTGACAGTGGCCAGTTTTCATGGACACTGTACAATGCTTCCAATCCTGGAAACTTGGGGTTAGGACGGTATGCCATGGAACATTGGATCGCATCGCATCCGTTGGTACGGCCATGTGAAATTGTCACAGCCACACCGCACCTGGAAGTGTGGTATGAGAAGAATACGTTGCAATTGAGTGTTCTGGCAAATGCACCTCAGCATGATTGGCAACATGATGGGTGGTTTCGTTGGAATAGGACCAACGTTGAACTGATCCTTCAATCCTCCATTTCACGTAAGGAATACTTTTTGTTACCAGGATTCCTTTTCAAGTGGCGCGGGTTGTACAACCAAGTACCTCCCCGTGACAGTTGGGTTTGGAACTGGTATCCGGAAGGTACAGAGTATGTGGAGCAATCGTTGCAGGACAAACGTTAAACTCCCATGAAATTTCGCAACCCGTGCTAGTCTAGCTAACACCGAGACGTTGGACGTATGACTGACTGTGATATACTTCAAACTCTTCATGAATGATCGGCGCTTACGTTAAACTCCAGAATTGCCGTCAACTTTCCTCGGGTGGGCCTAACAACACACACGCGGTCGTACGAAACTTCATTTGGATTGTTAGGTGTGCATACATTATGTAGCTTCGAATGAAATTTTGTGGATTGAGATGCTCTAACTGCAAAATACGCAATTCTTGTTGCATAGATGGACAGTTAGCTCATGGTATGAGAGAGACACTCTGATGTAAATAAAACTAATGATGGTCCAACTAACAGTTAAGAGGTGTACAGTCACTTGAGAGTCACTTCCTACTCTGAATTTCCGCAAGATTCACATGATAAGAGTCAATTTGTAAGAGTATTAGATAGGGTTTTTCAATTTATGATCGTGCCATAAATATCACGTATGTATTTTACTATTAAGCGATCTTTTGTTAGAAAACGATTTCGCCGACGATAAGTGTTTGTCACTGGCGCGCCGCCGAAACCGTTGGCTCGTCGGGTGAGATAAATAAAACCTATGTTGGCCCGCCTTCGTTGGGTTCTACCTACCTTTCTGTCGTGAGTGTTGGGAAGGGGGGAAAACAAAATCACGTACACGAAAAACATCCGTCACCTTTATTGTTGTCAATAGAAGTCTAGATAACATTTGATTAAAATATGGTGTTTCGTAATAAATTGAGGAAGGGCCGTGTGCCCATGAGTTCGATCTTCAAGCGTATGGGACGAAAGGAACGAGAGGACGAGGGAGTACACGGGTGGGAAAGTGTCACAAATTCACCTTCCCCTTCAATGAAGAAAAAATCAGCCGAGTTGGCTCATCATACGGTGGAATCCTTAGTGGAACGTGAAGATACGAAATTGAGCCATGCAGGAGATGAAGTTGAACTCTTTCTTACCTCTGATTTGGTATCGGAGGATGCATCCGGTATGGCGAAACGAAAGAAAGTAAACAGACAACAATCAAAGATGATAACCAACGTCACTCGTGTGACAAACGAGAGTCGTTATCCAGAGCATAATGATACACGGAGAATTAAATTAAATGGTAGAAGAGGAATAGAAACGATAGAAAATCGGTCGCCAGTGCCTTTTGAACGGATATCACGACGGAGTCCATTTAATCGTCGACAAACCCGACGGGGGCGATCGCCTTCCCCGTGGGGTACAAAACCAAATGATTCCCTGGAATATCTACCAGAATTACTAGCAGAAAATGAAATTTCAAAGAAAGAATCAGAAACTAAAGTGAAAGGACAAAAAGGATTGACCATCGTCGAGCCCAATATCAAAAGTAAAAATTATGTTTCGACAGAATCCAATCCGTCGAAAAAGGAAACCATGAAATCGATATCACGATCATTGAACGGTCCGAATAATCTCAAAGAGAAAGAAAGAAAGTCGCAAAGGACATCAACGGATCCATGTATTGTTGGAGACATGGGAAAAGTGGCGGAAAGTCTCCTCGACCACGAAAAAATGCTCTGTACGAGTTCGGTGGAGGAGGATGAGTCCACGGGACTGAAGATTGTTGTCTATGATAATGAAGAGAAATCGGAGCGCAAGGTGAGGGTGACCATCCTAGATACAGGGGAAGCCTTGCATATTAAAGGCGAGAACATAGAGCAGTTTCTCAAAGCAATTTTCAGAGAAGCGATCAATAAGAATCAAAATATCCAAATTGAAAACGGAAACGTTACAGATCATTCCGACATCCAAGAAAGCAGTTCTGAAATTTTAGCAGCTGTATCATTTATTAAAACAATTGATTCCAAGAATTCCGGTCGGGTCGGAATTCCGTGTGATACGGGCCCGGTAAAGAACACTATGAATGCAGTCGATAAGGGGTCATCGTCCCCGGTCTATTTCAAAAGAGTGCGAAGTTTAAATAAAGATGTTGGGAGCATAGCACACACATCAATCGGACGTGCTAGAAAAAACGTTCCTGAAAAACAAAACGGTACAATGGATATGGATAATCCGTTTTCCAGTCCGAACAATGACTATATATCCGACAAGAATAACAAGCAACAAAGCCTCATGACAGGGAATAAGCTTAACCCCCACCGGACTTGTTTTGCAAATGAAGACAATGAATGTAGTGGCGAGTCGATCGGAAATATTATTGAAGCCTTGATCAGGGTCAAGTCCGCCATGGGCAAAGCTCAATGTATACGAAGCAATTCATCTTGTGATAGCAGTAAAGGCAAGCCTTCTACGGCTACATTAAAGACGGGTCACGAAATGGCGAGACCACTTTGTTCAGTAGTGACGCCCATTCACAAAGAAGATGGCTCGCTCGAAGCTGGCAAGCCTGCTGTGGAATCCAGTACAGCGTCAGTGGATGCGTTCGTGAAGTTCGCTCTAGAAAGGAGTTCAACGTTCGCGGAACAAATTGGAATGTTGACAATGATATCGTCTGTATCTACGACACAAGCAATCTCTTCGTTGGGCGCCGGAGTGAAAAAATCAGTTGGAGAAACTATAGTTGCACTGAACAAGATGAAGACCGTTGCCGCCGACGATGAAGCAGTCGAGATTTCACAACCATCCGCAGGCCAAGCAGTCTCAACGAATCGAAATGATCAATATCTTGAGAAAAAAGCCCAAGTTTCCTCAGATATCAGTATTCCAATTACTTCCGATCGAAGTGGTCATGGTATGCTGGAGCCCCCTCCATTGTCGGGAAACACTTCGAGGACAACCGTCAATATTGTCTCTACTGCTTCTTTGCCCAAAGAAGAATGCCCTGAGTCAGAAATTCATTTGGACAAATTAAAGGTGGAAAGACACATGGCCGACAAGGAGAAGCCTTCTGTTGAAGATCCGGTCCGTCAAAAAAATATAGAGACTATGACGAGTGCGATCGTACTAGATGAAAGTGGGCTGCAACAATTTGTTGGGCAACATACTAAAATGACGGGGGAGCCCATGCAACATTACACTGACAATGATTTCCGTTCGAAGATTTCTTCTATGAACCGAGATTCCAGATGTCCTAAGGAAGGCAAAGAGTGGGTTACTGAGGACTTGATGCTGGTTGATAATCGATCGATCGACGACTCACTCAACTTGAGCAACAACTGCTCGGTGGGGAATACGAAATCATCCATCGAAGCGAGTCCGGATGGAAGAAGTTCTCCACAATCTAGCTCATTGACGTCGCCGATCGCACAAACTATGTTAGGGTCAAACGAACTAATTTCTGTGTATGAGAAACATCAAGATACGACATCATATTCTGGATCTAAAACACATGTCTTGAGTCAGGAAAAGGCTATCATGCAGGCTCCCCCGTCCAAACTCATTGAGCAAGCGATAAATTCTTCGACGGACATGCTGATGCTCGAGCAAAGTAAGGGGACGGAGCTGCAGGTGTTTTCGTCTGAACAAGTCAACAGCTCTATCCAACCTACAGAGCAGATTGTCATCGCAGACGCTCTTGATTCAAGCTCTCATGACGATAATGAACGAGAAACCAAACTTCGTCTTATTCAAGACGCAGAATCGGAGGGCCCCGTGAGGAGCATCGGCTGTAATGAAGAAGCGAGTGAGACATCAAGCTACCTTGGATCTTCGGACATCCCGGAAGACGATTCGTATTGGGACGCATCGACGGTCGCATATGACGATTCTACCCTTGGGACTTCTACGCTTCAAGAAATGATTTCGTGGGTACAATCACAACAATTGGGGAGGGACCCTCAGGATTGTGATGTGGCGTTTAGTTTCAGTGAAAGTTTGAGTGGAGCCGGTTCGCTTGATAAAATGGCGCACATCCGACACTGGAAGAGTGAACTGATCGATGATGAACAGGAAACAAACCCAGACATCGACCGTACTCATTCTGATTATACTGTCTCGTCGGGTATGAGCACGGCCAAGTCGGGTACCAGCGAAGAAAACGGATACGACCAGTTTGCGCATAATTCAACTCCGCTTATGGAAGCCTTCGTCTTTTACGTTGAAAACACACTCGAGAAGATGAAGGGCATAAGGAGGAGGAAGAGGCAGCCCACATCTAGAATGAAGGCTCGTATCGATGATAATCTAAGTAAAATTTCTGAAGGTTTTGTGCACTCCTTCGAGGGAATCATGCAAAACGATGATAACAAACCAAACGATTGTAGTGGTGGCGGAGGAGGCCCGACGAGCAAGGAAGCCGATACGTGGTACAGACGAAAGGTCGCAACAAAGGATGACTGGAATGATCTGGTAGAAGCACCCTCAGACGATATGATGCGTGCTGCTTTCGGACTGATTACTACAACGCTGACTGATGAGATGGCTGATTTTGTTCCCTCAAAGGTCATGAAGACAAGCAAAAAGGTAGGATAGAGCAATGCAGTTACAGTTTAATCAGGTGCCTTACCCAACTAGCACACTTTTTCACTCGCTAAAGTCAGACACAAGACAAGGAACCTAGTGAACAATTAAATTGTGTTTATCAAAATTTCCTTTTTACTAATTCTGGTTCACTCGGGGTCGCAAATCTTGTGACAGTTTTTGCAAATCAGCCAAGGCTTGCCACACAGTGGAAGGAACTTCTGAAGTTGTCTGTTGCTGCATCAAGTACGCATGCAGGGTTGCCGTGGATTGATCCATTCGTCTGCAAATCGCATTTCGCGTCAAAGGTCGCGACGAAGGGGCTTGCATCGGTGGTGGTGCTGGTGCAGGGACTGGTGGATCGTACAAAGGGGGCTCTTCCCCATCTCGACGGTAGGTGATATTATAGTCCCTATCCTCCTGAGCAGCACGTCTGGATGTCGGTGGAGGTTGGTAAACGTGTTGTATGTTCTCTGGATTTGTAGCAGCAGCAATGTGTTCCCATTCTTGCTTTACACGCTGTCCCAGGATTTGTGTTTTGGAGGTTAACTGTTCCATCCATCCACCCAGATGTTTGCCAGCCCCAGCCTCTGCCAAAAAAGATGTAAAGGGTGCTACTGCTGCTGCCGCCGCAAGAGGCGGTCCGGGGACTCTTGTCGGGGGAGGTACTGGTGCAGGAATGACGGGGATGGGAGTGGGAGATGCCAAGGGCGGTCTATAGTCGCGGTTGTTGGCGGGAATAACGATGGATTGGGTACGATTGAGTAAGTCACCGGCCACTTGGCACCAGATGTGAGTTTCTGGTTCCACTGGCAAATTCATGAGGGTGTGTAAGAGTTGACCCTCATCACGGATTGACATGAGGTGCGCCGACCAAATCAGCAATCTGGCTGCTGTCCATGCTTCCAAAAGAGGCATGAAATTTTGCGATGTGGCCTGGGTTCCGAAAAAAGCTTCGTCCCAGAATTCCAAGACTTCCGTAACTTCTCGAGCAAATAATAGCCGAATCCATTTTGTAAAATACATTTGCGGAGGGACTTGTAATTTTGCCAGTCGCTGACCTAATAATGGATCATGTGTTCGGACAACGTAGTCGACTCGGCGTCCGATGGATTGTAATCCGCTTCCCGCGGATCCTCCGTTATTTGTGTCGTACGCAGCGGCCATACTCTGTAAGACTTGTGCTAACAAATGATACGTCAAGGATCCTTGATAGAATGACTTTACCGTGTCACTGGTGTCAAGTTCAAGTGCATACAACAAATAGGAGGCAACTTCATGCATCCCTTGACGATAACCGGGATCACTGTTCTCGCAGTGGTAGACAAATAGAATTTGTCTCAACATGTCTTTGCGCGCGTCTTCTTTTTCCGTATCGATAGTATCATCATAATGAGGATTTGCTAAGCGATTCAAGTCCTTGTCAATCACTTGGAGTGTTGCGTACTCTTCATCGTACTCTTCCGATTCCGGCATCATTCGAGCGGTCCCTTTTCCTCGATTACGCAATGCTTTTTCCTTCCGGTATTGCAAATCCATTTCGGCGAGTCGGTGTTCTTCTGATTCTGTCGCTTGCACGATGGCCGATAATGGATCTAAATCTACCGATTTTTGTTCGGATGACGTTCCTTCTTGTTCAGGGGCATTGCTGTCTCCCTTATCTCCTCCTCCTGCTGTGGCCTCGTCTTCTACTACCGGATACGGATGAGCCTGCACGTACTTCTGATACGTAGATTGCATTTGTTGAAACGACAATTCCCATGACGAAGGCGAATCCCCCAGAAGACCCAGGTGAATCATCCAGCGGAGAAAACGGGGCGTACCACTCGATACTGCTACGGTAGCCTCCTCGGGACGAGGAGACAGAACGCTTGGGGGTGTTGTCGACGGCGGCGTAGGATCGTCATCCAACGAAATATCCATGAACGACAAAGGGTCAGGTTCCGACGACGACATGATTGTTCTTCCAATTTTCTCTGAAAGAGAGGATAAAGCCTAAACAAGGATGCGTAAAGGACGAACTGCTTCGCAGTGATCTTCTCTTCCAGCCGATGGTGGACATGACCGCTCGGTCATGATGTGTCGACGACATCGAATCAAGGGAGTAGCAGGGGTTGCGCTCACAGTCAGTTGTGGTGACACGACTCACTTTTAATTACTCCTCATTAGAAAATGTGCGTAGCTCACACATAGTCCGTGAGCCATGCCGATTTTCACAAGAAAATTCAAACTCACAATGGGTTGCACATGCTACTGATGCGAAACAAGAGGATCATTCGTACCGACTCTTTCCACATACTCTAGATACAAGGCCATGTGACTGCGAAATCATTTAAGATGCCAGGCTCAAACATTTTCGGTTTTAAAAAAGTTGTTGGAAGAGAAATCCTCCCAAAAATCTGGAACGATGCATCAGCCGCGCAAAGGATCACCATCCTTAAAAGCATTCAAGAAGTCGATCAAACCTAGACGTCATCTTCGTGGAAAAACAAAAAAATATTCGTAGTCAATCTCAACCATTCATGACCATCAAAGATGTCACATGGAGCAAAGGAAAAGAAAATGGAGCCCTACCGTCTCCTTTTTTTTTTTTT
>Ga0051981_10000613_pt1 | contig 17509 bp, 13 predicted proteins | sample CryGey13umfilter_3_FD_59644 | JGI IMG/M metagenome (GOLD analysis project Ga0051981, IMG submission 59644) | Groundwater microbial communities from aquifer in Utah, USA - Crystal Geyser 4/10/14 3 um filter | ecosystem: Environmental > Aquatic > Deep subsurface > Groundwater | place: USA: Utah... | reverse complement strand
GTTGTCGTGCGAAGAGCAGGGCGGCATCAAAGTTCACCCTTGCGTTATCTTCCTCGCCATTTGTGTGGGCGATAACACCAAGGTTGTTGTGTGCGTGCATCACCAGCCTCAGTGCAGTGGTCGATGGCACTTGTTCCGTACAGAAAGTTTGCAGGGCCTCATAAACGTACTCCAACACACACTCATAGGAAATACACGCCTCTTTAAGTTCCTGTCGTCCATGATTTGATAAGCCAAGGTTAAAAGCTGAGACGGCCTCCGTAAAGTCCAGCTGTGCCGAACAAGAAGAAAATGGGCCAATTTCAATTGGTTCCACGAGGCAACGTGGGCCAACATCTGCACCTTCCTCTAAGTACAAATCTGGTTGCACAGACATTACGTCCTTTGAGAGTGGACCGCGTTTCTCCGTCACTTGCAAAGGCGTTTCGCAGAACCAGCTCGCTTCCACTTCCACCGCATCCTGGGTGGGATTCTGACTCTGAAATGCCGATAACGGAGGCGTTGGAAGGGCGCTACATAGCACGCGGTTTTCTTGATGAAGTTGATGGCTCATTGTATTTGGTCGTCCGAAAATAAAACAGATGACGGTGATTGTGGGAGACGGAGGTGGGGATTTTCCACGGTGGCCAAAAAGGTGAGGCATTGTAGTCGTCGTCTTGCACCACGGACTTATTTCTTTTATGCGAAGGCATCCCCGCTGCCACCTCACATTGTAAAGCAGCGACGTGGTGTCCTCACAATCAGATGTGTTCAATAAGTGAGTGTAATCTGTCGAGAACACTATTGCCATAATATGTAGTTCGGAATATCTGCTTTGCTCATGTTTATAGAACTCATGAAGAAGACCACTGACGATTTTTTGGGAAAAGGTGTCCATTCCGATGCTGATGTGGCATGTTGTGGAGTCGAAGACTCCATTGGTTAACCTTTGATGTCATTTCAGAAGTCTGACGAAAAATTTATTTATTCGGCCATCCGAACGCATCCGAACTCAACCTCTTTCTTGGGCCGCCACGTATGAAGCCTACAGTCGTTTTGAGTGATGTCGTGGTGTTTTGACTGACAGTGATACGGCCTACGAAATGTCGGTGCTAGTGATGCAATGGATCGAGAGTGAAAAATTCCTGACAGCTCATTCTGGTTCATATCGGCAATTATATACGGAGTATTCTTTTTGAACGTGCCCACGTCGTGTTACTGTTAATGTTAACAACTCGAATGGCCCGTCAGGACGAGTATCACTTACTGTTAATACAGGGTCACACAAAACTTACTATCAGTGGAAAGTGGTACGAACAGTGGGGGAGAAAGTGTTGTGGTTAGGGGGAACACTACCGCGGGAAACAGGCGAGTCACATCACTCCGAGCTGGTATGATGGACTCCGTACTAATGATATACTTCATAAAATAATAGGTACTCCTAGGAGTAACCACCAACCACCACCTCAACGAATAGTAGTAGGTAGTTGTGGGCGTCACGGTTAGTTTGCATGATGTCGGAACTATTTTGGAGTTCCGGAGAAGTCTATTCGGAGGAGTTCGTTTCCTTGAAGTTCATGGTAAAAGTAATAAAATTAAAGCATCGAGAGGAATCGCTGGGAAGGGATGTTCTGGTCCACCAGAATACGGTACCATGTTTGGCGGACAAAGTAATAATGAATGCCACAAACTGAGATAGTGGCCAGTCGTACAGTTACCGACGATCAAGGTTTACTTGCCGTCGTCAATGTGATCCCAAGTGGTCAAGTGATTGTGACTCTTTTTCTTTTGGGATCTGTAGCGGATGATCAGTCGTGCTACGTTGGCTCGTTGGTGCTACTCTTCAATCGTTGTTAGGCCTTGAACGTTCGATACTCTACGTCGATACAGTATCTCGACCTGTTCAGGTCGCTCCAGAGTAGAAAAGATACCCACCCTTCTGAGATCCTTGGGATATCATCTTGACCAAATTAAGATTAGAACTCTGGAATGGGAATTGAGTTCCTCTTCGCAAATTTCGAATCGGCCGTAGTAACAAGATGGATTCTCCGCAAGCATGACGTGATAGTTTGACGATTTGGTCGGCGCGGTCCTCACGTGTACTGGATTTCATGCATCCGAATTCACTTTTCAGTCGTTCGTTCATAGTCTGACTTTCCTCCCAGAGTGGATCGTACATTAATCAACCGCGCCACTTGCATATCGTTCGATAGTACCGATATATACCTAGATTCAAACCACTCCAAATCTTCTTGCCGCATATTATTGTGTGTTTCGGGTCCAGTCGGGTCCAACGTGTGAAAGATTGACAAACCCTAAGAGTAAATACGTCCAAGTTGGGTACGGTCAATGACCTGCAATATTTGACGACCTCACGTATGCATCGTAAGGGGGTCCTCTCGAATTTCCACCGGTATCCGATTGCCTTTTGGCGACGATAGCGTGTGTATGTCTCGTCATACAGGTTCAAGGTGAACCAAACAACGATAAGATACCATCATAAGCGAAAAGCGATCACCGTGATATCATCTCGATACCAGTTTTTATTCTGGGGTGTCACTTGTTGGATAAGATCTCTTAGCTTCTCCGATGCTTGTTTGTAGGATAAGTCATTTTGAAATAGAATTGCTCCAATCTGTTTGGCAAAGAACTGTGGCCGTCGTGCACGGCAGTCCCAGAGACCGTCAGACGCTACAATCAAGTATGGCTGTGCGACGGCACTTTCCACCCTATCTAGTTGAATTACATCGACGATTGGTTCCGGTGTCACCCCAATGGCTGTCCATTCATGATCACCTAAGCTACGCGACATGGCCAACGCTACTTGATCTTGTAAATGCTGACTGTACAGCACAACGCGACTTGGTTTGGGGGAGTCCAGGGGAGGGATATATATGCGACCACCCAAGCCTTGGATGCGACCCCGTTCCTCTGGCAAATCTGCCTTGTCCAGGCGTGTACTGTACGTTACATTGACCGTGTATGGATCATGTTGGATCCATGTATGCGCAAAATGGGATACCAGCATAGTGCGACTGTCCCCAGCATTGGCAAAGAAGAGTCGTTGGCCAAGCCGCATCGTAACAGAGGCAGTACAACCACCGGTAAAAGCAAAATCATTAGATGGATCAACTAAAGACAATAGCACAGCTTGTTCTTCCATTTCATAAAAGGTATCATTCAGTTGCTGAGCAATCCAATCGTCTGATTGACAACAGGGTAAGGCGTTAAGTTTCGTAGCAAGAACAGCGGCAAAGTTCTTCGTCACAAATTCAGCCATGAGGTGCCCATCGCGGCCATGACCGTCAAACAGTCCGACTAAAAATGAGGTGTGCGCATCGTCTGACCGAGATGGATCGGCTACCGATTGTTGCGTCGGGAATGTGGGATAAAAAATGGCGCGATCTTGATTGTGCGCGTGTTGATTGCTCTGCCATGTAAGCATCAACGGCGATGGATAATACCACGGGCGCGATGTCGACGACCCAAAAGCCGGATCCATCATGTCAGGGGGAACTAATGGAGGGGGTATCTTCGGCAATGTCGGCACTGATAGTGACTCGTCTTTCTGACAGTGAATATGAGGGTCGTACGATATGACCCGGTGTAGTAACCAAATATACAAGCTCACCAAAGACACTCCGCACAATCGACATGGAGCGTTGCAGGGGATATGCCAATCGCTGACATGACTCCAACGGTGTCTTCGCCTTATATTTTGCCTTTTTTCAGAAACAATGATGGTGGGAATCACCATGGCTGATAGTTTCGGCATGCTTCTACTACTCCTAGCTTGGATTGGTTTTGAGTTTTGAAGAAGCCGGAAGTCATACACCTACGTTCAATTGGGGGTGGAGAACGGGGGGTCATCCTTCACCCCCTGTGAAAACAGATCCCAGACGCAGTTACAAGGACGTCGGTTCCGAACAATACCCCTAACTGTAATAAGAATGATACCTACGAGGCTTCATTCTATGGTGTTGTTACCACACCAATAGTTACCATGACATGTACCTTTACTGTTCACGCCCGCCCTAACGTTAAAACGATACTTCAACGTTTGACTCTACCAACCATATGTTTACAAGAAAAAGAGAAATCGATTATCTCTACTCAGTTACTACTGCGCCAGAATATCGAGCAATTTGACGTTGGGGGTCACATTGGTCCAAGGCATTTTGTAGGGCATCACTGCAATGAATCATTTGTACAGACTTTCCATCGGAAACATCCAGTAAACGGAGGACAAGTTCCTCTGTATACACAAATGAATTGTTGTGAGTTAGAACAAATGAGTGTAGGTGATCTCTGCGAAATACATTGGGGTCACACAAGACTCATGCAAAGACTTTTCCGTACTTACCGACACCCGTAAATTCTAGTTCCGTGACACCGGCCATGTCAAGGACAATTGCCTGATCTTCTGGATCATCACGTTCCGCCATGCGTTTGATCATACCGTCGATCTCAAACATACTGATAAAGTTGACGGGGCCCGAAATACGCCAGACGGTGTTCCACCGGTACATTGAGATAGATTCATGCGATTCGGTCACGTCATTGCGAGTTTCTTCTTGTTGTTGCTTTTGTGTAATCGCATCTGCATCAAGATCAATGTATTGTCCGTGCTGTGGATGCTTGGCGTGTACCGCTTCGTGAACTTGCATACGTGCCGTCGTATGCGCCGTTACGTTCCGCATCTGCAAGGCAAGTGCCGTGATACAACCGATACCGATGCCTTCGGCAAGGCCCAAGGTAATCATCCCCGCAATGGCGGTTGCGAAGGGGAAGACATCCATTTTTTGCACCGCGTAACAATGTTTGAATTCTGCCGGATTTAACATGCTGATCCCGGTGGTGATGAGCATCCCCGACAGAGCCGGCATCGGGATCATGGCAATACTGCTCCCCAGAAAGACAACGCTGCTAAAGACAAAACCGGACTGCACCAAGGCGGGTAAGCGTGTCTCGGCGTTCAACCGTACGTTGAGACCGGATCTGGCAATCACCGATGTCACAGGCATTCCCATGAACATCCCCGCCGATAGATTAGCGACGCCTTGTCCGATGAGCTCTTGATCAGGACTGTACTTGTAGGAAGTTTTCTTCATTTTATCGAGGGCCGCACATGATAACAACGATTCCACAGAAGTCATGGAAAAGATGAGGAACGTTGTTCCCGCCAAACTGGCCCACGCATCGACCGGTGGTACAGTTGGTAGACCAAATTGAAAAGCCGCCAATCCGGTTGGTAATGACCCGATGAGAGCCACGTCCAAGCCTAATCCATGGGTTGCCAGTGTCGCACCTCCTACTGCAATGAGGGCAGCCGGGACCTTGGGATGCAATTTTGGTAAAAAGAACATGGCCCCCGATGTTCCCAGCGCCAGTGCTGCCGACGCGGGGTCAAGAGCGGCCACATTTTCTCCCACGAATTGTATCACCTCCAATGGGTTCAACCCAGCGGGTGCCACCATACCGAGTGCCTTTGGTACCTGTCCAGCCAGAATGAGCGCTCCGACGCCCGTCGTAAATCCGGCAATCACGGACACGGGCACCAATTTGGCGATCACCCCGACCTTGGCAACGCCCGAGGCTAATTGCAATCCACCGCAGGCGAGCGTAATGAACGGCAATGCCTCCAGTCCATGCTGTTGTACAGCCCCCACAATCAATAAACTGATCGCCGCAGCGGGTCCAGTCACGGCCAATGTCGTCCCTCCCATTAAACCACCCGCCACGCCGGAAACCGCGGCAGTGACAAGGCCGACCTCGGCGGGGACACCGGATGCCAGTGCGATGGCTAGATTCAAAGGCACGGCTACACAACCGACCGTAATCCCTGCAGAAATATCCGTCAACAAAGTATCTTTGGTAAACATCTTTCGCCACTCTGGCCAAAGAGATGTCACACCAAGAAGATCGATCCCTTTCGGGATGACAGTATTCTTCTTTTCATCCTCGGTTGTTTTGGAGATCTTTGATATCTTAGACCTGAACCGTTTCAGTTTGTTAGGTTTGTTCCTGTTTTTCTTCAAGTTGTTGTTATTGTTGATGCGATCTGTGCTGACTGTGTACTTTCGACGAGACCATTCCAACGACAAGGAAGAGGAGGGGGTACTATAACTCGTGCCAACCTGAAACGACGCTAATACACGCGTCTGATGTCGTAAAACGAGAGACGTTGTTCGAATCATCCTGTGGAATATTCTAATCAATGCAACGATTCACTGTCCTTCTTGGATCGGGGTCTCTTCAAAAAAGGGTATCTTCTCTTGACTCCTCTTCTTCACCATCATCCACTGTCTGCCGACTCGCATCAACTGTCGGACACACACGCGTGGTGTTGTTGTTGTCGTTATTGCAAGAGTAGAGAGAGACCTTCCGGCAGCTGGTTGGATTCTTCCGGACAAACATCAGAGGAGGATACCAGGATACCTACTACTACTACTACTACTAACACTACTACTACTACACTCTACCACTACTACTCCAGACGCAGCAGAACCTCCCCCAGAACCCGGAAATGAAAAGAAGGAACAAGACATCGCGCCCTTGCGCGCCCTGGTGAAGATTGTTTTCCCTTCTCACACCTCTCACACATCATCCTTCATGTGACAGTCAGCACCAACGACGTCGACATTTTTTATTACAACAGAGGGGATACGGTATTACTATCGGGGAACAACAGCGTCCATCGTCCCTTCGTAGTCTCCTTTTGAGACGACAACGACGACGGAGGCAGTGTATAATCTCTCACACAAGTCACGATGAAGTCGACAACAACAGTCCCACACCAACTCGGTTTTTCCTTTTCACCGGGTGGGCTCTTGTTACCGTACCACTTGGGCGTGATGGATAGTCTAGACTTGGCAGGACACCTGACAGAGCGTACGCCTGTGGCGGGGGCCTCGGCGGGGGCTATTGCTGTGGCATGTCATGCATGTGGAATACCATCAGCGAAGGTATTGGATGCTACTGTTGCATTGGTGAAAGAATGCGAGTTGGCCGGTGGACCAAGAGGACGTCTTATCCCAGCACTGAGGCGTCAGATGGCACAAATCATTGGGCAAGAAGAAATAGAGCGCTTACAGAATCGACCCGGACCTGTGGGGATCGCATACCAAGAATTATTTCCACTTCGTCGATCCGTCGTACAAACGATGTTTACTTCTCCAGATGACTTGATGGATGCTGTTTCTTTTTCGAGTACTTTCCCATTCTTCTCGGATCGTTGGCCTGTGGCGGTAGATAGGCGCCAATCGTTTCCTAAATTAGTGGTGGACGGATTCTTTTCCGTCCCACGTGAGCGCTTCGGATGTCCGGATCTGTCTCAAATAACGGCGAATGCCACCCAACAGGGAGAAACACAGAAACGGGTCGATGAGGTCCTCGTGGCATGTTTCCCACGGGAGAAAATGGGACTCACGGCCGTATCAGCGGATCGCTGTATCAGCCCGACTGAGAATGCGTTCGATGACGCTGTAGTGTTCAATTCTGAAAACAAGGAAGAACAATCGACATTCGGTATCGCTAATTTCATCCAAATTGCAATGGAAGCCTGCCCTCCGTCCACCTATTTTGATGTGTACGAACGAGGATTGGCGGATGGGGAAGCGTGGAGTCTAAAGTTATCCGAATCCTCATGGGCGCCGCCTGCACACACTCCTCTGAACTGAGCTTCCCAACTTCTTGTCGCAGTTCTGCCGCTCAGTCGACACCCTCACTTTACTAAAGACTTTAGTTTTTGCGGTTTTTCAACCATGACGCAATAACAGTAAATACAAAATTATTATTGAAACAAGGTGCGATACAAGCACCAAAGTCGTAAGCGATATATCACTACATTCAATTGCAAAGGAGACATTTCTTGTTTACAGATCGTCCGTTGCCAAGACCGATCGGCCTATCGCTTCTTCCTTCGTTTGGATTGTCGAGTAACACATTTCTCGTTGTCCTCGGTATCATCCGGCAATTCTTGTCTCTGTATCTTCTTCGTTACTGATAGCGTAAGGTCTTCTACACTTTCAGCTGCACATGCCCTTGCAGCGATCCACAGAGTTCTTGCCACTCGGGCGGGGACCCAGTCCAACTTTTCCGCGAGGTCATGACACGCCTTATTGCAATCCACATAAACAGGAAGTGTGTACGTTCGTTTCGATAAAAAACAATCAATAACTTCATCAAACATGTAAACAAATGCATCGGGTCGAACAAGAGACAAAATGACACTCGCCGTCGCTGGTCCGACACCTTGAAGTTGCGTCAAGGCTTGGATGGCTGTCTTGATATCGTCTTCTTTTATCTTTCCCTTCTCAATAAGGATATCTTGTGCCAATGAAATCGCTTTTACTGTGGACTTGACGACAAGTTCCTCTGTATTGGAGCGCAAGTGTTTCCATAATGCTGGTCTCGGCTTACCAACAGCAAACTTCCATGGAATGACAACATCGAGAAACTCTTGTTTGGTGATAGAAGTTTGGGAACCATTCCTCAATTTTTCCCCGAGTTGTTCAACCTTTTGATTGTGTGTTGCCAATAATCTACCTTGACCTTTTGGCATAGATTGAAGTACATGGTCCCACTGCGCTTCCACCTTTCCCCACAACAGTGCGTCGTCATTGGTCGAAGACTGTTGACAAAGTCGAATCGCCGCAGCAACTCCGGGGCGTTTATTGGACATGATGTTACAAGTGCAGAATAAGTTTTCTTGAAATATAACTGCTCCTATTACTTTTAACACGAACTCTTTTAATGCTGGTGGGTATGATTTGGCGGCTGCCTCTTCGTTCTTCTTTAAAGCAAGAAAGTGACAGTGAGTTGGTCCTCTTCGTTTGATTATGGCATGCGGCTGCTGCGTGGAATGAGAGTTACTCCTACGATATTTTTGTTGGGTTTTGGTCTTGATTTTCCATCTAGTTAGCGTAGTTCGAGATATTTTTGCAGAGACGTCTGGACTTCACAAGTCTGTTATTCAGTCACCTTACATTTGTTACTGTTAGTTGCCGATGCCAATTTGTCGAATAGACGATGAATACCAGCCAATTGGCGATTTCCATTCGCAATGGAGATTGATGAATCACTCGATTCAATCAAGCCCTGCTTGGGCGGTTGTGTCGTGTTTTATTTGTCTACAAGGAGAACTACTCACCTACTAATAGAAAGCTCGTCGGGGGAATGCACAAAACCTCCTATACAAGGTCAGAGTCTAGGAGATATCAAATTAGAAAATGCATCCTGGTTGGAGGGGAAGCGTAAATATTTTACTGTTGAATAGACTTCTGTGTAGGACAAGTTCTCAGGGATTAAGAATACGTGAGCTACAGAGCTCTTCTCAACAACACTCCCAACTCGACCTTGCGACCACGAACAAGCAGGAAGCTGGCATTGTGGTCGATGTACGATTCAAAATAAGCTATGCAGAAGAGAAGAACTATTGTTAAGTAAAGCTGTGAAACATGTGGTACTACTAATATAACTATAATTGTAACGCTTTCCACGCTTACTTGACATTTCTCCAGGGCCCCTTGGGGAACGCATCGTCTGGGATACCGATGTAATGCCGAAAGGGATGCTCGACAGAAAATTGATCCGACTGACCGGGTGCATCAACAAATGTAAAGGCATCGTGGGGGACATGATCGACGTATGTGTCCACGCCGCGATTATTCGTCCAGCGTACCATGTAATCGTAGGTCTTACCGCCATGTTCGTCCTGGCCAACCTCGCGCTTGTCTTGGATTACTAAGTCAAATAAGTTATCAGCATCATAGGCCGTGCCTTCCTCAGGCATAGCCCAGAATTTGGGATCTTCCCGTGTCCCCGCTCGCAGCGATTCCTCGACCATCAAAAAGGCCTTTAACTTCACATGTTCTGGATACGACGGGTCTTCGCCCAATTCCGCGACCGTTTCGAATGGTTTGTTTCGGTACTGCTCGTTATAATCAATTGCACGGAGTGGCCACTCCGCAGGAGCTTTCCATTCTGAGACATGTTTGTCCCAAGCTGCCTGCCATTCGTCGCCGTAGTCCAAAAATACCTCCTCTCCTTCGGCGATATCGCGTGTCGCGACAACTTCCATGACGAGACCCAGGTATTGACGGTCTTCTTCTACAAGTTCATAAGGGTTGATATTGTACCAAGAAGATTCATGCTTGGGATGTTTGGACCATTGCAATTTCACATTAGTCTTTTCTTTGGAATGGTTGATGAACGAAGCCATGGGTCCAGACGGAAAGAAAACCATAGACGATGCAGGATGTCCGTAGCAGTAGTTGAGCAACAATTGTTGTCCCGTGACCTTGTTGTTAGACCTCATGTATTCATCATCTGATGGATCGATCTTCACCTCGTGCATGTCCAGAATAGACTTGTCGGGAATGTGAACCAAGGGGGACGCCGTCACGACGGTTCCGGCCTTGATGGGACGCGCCGCCAGGGCCCCACGACCGGCTTCGGGGATGGTGGACGGACCTGGCTGCAAATGATCCACGCAAAATCCATTCTCGATCAACCAGTCGTCCTGGCGGTACACAGTAGGTGCTGAATGCACCAAGATACCACCCTTGGCTGGAATTTCTTTGAGCTCTTCTGGTGTCGCTGGGAGCAATTTTGCCACTGTTTTCGCCTTGTGGTGACCCACGGCTGCTATCATGACGTCTTTACTCAAGAAATTATAAATTTGAGCCTTTGAAGCTTCGTGTAAATCAGTATGCTTATCAAAAAATGCAATCATTTTGGCGATTGTGGCATCCCTGCAAGATGATCCGTGAGAAACAAATATGTCGTATAGCATGCGCGTCAAAGCACCAGCGATACGATAGACTCACAAATTCTTGTAATCTTCGAGCAAAAGGGATTCTCTCTTTTCTTCTTCTGCCCAATTCTCTCCATAATCCATGAAAATTTCCGACCCCTTGGCAATATCCGCCGTGGCTTGTACCGTGGCCTGATACAACGACGTAAAAGATCCACGTCCCGGGTGAGGCACCCCGGGTTGAGAATTCCACGCCGGTTGATCGTAGGCGGCATGGTGAAGCCAATTTGCGTTGGTGAGTTTCACATCAAATGCACTCAAGACTCCGGCCCCTGGCACAGCCGAAACAACCCTTCCTTCCTCTTGCTCAAAGCGTCCTCCCAACGGACTTGGCACCCAAATGAAAGATTCCGTAAAGTCCACCATGGTTTGCCAAAGTCCAGACTTCTTATCATTTGAAATTGCATTGGCTTTGAAATGCCAAAGATTGATGGCAAGCTCAGGGGGTCCCACCTTTTCTCCTACAGGGATTTCCTTTCCAGCATAGAGACCCCAAATAGTGGTCTCCGGGTCTTGCTGCGTGGAGCTCGGTGCCAGGTAAAGACCACATTGTCCTTCCGTTTCTTCTCCATTTGTCGCCGTTATAACGAATGCTATTAAAACGGCAGAAAGTTTCCAAAGAGTCATGACGAGTATTAATCGCTATTCAGAATAATATTTATCTATCACAAGATGGGTTGATTCTACTTGGCCGTATCCAATTGATTGTCATTGTCGTTGGACGGGGTACCATTCTTTTTTTTCAACACGAGAGGGAGGATGAGGATTACTCGTTACTCGTGTCGGTTGGAAAGTCTGTAGAACAAATAGTACAATAGTGCGATTTCGTTGATAAGTACAGAGCCCGTCCCGCGTAATCACAACGCTCGCTCACGGTGCATACCGAGACTGTCACGCGCGATCCTCCCAAATATATCCGGGTATTTTGGAACTTTTCTACCGATGGGGACGGAGTCTGTGACCGTGAGTGATAGATAACATGATGACGGTGAGATTGTGCTGTTCGTGTGGGTCGCTCGGGCGTCGATGACCCTTCGTTTGTGGTTTTGGTTTGTTCTCGTCCATGGCAAGTCCTAAAAAGAGAGACGTCTTGCACGGCGACAACGAACAACGACGACTGCGAGTCCGTCCGCCCTCTCGTCCCCTGGCTCCATAAGAGATATATACAATACGAAACACCTGAGTCTGTTAACAAATATCAAAGAAAAAATCGCCCGACAGTCCTGCACCGGTGAAGTGAACGTAATAATAATAAAGAAAGGTGCAGCAGCAACGGGTCTCGTTTGAAAAAGTTCGGGGTTTGTCATCGCACGACCAACTACCTAGCTTGGAACAGTCAACGGTATCATACCTACAAGATAGAATACGTTGGCCGTCCTCTTTGGATCATTTCGCGTGAAAAAAAATACCTTGAACGCAAGAGCAGATCATCACGTGGGATCAAGCAATCCCTGCACAGTTCGTTACGTCGTAATCCTCCTCCACAACGGCCATGGTTTTGACAGATCGACAACGCGCTGATTTACATGCAGGCATTTACGAGTATCTGACAACTTTGGAAGGCGACTTTGAAGAGGTAGCAAAGGCTTTTGCAAAGGCAGATCCTGTGGCGGCAAGTTCGATAGTCACCAACGGACGCAAAAATGGTGCCGTTCCTTTATTGGAAAAGAAGTGGACCGCCATCCCACGCTTGCAGAAAAAGGTTTTAGAATTGGAACGACAGGCGGCGCATAATGCCCAAATTCATGCCCATCGGACAGGAGCCGGAACCGCCGATGGATCATCGGGAAGACGGATGCTGCCACGGTTACCTTGTACGCACACGTTGCAAGGACATGCTGCCAGCGTCACTTGTGTCGCGTTGCACCCGGTGTATACAATGGTCATTTCGGGATCGGAAGATGGAACCATCAAGGTATGTTTTCGAATAAAATCAATAGTTGAAGCACAGAGAGTTAGTTCTCACAGCTGACCTATTTGTTGCTTTGTTGCGTTTTTTTCTCTTCTTCTTTTGGGTAGTGTTGGGATCACGAAAGTGGTGAATACCTTCGGACGCTCAAGGGGCACACCAATACGGTGCATTCGGTGGCCTTTTCACCCACGGGAAGTCATTTGGTGTCGTGCTCATCCGATCTGGGTATTAAATTGTGGGACATGGCAAATTATTCTTGTGTTAGAACCTTGCGTGGACACGATCATACAATTAGCAGCGTACGGTTCTTGCCCCCGCCCACCACGGAATCGGCAATGTCGACAAGTACGCCCAGCGGAGAAAACCCAAGCAGTAGCACTGGCCTGGAGATGAGTGTAACAGGAGCAGCGTTCGTACTCAGCGCCAGTCGAGATGCAACTGTGAAATTATGGGACGTGGAGACGGGCTTTTGCGAACATACCTACCAGGATCATAATGAGTGGGTTCGATGTTTGGCGGTACGACCAGGGCAATGGGCTTCCGCGGGTAATGACCACGTCATTATGGTGCACGAATACAAAGATAAAAAAGTCGCGGTAGAATTAAGGGGACATGAACACGTCGTGGAAACATTGGCTTTTTTGACGGAAGACCATCGACCGTCTGTTACGAAAAAACGACCTCAGAATGCCGATGCTACGGATTATCTAGTGTCAGGCTCCCGTGATCGGACGGTGCGCTTGTGGCGCTTGGCCTCCGCCTCTTGCGTGGCTGTTTTCAATGCGCACGAAAATTGGGTCCGATCCGTCCTTTTGCATCCATCGGGACAGTACGTCATTTCATCGTCGGATGACAAAACTATTCGCGTATTCGATATCAAGGCCCAACGGTGCTTGCGAACACTCGAACCTGCTCATGATCACTTCGTCACCTCCATCGACATGCACCCGACCTTGCCAATCCTCGTATCTAGTAGCGTCGACGCGACAATAAGGTGCTGGACACTGGATTGATGGTTACCTTGCACAATTCCCTCGAGACGTAGTATGTTTGTTACTGTGAATCCTTCCAATTTTTTAAATGCAACACACTAGGAGTAGATAGTTGACGTTCTGACCTTGGATAATTGCTCAAAATTTGGCTAGAAGTGCGTCGTTCCTCTACTGTTTGTTATGTTTATTAAGTAATCCGAGCTTCAAAGTGTGCAAAAAACAGTGCAGTCATACCTCAAAGCAAACCCAGACATGGACTGGAAGAAATCGAACGAGAAAAATCCTAAGTCGATTAGAAGAAATCAAATAGATTTCTACCCCTTGACACCCTGCTTGTTATATGAAGAGTGAGCAGAAGAACTTTTAACGTCACAACACTTATTAAGCTACTTTACTCCAAGAAGTGCGCTCCCCGCAACGATATGTCATCGTAAATCCATCACTATTGTGAATCACACATCTGCTGTGCTTTGGGACTTGGGACCAGGATAGATTTCTGTTGTGCGACTCAGATACACAATGATGACACTATTATTGTGGAAACACGAGGACTAGTTAGCCCATCGGCAGTAATGACGAAAAAAGCTAGAACATATTATGATCGATGCGTTTCAAGCTCGAAGTGATTTTGGATGAAAAGAGCCGATTCCTTCTTCGATGTCTTCGCCGACGCGAAAACAGCAGAAGAAATGCCCGTCACGCACATTCCATAACTTATCTAAATACATTCATTTTGTTGGTTTTGACATTCCTTTCCGCTTCACTACATAATATCACGCATAACTTCGAGCAACAATTCGTCGGGTGCCGGGTCCAGGCGTAATCGCGGTGGATAATAGTGTCTAAGGGCGGCATGAACACCTCGTTGTAAAAGTTGAGTTCCCCCGCCCTCTACCAGAATTTTATGCATACGAAATTCCAACAACTGCTTTTCTCGCATTGAGATTGTCTCGTCTGCCAACACAGAGAAAGGCAAAGCCCAATGCAGGATGGCAAGTTTGGAACCCTTGAGTTCGACATTTAGAATGACAATCGGATCACCATGAACGCATAACTTTCCATCCTTCTTGGCAAGTCCTTCCAAGCATTCCGTGGCTGTTGTATGAATCAAATGTTCTTCGGCCTTCTGTCGTGGGGACGGTGAGGCATCGGGTGGGGCAAATATAGATTTCAGCGTGATGGGACTGCTCTGAATATCTAAGGCAGCTTGATTGAGAGTACGAAACCCTCCACGAATTATATCGGCCAAAGCCTTATTGCGAGACATCGACTGCTCTGCCTCTCCTTCCGGCGATGATTCGGCACTCTCATGAATTGTCTCATCAGCGGCTGTTACGGCGGTGGTGACTGAACGCCAGGGGCGGAATAGACAAAGTCCTGGCGATCTCGGCATCTCTCGTCCCCATGAGAGGGCCTTCCCGTGATGTAAACATTTATGCTCGATGGACTTGCACAAAACCCTGATCATCCTTGAATTAATTGTTCTCAACCGAGCGCTGTGTAAGATAGCGCTTGTTGTCAGTTTCTGTTACTCCTAATGATTACTGTTAGACGTGTATGTCTTTCTTTTTTCGTGGTTGCGACGAACCAGAAATGTGAGCTATTACGACGTTACTCCATGGTTCCCTGCTCACTGTCAGTTTTGGGTATCATACCGCCGCTACCTCTACGAGGTCGGAAAGTGGTCTGAAGTCGTTTCCTTCGGCATGTGACCCTACTAACAGGTAATACACCTAAACGAATCATTCTGTAACAGCAGTGCCTATTGTTGAACAACCCGGACGTGCGTAATTTAGACAAGGAAGTACTTTGATGAATTAATGAAAAACGAGATTCGCTGAGGATGACCGACGGGCCACTGGATCCACTGGTGGTAACGATTGAAACGAGAGACCCTACACTATATTGTCGTTTCACGAAATTGGACCAGTTCTTCAAGAGTTCCTTCTTCATCACCATATTCTCTCCAGTCGGCAGATGTTACGTCCTCGTACTCATCGTCGTGCTCAAAATTCTCTGGAATAGCAAATCGAGCTGTACGAGTAAGCTGCTTGTAGATTGATCGAGTCTTTCCTGTGTCTTCGTCCTCTTCTTTCTCATCATCTACATCATCATCATCCTTCTTGTGGTCCGTAGAAAGCCTGTCCATGAACCAAAAGCGAGAATAAGTCATGTGGAGCATGGTACGAAGATCAGGGCTGACATTCTTCCCGTCTCGATGGATGAGCTGATAATCGAAAAGAACAACATCTCCAAAATTTACCAATGGCGTACGTATGTACTTGTAGTCTTTATCGTCCTCGTCGTCGTCGTTACTGTTCCAGTTGGGTTGTTGGTGTAAGTGTGAGCGTAAGCTTTCATTTCGAAGCTTGACATCGTCTAGATCTTCGTTGAGTCCCGCTAGATTACTAGAACCCATATGGAACTGTGTCGGCCCATGATCGGCTGTCATGTGCAATAAGGGAGCCATCACATTAATGGCATACGAGGGCAGTTCATGTTGAGAAACGCCGGTTGTTCGGTACAATTGGTCGCCAAAGAGGCGTCCATCGACAGCATGAAATTCTTTTGGAGCGGATCCGGAATCACCCAGGGCAGCCCCCAGCGAGTATAATACGAGGTCGGGGCCCAGGATATGATCATGCATGAGAACTTCCAAGATCTTGCGGTTGCTGACAATGTAAGGGTGGGCTAGATTTCCTGGCAGACCAACATCCCATCGGCCATGATCAATATTGCGCATGAAAGCATTATCGTTAAACGTAGTGGTCCCCTCTCGGGGGATTTGTTGATTATTCAATCCCTGGATAAATCCAGTTACGTTTGCCTTATATTCTTCCAAGAATGTTTCGCTAAAGACGTTGCGTAGCACCAGAAGCTTGCATTTGTGCAGGACCAGCGCTGCCTTTGTAGCATCGTAATCATCCGCAGAAGTATCAAACTCGCCGGACATGCACTCTGGATCCGATACTGTTCTGAGCATATCGTGAATCAAATAATCAGCATAGACACGTGTATCATCGAAAGCATCTTTGACTACTTCTTCGACCAATCCTGACGGGAGGGCATTTTTGACAACCAAGGTAACATCATGGAGCACCCAGGCATAGGACGCCTTTTCGGCTCGAACATACCCTTGAACAAGACGACGGAGGACAATCTTCATTTCTTGTTCGTCTATGGGTGGATCATTTTCCGTACACGCTTTCGTCTCGACCGTGGCCTCTGCAACGCACACGACTGTAGCGAGGATGACAAAAATGAGACATCTACCTCCGAATCGGAAGATCCCTTTCGAGTCCATGATCAATATCCAGGAGCTATCAAACAGAGAATACAATCGAAAAAGTTCTACAGGGTTGCTTTATTCGTAAATTCGAAGAAAGATAGTTGGTGACGATTCTTCGTTGCAAACAACATGGAGGGGTGCCTTGAGAGATTCTACTAACAGTAAAGAAAAAGATGTGAGCGACCGTTCAACGGATGAATGGAGTGGGAGAAAGTGTTTAAGAAATTCATTTTTAATATACGCATCGAGAGTTCTTGAAGCCAAAATGAATCAAGAATGGTAGGATAATAAGAAAGTACAAGTAGGGGCAAGCCATTTTTGCCAACATTTGTTTGTACTGTCGGACAGGGCTTGCCTTTTATCACATCAGATCGTGAGAAATCATCAGCCGCAGTCACACCACCTCACGCTCTCTCCTGCGCTAACAGTAAACACTGGTAGTCATGATGACAACCATAAAAACCTAACCAAATAATGGGTACTCCCTCTGTTTCTTAATATTTGTCCACGATTGGGATCAG
>Ga0051981_10000610_pt1 | contig 17532 bp, 13 predicted proteins | sample CryGey13umfilter_3_FD_59644 | JGI IMG/M metagenome (GOLD analysis project Ga0051981, IMG submission 59644) | Groundwater microbial communities from aquifer in Utah, USA - Crystal Geyser 4/10/14 3 um filter | ecosystem: Environmental > Aquatic > Deep subsurface > Groundwater | place: USA: Utah... | reverse complement strand
GCTGCAGCAGGATCCGGTGCTTGACTGTTACTTGGGGCAGAAAAGTCACCAAAGTCATCACCAGCATCCACAGTAGGATTCGGGGACCCAAATGTATTGGGATTGTCCCTACGCTTTGCGACTGTGCCGCTCGCTTTGTTGAGCTGTGCCTCCCCATAGTCGCCAAATGTATTCGTGTCTGTCCCCTCCAGTTGTTCGGAAGCATCAAACAGTGTTTCCGGCTTACTGTCCAGAGACGCATCCACTCCTGAGAAAGCACCGAAATCATCGTCCTCAAATAAATTCGATTGGCCCGGTAACATACTTTCGGGGGTGTTTGTCCCCATCTTCTCATCTTCGTATGTCATACTTCGTTGTATTCCCTGTTGTGTCTGTTCTTTGATTATTTTGTAATTCTCTGCTGACCTGTCGAGGCTTAAGTCTTTACTCTCGAACGACGAGAGAGGTGGAAGAGGCCGCGCAGGCTGTTCAGGTGCAAGACTTTGGAATGCGGCGAAAGGATCATCAGGATTTATTTCGTGTGGGCTAGGCCCACCTTTGGTTTGGACCGACTTCCCTCCATTCATACCCGTCTGCTCGCTACTAACAAGGTCCTCGGGGTTCTGAACGGCATCTGCGAAGTCACCAAGAGAAGATACTTCGGACTGTGCCCCAAACGACGACATCTTCGCTGAATAGAAAGCCGTGTCTGAGCGTGTAACTTTAATCGTCTTCCTGCTGGGTATGTTAGGAATCCCTGACCGGTCTTCCGGCGGAGGAGACAAAGACACCGCCCGTTCGAGACTTAGACCAACGGGCCGCGGTACATTGAGTGAGTCATCTTGTGACGCAGAATGATTCTTTGTGGGTGCATCTATCAACTGAATTGCCATAACTTTGCCATCATTTGGAACAGAAACACCAGATGCCCCTAACGTTCCCCAAGCAGAAGAAGAATGCGACTCGCTTGTACTCAATGCAGCAGATGTTGCTTCGAAATCTCCAAAGTCATCACCGTTGACATCAGAGCCCTGCTTTGGATATACGGTACGAGATCCAAAGTCGCCAAAATCTTCTGTATCTTTATCCGTTTGGGCAATTTCTGATTGCCCCAGTTGTTGAGTGCCTAAAGGTGGGGGAGGTGCTGGTGGTGTCGCCAAGGCATCGAGTGCATCCCATCCAGAGGGAGCAATAGGATCAGGTTTCGATGTAGCTGAAGGCATTAGGTCGTTCTCAGTCTGGGGTGGCGACTCTGTCATGCTGTCCAACAGATTTACCGGTGAACTTGCGGCGGTTGTATCGTCTACTCCGCTAGTGGCAGCAGTCAATTCGTCTGGCTGCTGTTGGTGGGGGTTGCGCGACATAACCACTCCTGGGGCATGCGAATCCAGTGTACCCCACTCGGTGATATTTGCGCCGACACCGTTTTCAGTAATTGGTATTATTCCACTGCCTTGAGGAGAGGTAAAGTCACCGAAATCGTTGTCATCAGCACCGCCCATTATATCCGGGGTAACCTCTACCTGTTGTGACAGAGGCGTCGAAATAAAATCTCCAAAATCATCCCCATCGCCTTTTGTTTGACTCTGTTCTGCCGTATCAACGATTCCTTGATCTGTCGTAACCGATCGCTCTGGGAGAATCGGTGGTGAGACAGGAGGTGAAGTTGCTAGTGCGTCCAACGCGTCCCATCCTGACGGTTCTTGAGAGAGAGATACTGTCGGTTGTTGCATTTGAGGCTGCAATGGAGCAAGTGCGCCAGGGTTGTTTACTTCCCGAGGCATTTGATGTGTCCCCGTTGGTCCCCCTGCCGGCATCCTCGTCGGTACAGTGGGACTGTTTAAAGTATCAATCGCGCCCCATTCTCCAGGTGTGTGCTGCTGTTCTTGCTGCTGAAGGGGCTGTTGGTCTACTTGCGCCGCCGCAAAGTCGCCAAAGTCATCGTCGTCGTCGTCGTCATCGTCACTACCATCATCGTTCGGAGTAACAGCTTGACCGGATGATTCATCTAGTATCTCTGACGAAATCCCGACAGAAGGGAGGGTGGGAGGTGGAAGAGAAGGCGTCGAAGCTGCCAGTGCATCCAGTGCATCCCAGCCTGATGGTTCCGACGCAGAAGATGTAACACGACCAAAATTGCCGTTCATCGTCTGAGTTGCATCAGTACTATTTTGTGAATTTGATAGTGTCGTACTATTTGGTTGATTCAAGGATAAATGAATAGGAGTCGGGTTCGTCGTCAAGCCAGTTGGGGCGTTCCACCCGGAAAATTGACCCAATGGAGGTTGTCCAGATGAAGAAATTTCGCCAAATCCGTTGCTTTGTTGATCCCGAGTCAATGGTGTCTCCGTAACCATCGGAGGTGGTTCAGAGACAGGCGATGTCAGTGCATCCAAGGCATTCCATCCGGAAGGAGTAGGATGTTGCATAGAAGTTGACGACGTCGAAGTAGCCGCAAATCCACCGAACTCGTCTTGCTGTTGATGCCGTATCGACGTTTTGTGAGGATCTTGTGCCATACTATCAAATGATCCCCATGACTGTGTATTATTACTCAGTGGTTGTTGTTGCATGGGTGGGAATCCTAGTTCTCCCATGGACGATGTTGATGCCTGATGTTGGGTTGGCATCAACCCCCCAGCTGGCGACATTCCCGTGGATTGTGACTGTGGCGTGATATTTGCTCCTCCATTCCTATGAATGCTAGAAACGGTACCAAAGCTCCCGAATCCAGGTTGTTGTTGTTGTGTTGGCGGTAGCATGGTTTGATTCGTGGGAGGAAGAGGAACTGCAACGGGCGCCGAGGGCACGGGGGCAGCTGAGAAATCTCCAAAGTCATCCGTTTCCGTTTCATCGTCGTCTTCTTCGGTACCTTCATTCATATATGGTTGTAATGTGGCTCTACTCGGCAAAGGGATCCCATCAAACCTTGCCAAGGGAACATCCTTTTTTCCCGACGTGGCCACTAAACATTCTCGAATAGCCACAACGGGTATTTTCTGTTCATGATACGCTCCTCTTAAGGCTTGATCTAACATGGAATCATTTTTCGGATGCTGTGCCAGTGCGATACACCGCAAGAGAGTTGATACTTGGTGACGATGCAGAAGAGAGCCCGTGTTATTCGGATCGACCGTCGTCCATAGATTCCGCAAAATTAAACGATGAACCCCGGATTTGCTCAAGAAGGTAACAGCTTCGCGACCCGATATCTTGATTTCAGCAGCAGAAGCATCCAAATCGAACACTGTTTCCAACAAATATGATGTGTAGGCATATTCCAGTGGCGTAGGATTGTAGTCGGGGGCGATAGAAGTCATAATGAGGAGGGAGTTTTTGTTTGTTTGTTTGTGTATTTGGGTGTGCGCTTTGGATGGGAGGCTAGCAAGGCGAACGGCGAACACGATTCAGATGCAACCAAAAGAGAAATACCGTGGGCTGTTCGCCTCCAGAGAGATACTTGTACAATGCGGATATTATACGTCTACTCAAAAGTACGAAGCCAATAGCAGTTAGATGAACGAGGATGAATCTTCGCGAGGGAATTTATTCGCTTCACTCTGTCGACAACAAAAAGTTGTGTTTTGCCTTCCAGTTACATCAACATCATCATCTCTTGGTCACGATGATTGGATGAGGTCATTAATGGTATGCCTCATTCGCGCTCTTTCGTCGCGCGCAAGGCGCTAGCTAGGAATATGTATCGCAGAACGGCGCTCCAGATCCTGATAGGGCAATCTTTTCGTCCGCGTGTTTGTCTTACATTACGATAGTTCTCTGCTCGGGGAGAGCTACATAGAGTGTTTGACTTGGGATAAATATGATGTATCCAGTATGTGACCAATTGTGTCGTACAGATCGCCACTATCGCGAAGATTACAGTTAGCGAAACTTCATCGCGGTCGCTGTATAGGGAGAATACTTCTTTGGTATGTCAATCCGGACAACTACTGCCGCCGTTCAAAATGGATAATGGTGTACCTTTGTTAATACTTTTTCACAGTTTCATGGTGTTCTCAAGTCTACATTGCTGGTCACTAAGAACGATTTCTACTTTCTCGAAGAAATTCACAATAGACAGTCATGGAAAAGAGATCTTCTACGAAGGGATTACACGACACCACGTGCTGCTCGTCCTATTTACGTCGACTCCCTTGGTAACCAAAAGATACAGATGCTCACCAAGGTTGCGTCATTCAAACAAATCAAGCTTAAAGTGTAGTGGAACTCCCACAACCGGTTCAGTGTTTCAAGCGCGACGCTCGTGTTGGCAACTTCTCGTCAGCCGTCAATAAACATTTGCAAAAGACAACGTCATTCAGTTTGACCAAACACTCTCGAAGCTTTTTTCTGCACCTAACCGATAATTTTTCAATCCCATAGAACAGCGTTGAGACCTGTATTTACTTCTTGATGGCCTTGAGCATAGCATCGGCAAGGGAGGCGGAAGGATCAGCATCGCCAGCCGGATCATCGGGTCCCTCACTGACAGCAAGGTACTTGACTTCTCCGTCGACAACGTGCATGGCGAAACGCTTACTACGTCCAACGATACCCACACTGGGAGGGCCAGGGTGGGTCATCTCCAGGTCAATCGCCTTGGTAAATTCGGCGGCGGGGTCGCCCATCATGGTAACGATGCCCTTGACGCCTTGATCTTCACTCCAGGCCTGCATGACGGCAGGGTCATTGACACAGTAGACAACTACCGAGTCGACTCCCGCGGCCTTGAGGTCGTCTGTGTCAAAGAAGCGGGCGATGTGTGAGTGGCGAGTGTCAAGTGGCAATGTGAGAACTCCCATCGGTGCAAGTGTCCATCGCACATCGCACGGAAAAGCGACCAAGGGGGGTAGCAAGTCTAGCCGAAGATTCACATCACTTACCTTGAGCCTCAAGGTACCCCGGGACCTGGGTACTGGATCAGGTGGGTGTGAAAGCCCCTGGAAGACCAACGATGATCACGCTCTTGTCCTTGACGTAATCGGCAATATCGATCTTTTTAGGATCGGGGAATCCCTGAAAGAGTTCAACGGATGGGATTTTGTCGCCAACGGCAATATTAGCGGCCGTGGAACGACGTCCAACATGAGCAGTGGGAGCAAAGGCGCTGACCGCCGAAACGGCCAAAAGGAAGGAAGCGGCAATCTTCATGGTTGGGAATGTCCAATCAGTGTAAGACTTGTGGGGAGTGTAGAATAGGGAATCACAAGGTGATTTTTGTCGGCTTCAAAGTACGACGAGGTGGTGGGACAAACGCTCTCGTGATTGTCACCGAACCATTGAAAGATCTGACGTCACTGTGTACTATTACGTCATGGTATCTGGCAGGGTTTCCGTGCTGCGAAATTACACGAATGGAAGAGCAATCTCTTTTCACATCAACCGCTAGGAGTAAAAAAATGTAAGAGGCTGTACGAACCGTTCCGGGATTCGTCGAAATCCAGAATGACGATGGTGTGTCCAGCGGATGCGGGGCTTCGGAAATGCCCAACCGTAATAAATTCCTACTCGTTCTTTTCACAGACAAGGTCTTCGTCGAACCTGGTTTCACAAATCCTTTGCCGAGAAATTAATTTATGTTAAGCAGCTCGCGGAGCAGGGGTCTAACATAATATGTTTCACCCCACTGGAATGAGTTCAAGTGAACTTTACTGTTAGAGCGAAGTCTTAGTTTTATCTAGGATTCCCAGGAAGCTACATAATTATTTTGCGTATTCATCCCTCCAAGTCTATCCCAAGCAGACACTTTAAATCATCAGAGCCTGTAGCTTCGACAGTTCTTTGATTTGGTCTGATGGTGCTTCGATGAGCCCGGCAAACGTTATGAGAAAACTCGCCTGAGCCTGGAGCTCCTTCAAATGTTGAGAAACGACTGCACCGGCAATGCCCTGGGCAGCTCTCTTGCCACGAGAGTGCTCAGCGTGCAATGCTTCCATGGTGCCCCGTAAAACGTCAGGATAACAGCCACGGACAGAGTCATCGAAGCGTTCACGATAGTTTCGCACAGTGTAATTCAGCTCAGACTGCGTGCTAGGAACCATACCAAGCCTTTTGACAATCACCAGAGCCTCTTCGTAGTGTGACTTGTTGAGATTTTCGAAGAATTCGTTCAGATCGAGCAACATGCGCATCGAGTCGACCAAAGAAAGTTTTTTGTCCTTCTCGAGCTGACGGTATACGGCTGTACGCTTAGAGATGAACCTTTCAAGGAAAGATCGCACCTGTCCCATCCAATAAGCGCGATTTTGGTCGTGGTAATTAGGCGGTGAGATCGTTCTGTTCAAAAGATCAACAACACTGTCATACCGACCCGCTAACATGTAGCAAGTGACGGCAAAATCGATTTTGCTAAGATCGTTGGGGTTGCGAAGGCAAAGATCTGCCGCCTCAGTCAAAACTAATTGCAATTGGTAGTGTGCAAAATGTTCATCCAATCGCGTCGAACCCGTACGGAGGCCATCATAGTTGAAGCCACCCACGATTTCATTGATCTTACCGGTGTCGACAATGAGCTTGGCCACGGCTTTGCAAGCAAGCACCTTTTCCGGAATATGGACAAGGTATTCCAGTGCTGCAGTGTACCCCGTAGAGTCCTTCACAGTGATTTTTTTGGCGTACGCTTCGACAATTGACGCTATAATGTGAGGATCGGGAGATGCGTCGCCCAAATTGGCAATTTCAACACCTGCAGTAGCTAAGACTAGTCCCAAGTGCGCTGCCTGCATAAGAACATCTTCACCAGACTCTGCCAAATGCGTGCACGCACGGGCGTATTGCTGAGACGCAAGGAGAGGCAAGGCATACGACCACCCACCCGATGCCTCGTCTTGAAAGTGTGATGCGTATGTTTGCATCTCCTGTCCGAAATGACACAAAGCCTCGACAGGGTTTGCTGCCAGCTGTGATTTCCATAGACGTCCAAATAGATAGTCTTCAACATTAGAGAAACCTGGAGTTGTTTCGTTTTCGTCGCGCGGTAGGTCGTCATGCCCACTTAGAAGATTGAGTACACCGCAACAGTGAATGTCAATCATGTAATCTTGACAGTTCATCATTTCCTCCAACGTACGCCGTTCCGAAGACGGAAGAAACGGAATTCCAGCTTCCCAGAGGCAGTGTACGTTGGCCTTGCTCATCTCACCAAGAACATTGGAAATCGCATTACGATGTGAGTCCGAGAGCCTTCCATCAGCCATGGCGTTCCACACCTCGTAAGCGGCTTTCGCATCTCCGATGCGAAGGCAATAATAGATGATTTGCCACACGCGATTACTGCCTCCGGGTCCAAGCTGAAGCTCGACGTACAGCTGACAGTCTTGAGCGCCCCGCTGCGAAAAGTTTGATGCTCGGGTGACAGCACCTGATCCAATTCCTTCTTGCACACGCATACGAACGACGTTTTTAAATTGCTGGCACAAATGGACGAGGGTTGCGGAGGCTCGTTCAACAGGGGACGATATTTTCCCGGTGCGTAGCATTGTCAGTGTCAACTCCCATGCGGTTGCGTATCCAGAAAGGGCTGTGTCGGCATGGCGATTTTGATTAATTCGCCCCACGACCAAGTCCTTGAGATCTTCTGTGGTTTTCAAAGTAGGAGTACCTTTCATGTTATACACCACACGCCAGTGCGCACGCTCAAACTCAGGGTCTAAAAATCCTTCGCGCTTGCCGTGGCCTAGGGCTAAAACCTGCGTCTGAGACCAAGCATTAATGGTATTACCGCTGGCGATGGTGGTAGAAGAAGGCAAGGAGGGACGCTGGGATCCATCTGTCAAAGAAGGAAGGTCTCTCGCAGCACCGGAAGGGCTTTGATCGCCCCACGAATGGTAGCCGAGAAGCTCTTGGAGCCAAACCTGGCGATCGTGTTCATGCATTCGGTCAATTTGGGACTCCAAAAACTCATCGGTGGTGCGACGAGTTTCTTCATCAATATCTCTCATATTGCGGACGAGAATTTGTTGTAAATGATCCGCAACCCGCTCTTCAACGGGTCGAGCGTCATTGGTGGCGGTGGTCGTTTTGTACGCCGTAGCAGTTGGGCGCGCTCCTCCTCCTCCTCCTCCTCCTGATGGAGTAGTTGTTGTCCATTGAAAGTTGGGTGTATACCCACCAGAAAGAGATTGATTTTGATCCTGCGAAGTGAGCTTGGATAAAGTATTTGTTGTAGGCGGTACATTGGCGATCGTTCCGCGTCCTCCGACGGGAGTATTCACATCGGTGTTACTAGTGCTTCCACGGCTCCACAAGGATAAATTTGGTAAGGTTTTTGACAGGACGTCGGAACTGAAATCCATGTTTAGTACTCCGCAACTAGAGACGTATAAATAAGTAACGGCGGTTGGTTGCCGTTGTTGTTAATGTTGTTGACGATAGAATTGACGATAGAGACGATATGATATCTCGATCTCTGTCGGCGCTCAGCGCTGCTTACAGATCAGTTTTTCGAGAATCTCATGGCACCGCTCGTTTTTCGGCGCCTGACGCCAAGCAAGAGATTTGATTTATGTTACCTACTCCAACAATCCAAGAATTACACATTTTATGTGTGTCATTTTTGCTCGATTGTGGTTAGAGTACACCATAACCATGCTTCAACCAGTGATGTGAACCGTAAGCTCCTACTCCCACTCCTAACAATGAGCGCTTTTTCATGTCAGATAGGAGTACCGTACTACTCATACATCCTTTCGAGCGGCTAGACAGACCCAGGTGAAACATATCTATCGAGATATTCACCTAAAGAAAATTGATACTCGCATCGATTAAACTAGCACCATTAATTGCATACCCGATCTTATGTTGTGATGTAAATACTGACAGTTCATTATTCATACCCTAGCCGTAACTAGGTACGAAACGACGTGTGCGGACGATGAAGTCAATAGATCTGCATAGCCAAAACATGAACACGATGCATTTCCTGCATAGTTTGTTGCGCCTTTTCATCGTACCATCCTTCACCTTGCCAATCGAGTTGCTCCAACCATTCTTCGTCCTCGTCATCCATGGCCCAAAATTCACGAACATACTTGCTCGCATGGGAGACAGCGTTCTCGTATTCATAGTGCACCGAGATAATTTCAGAGTTCATTTGTTGGCAGTACGGCTGCGCGTAATTTGAGTACCTGGCATCAACTGACATTTGCCGCTCATGAAGGACAATATAAACTTCCGACGGCATCGTTGCGCTCTCGTCGTCTGTACTCGATCTGTCCATAAGGTAAACTCGATTGTATCCGCCCATGGTTTCGGTTTCGACTGCGTGGCGGGATGCTGGAAAGAGTGTTTTTTTTTTACGTTTTGATGTTTGATATTAAAAACAATGACATTGGTAGAGTGAGTATGCTGCGGTGCGCAATCATGGATTGCGATTTTGTGGTAAACACCGTTCGCCAAAAATCTTTTCCGAGACATCCAACGAATCCCAATCATCGAAATCTTACAATTTGCGATTGTTCCATTGCGTAGTCCCACAAACATTAAAATGGCACATGTCGATATCCTTCGCCATTTCCTATTGTTCGGTACAGGGAAGTTTTTGATGCTTTTCGCTGAAGAAACAAGTAAAACCTCATATCACCTATCGTCTCCACGACAGCAATCAGTTGATAACCTCTTGACACTGGAGTCGTATGTATTGGAAGGGATAGCGAGATAAGCATTGATCCGAAAACTTCGACTATGTTACATTACATCAGGGACGGATAGAACAACCTCCGTAATATTTAACTAGGTTTTATGATAATATGACAATGATGGTAGACCAATCGTTCATACGCAAAAACTAACCTTATGTTACAGTTAGTATTATTCGTGAAGATCAACATCTGCTGCTGATGTGAGTTCTTTGTTGACCACCTGTCGTGCCTGATGTCATGGTCAGTCCCGCCAACCGCTCCGGGACGACGAGGTCGTTGAACGGTCGATAGATTTATTGACATGACCTCTTGCAATCCAAGATCTGCTGCAGAGAAAAGCTAAAAGCTAAAAGATCGCAAAGCAAGAAGTGCGTGTTGCTAGAGAGATACTTCTAACACTCTTCCTTCCACATTCTCACATTAGCTTTTACCTTGATTCATCAGTAGATCGTGACTATGAGTGCTATGGATGCCAAGGTTGTCGACTTTTACCGCCAGATCTATGCCGATCTAGCTGTGGACAGTGAGGAAGCCGCTGCCCTCACCGACTTCCTCGTAGGCTTGAACCCTCCACCCGACAAGCTCCTGTGGATGCGGGCAGCGGCCTTTCGTATTGCCTCTGAATTCCTTGGAGATGACAAGGATGCGAATGTTTCTCTATTGCGTACGGCCAATTTCATTGTCCATGCCATCGAAAACAACTGTATGCAGCCCCGGGAGTTGGATGGCGCTGGACCGGTCGACGAAGAGGCTCTGGCGGACTTTTACAAGAAAATCTTCGAGGACATGACAGTGGACGGTGAAGAGAATGCTGATCTTATCAAATTCTTCAAGGAAGATAATCCTCCGGCTGCTGACTCCATGGTGACTGTGCGTGCCACGGCCTTCAAGGTAGCTTGTGACTTTTTGTCTGACGATGACAAGGATCACAACACGCAATTGCTCCGCTGTATCAATGCGGTAGTCCATGCATTCGAGATCACATGCTTGGCTCCGAAACCTTTCGAGTTGAAGGAGGAAGAAGTCATGAACTTGGATGTAAATCTTTCCGACGCCGTCAATCAACTTTGGGCGTTAGACGCAAACCGCCTCGACCCGAACATAGATTACACAATCAACGTACAGGATGTAAGCTCAGTTCGTTTCGGCACTCTTACTATTGGTTTGTGATAATGGGAAAATTCTAACATATTGCCTCGTCTTTTACACGTACATCAGGGAAAGAAACCGTATTGGACGGAAGACAAGGCAGAAGACCCTCTTTTCTCGTACGTCGATCAAAGTGTCTTGCGTCGGCCAACGTTTTCTTCGTTTATCGCTTTGTTGGATAACTATTCGTCGAAGACAGGCATTGCGGAGGTGGTAACATCCACGGAACGTGCCGAAGTTAAGCGTTTCCTTGAACGTGTCATGGAGACCAAACCGATGCAATTTTGCCATCGCTACTGTCACGCCAAGAATCCGAATTTGGTACCTTCCAGTCGTGGTGGATTTATTGACTTGTTGCAAAAAATTTGGTTTGATTTGTACCGTCGTGAAACTTCCGGTGACTCGAGCGGCTTTGAGCACGTATTCGTCGGCGAAGAAAAGGTGGGTTTCGTTCATACAAGGCTTGTGCCAAAGGGTTATTTGGAAACATGTGTTTGTTGTCATTTTTATGGGGAAAAAAAATGTATGGTATCCTAATCCATTATCATTTTTATCATTTTGCATTCTACAGGACGGCAAGATCTCCGGCTTTCACAATTGGTTGCGTCTTTACCTAGAAGAAAAGGCCGGTAATCTAGACTACCGCGGATACATCAAGCCCCGGGGTAATAACGAGGCAAACACGAATAACAACGATCAGCTCTTGACGATTCAGTTTATTTGGAATGGGGTGGAGAAGTCGGTTGGATCCAGCTTTATTGGCACTTCGCCAGAGTTTGAGCTAGCCATTTACACTTTGTGCTTCTTGGTTGGAGAAGAGGAAAACGATATTACGTTGGCCATGGGCGAAGACACGTTCGAGGTTGCGATCAAGTGTTACCGTATGGCGCGAGACAAGGTTGGGACGTCTTTTCCTGAAATTAAGAGTCATTATGATTAAAAGAGGACATTAAAATCGGTGTATCGCATGGCTTTTACCAAGATTATTCCGCCTGAGTATTCATAGTGAGAACGGACGCAGTCAGTTGTCTTTACTTCCGGCCGGTGGAAGCAGTTCTTGTTTGCTCTGGGTCCGACTTGGCTCCTTCCCCAAGACAAAACCCACAACCTCGTCTACCAACGCATTCAATTCCTCGAGCGTCCCGAATGATGCACTTTGGATTCCTCCAAAAGCATCCCCAGCCATATACCGAGCTTCTTCAGGAAGATCCTTTAAACCCAATTGAAAATAAACAGGTGTCAGGTGATTACCGGGGAGCCGACTAACGGTTGGACCTTGTCCTTCTTTACGGCAGGCCCGGAGAAACGACTTTGACGAGTCCATGTTGTCGTCGTCAAAGACGAAGAGTCGAGTCTTTCGCTGCCGTTCTGCGTCATACTTCAGAGAAATCACTCGCTCTGTCTCCGATGGCGAAGGGGTAAAATCGAAATTTAGCGACCCCAGTATGTTTTCTGCCAAAGTAAAAAATCCATTCAATGCCTCGCTATCAATCCTTCTGCCCAGCGTGAACTGTGTACTCTTTTGAATTTCATCGGCAAACTCACGGACCATGGAAATGGTATTACTAAAACCAAAGTTATTGAAACTAATGAATCCCACACCTTCGAATTCTTGTCCCGTTGCGGCCATGTAAATACTTGCCAGTTTGCATCCCAAGGAATGTGCCAAACAGTATGTTGGTAATTGAGAAGAATACAAACGCGCCGGGTCTTCTTCACAATACAATATTGCTCTACGCAACAGATCACCCGTCTTTTTACTTAATGAGAAATGATCCAAACCAACCTGATACGGTGCCGTAAGGACTGCAGCATTGAGACGATCGGATAGGCGGGTCAAGAATTCATTGTATACAACTTGAGGGAAGGTTCCCAGTCCAGCACCGCCAATGAATACCAAAAGACACGATGGATTCGACTTATTGGGAGGTTCCAACAAATATACAAGATTTTCTTGTAAATCTGGAGGTACAGGTGTCTCGGGAGCATATTCTCTTGCCTGCGCGCCTTCTTCGCTGTCACGGTCAGCCAACACAATCTTGGTCCAACGAGAATACGATCGATCTCGCTGCTGCATACGCCATTCTTTATCTAATCGACTGAGAGTATTAGTCAGTTCGTTGATACCGTCGACATTATTATCAACGTTCAAGGACGTTGTCGACGTTGATGCTGCAGAATGGGGGGACCTTGGCGCAGCGTGACCGAGAAGAAAGGCAAGGGACGGCCTCGTAAAGAGGACGAAATGGAAGACTATGAAGGCAAAAAGCATTTCAGGGAGTATCTATCGGATTGTCCAAACTAGTAGGAATGTCGCTTGTAGAGATACTTTGCGCGCCACAAATATATGTATTTCGTAAAATAATTCCTTATCTGGATTGTAATGGTTGTTGTTGTTGTTGTTGTTGGTTGATTCACTGTCAGCGTGAACAGAAAATTGCCATCACGCACATGCACGACTTGACTTAGAAACCTGTGGTGTAACCTGCGGTGTAACATGTGGTCTAACTCTCAAAGTATTCACATCTTCCACCATCATGATGGAGTGTTACACGCGGTGAAATTTTTGTCTCACGTTTCGCTTGGAACGGCTCACATAGTGTTTTCGGAATCACAGCTCTCCCGAGAAAGAAATATAATTGACTTTTGAAAAGGGGTAAACGTTGATATGACTAGGCAGAAATGAAACTTATGATAATTCGAAAGATACCTTCAGGTAACTCAAAAGAACAATATCATCACTATGAGACCTAGTGCTGTATCTAACATACTCCTTCTGGTGTAACTACTCGCTAATACTATGGCCTTCGTTTAATGGTGAGAATGGGATCAGGACGCATTAACTTGTAACTTGAAAATGCTTTGAAATGTCTCAGGATTGCATGTCACAGCTACCGTATTAGTTTTTCTGTTACACTGCAGTGCGTATTGGATATAGCTACCTAGCTCGATAAGCATCATATCGTTTCCTTCACATTACGATGGCAATTTAATCAAATCGGTCAGTCACTATCAGAGTCTGCCATCATGGCCGCAAAAACGCCACCCGGACTCTTGTTAGACTTGGCTTTTGCGGTTGCACTCTTAGGACCCGTCCGTTTCGGTGCTCCCCATGCGGAAGTGCCTCCTCCGGGGGTCACCCACGAAGTTCCACGACCACCGGATGCAGCGGGCTTGGCCACAGCTTTTTTCGGTGCGACGTTGGGTTTGGTGGCAGCTGTGGAAGCCTTGACACGAGCGTCGAAATCTTCATCGCTTTCAAACCATCCACGACTCGAATTCTACAAGATAAGAAGAGAGCATGAGATGTGTGAGTATACGATAACGACTCGTACGATCCATGATCTTGAGCTAGACTCACTTCTAATTCGACAATTTCTGCCTCGATTTGCTCTTTCCGAGCCAGTGCCGTTGCTTCTTTCGGGGATAGCAGGCGCCCTTTCGCAGTAGCTTCCAGTTGCAATAGGGGTTGGAGTTCTGTACGAAGGTCTGCAATCTGTCTTTCGTTCTTGAGCGGCGGGAGCCTTTTGGGGGTAATTTTGCTGATCATCTCCTTTCGTTCTTGCGCCTTTTCTAAGTTCTTCGTCAGGTTTTCAACACGTTTACTCTTATTCGCATCCTCTGCCTCTTTCAGCTCACCACGGATATGTTCAATCCGATCCGATACTTGATCCAATAAGAAGGCTTTCTCTGATGCTGTCAGCAGACTGCTCTCCACATGACTGTGCATTAAATCTTTCACTTTGGATGCCTTGTTTGCTAATGACCTTGCCGAAACAGAATCATAAAAATCTTGTTCTGAATCCGATAAAGGCGTTCCAGTCATGAGCTTTTCATCGAGACCCTGAATCGTGGTGCTCAGATTCTCAATTGCAGTCATACAACCCCTCTTCTGCGACCAGGACGGGCACATAGTAGCGACCATTTTCACGAATACATCGTCTGGGGCGAATGCAATTTTGTGTTCCGGCGTCCCCTCGGGAACAAGACTCCTCTCTCCAATAGAGAGATTGCTCATTTCTGCACCGGCAACATCCCCCGACGACCCTTCCACTTTGGGATACACTACTACAGTCTTCAAATTCTTTCCTGTGTCGTGTTGCAATTTATAAGTTCCGGCACCACCTCCAGCATCATCTTCATAGTCTAAGTCTTTCAGTGGCCCCGTCACGGCCTTGGCAGCTTGTTCATCGTACTTTTGGCGTGCCAGCTTACCCTGCAACAAACGAGAGATAATGATGATTGATGAGTCTAAAAAATAAACATTTGGAATGTTATTCAAGCTCCGGCTAACGAGCCAGGTAACAAAACACTACTCACGGCTCCGGTGACAAATGTTAACCGTATTGTCTCTGCCAATGGAAAAGGTTTCTCAAAGGCATCTTTAATGGCGCGTTCGATCGTGGCCGCGCTTTTCCCGGCGAGGTCAAACGTTTCGCTGTCTGGATTACAAGAAAATTAAAATCAAATTGAGAGAATGTATGGGTTGAGAGAAGATTCACCATTGTCAAAAGAAAGAGCGTATTGTGGTGTATTCTCCTTCGGTTCGTTGCCACAACCGACGCAACAGGACCGTCGGCTTGTTGGTTCACGAACTTCGTTTGTGACGAAAGATATCAATCCAACCAAAGTCAACAATCACTGAATCTGACGATATTTCAAAAACGATGTTTATAGTGATTTGGTTTATGTTCGTGTCGATTGTTTTTGTTGTTGGGTGCGGTGCGGATAGGTGCGTCTGATGGAAGTGCCATGGACACGAATGATACCAATCCATCGTTGCGTTATCCGATCAGGGACAGAAGAGGGATGCGTACTCACCGGTAGCAGCTCGGATGGATCCAGCGAGTCCGCTCAAGGTAGATGACATATTATCGTTTTTGGTATTTACTTTCAATCAGGAGATCGTTTGGTTTTGGTAAGAACACCACTCACCCGTCGCTTTTCAGTTTTTTTTGGACTTCGACCGGAAAATAAAAAAAAAAAACACGTTTGACATGAGAGGTGTGACGAAGCAAAAATCCGGAGACGGAGGTTCCACGAAAACTAGCCCAAAGTAGAGTCTAGTGCGAAAAGCTAAATATAACTTTAAATCACCTAGACATGTACACCCCTAACAGTCAACCCGCTCTCTCTGTCCTATACGCCGAAAACGAATTGTGGATCATCAAGCTGATGACGAACTTATTCGCATATCCAAGCAGCTATATGTTCTGCTTTTTACTGAAGCGAAGTAGAACAAAGCCTAGACTTCCTCGTCGACACTTCCTTCGCAACACAAAGATTGATAAGACGATTCAAATGCCTGTCCACGGACTACGTTCCGTCCCTTAACTGACTTGATAAAAGTGAATGTGACTAATAAACATTTCGTTTTTGGTTGCAAGATCTTGTAGTTTGGTTCACAATTGTGCTTGTTACCGAATTACGTACCTAGGCAAATGCCCTCAACACCATTCACACATATACCAAGTCAACTTCGTATGCTAGACAATTGAGATCGAATGTGCACTGTGCCACTTGTTTCCAAATGAAAAGGGATAATAATCAAGTAACACCATCAATACACTATAGATATCATGAATTCTGTTATGTTCTACCAAAAACGAAAGTATCGTAAATATGCTCGAAATCGGGTCTTCAAAACCCCCGGTATGATGGACTATACAAGTCTTCTTCATCCATCTCGTCCCGGTCGTCCATTGTGATGTAGGAAGGTGGGACAAACGATCGAGGGGCATACTGCCTCACCCCCTCACCCAGACGCCCTACGGGTTGCCGGATTGGGACTCTCATCTCTTCGCCGTACGTGAAGTCCATTGTAATCCCACTGCAACTGGATTCGCCGATTGATTCTTCCTCGTCATTAGCAAGCAATGGAGGGAGAAAGCCGCGGCGTGGCTGGTCGGGCTTCGATTCGCCGAGAGATTCGTTTCCGGACTTGCGGACACTCCTGAGAGAACGAGCATTACGAAATTGCACGGCTGATGTTTCAAAGACCAAAGCACGAGGCGAGGGTCTGGTCCCAGACGAACGCTTGGAGGACTCCTTCGTATCATGTTTTTTGCATGCTTCGTTTGCCTGAACGGAGAAGTCAGATACCTCCTGCGTGAACGTAGTTTCTGCAAAGGATGGCATTCTCTCACACGGAATCGACAGTGGCACTTCAATCTCCGAGCCCGTATCGGTATCTATCGTCACAGGAGTAGACGATACCAATCGACGTTCTGGGTTGGTCAACATCGGGGGAGAACGTTTACAGTTAGTGGTGACGGTGTTGGGTTTCTTGTTCCGATTCATCATGCGCCAAAACACGGAACCACCGATTTTCTCTGACTTGCGAATCAGTTTTTCTACATGATTTTTCTTTTTCGTTGGTGTCTTCATGACTTCGTATTCGCCGATGAGAGGATCGGACAAGGATCCGCTTTCGGCCTTCACTTCTTTACGTCCCATCGATCGGCCCGCACCCTTGGCATCTCGACTGGTCACCCGCTTCAACAAGCTTCCTGGCTTCATCTTGCAACGCGTCAATAGTGACTTAATCTGCTGTGGTGAGCCTCTGGAACTGTAACAGTCTCACTGTATATGGACTTGTGTGACGACGATGATATGCGATGCACCTCAACGGTGTGGATGTAACAGAAATAATATGGTGGTTGTCTCTGTTATTGATGATGCCTGCTTCGAGGGCCCGAAGGCGCGTGCGGGAATTTCGTCGTCCGGTGTATATGTTGGCCCAAAAAGGAGTGGAAGTGAATTGTTT
>Ga0051981_10000595_pt1 | contig 17741 bp, 13 predicted proteins | sample CryGey13umfilter_3_FD_59644 | JGI IMG/M metagenome (GOLD analysis project Ga0051981, IMG submission 59644) | Groundwater microbial communities from aquifer in Utah, USA - Crystal Geyser 4/10/14 3 um filter | ecosystem: Environmental > Aquatic > Deep subsurface > Groundwater | place: USA: Utah... | reverse complement strand
GGAGAAGCAGCGGCAGCGCCGCCCAAAAAGGCGCCGCCCAAGATCGTGCACCAACCCGATCTCAAAGTACCCGCAACGACGTCCTTACCGCCGCACGTGAGCGTCCATGTAACGAAATTACCCAACTTGATGGGCATTCAAACGCAACCCTTTGATACAAATACCTACTTTCCGTCCGTAGAAGAAGACGAATTCGGTCCCATGGCGGCTTCCCTGGTCCGGTGGCGGTACGCCAACAAAGATGATAAAGGGGATGATGCACCGATCGAATCGAATTCACGTTTCGTGGAATGGGAGGACGGATCATGGACGTTGCATATCGGAACAGAGGCCTTCGAAGTTGATCTGAAAGACCGGAGCAAAAATGATTTCCCCGGATTCAATGGTTACTTGTATCAGTCGCATCAAGCGCACGTGGAGACGCCAGATAACACGGCGACTGTTTTGGAGTGCGTCGCTCCTGTGTCTTCTCGTATGACGGTGCACCCATCCTCGCTGCAGTCCGCGGCACACAAGTCGTTGACTGTGGCGGTCCGACAAAAGACCCTCAAGCAAGCTCGTATTGCCACTCTGGCCACACAAGACGACCCCGAACTCCAAAAGCAGGAACGCATCCGCGCTTCGCAAGACGTTCACAAGCAACAGAAAAAGAGAGGTGGTGGAATCGGTGGCGGCGGCGGCGTTGGACGACGTCGTCCGCGCATGTCGCGAGGTTACCTGGAAGATGACTACGACGACGATGCGTACGATACCACCAACATCCGTGGTATGAAACGCAAAGTCCGGGAAGGAGAAGACATGGACGATTTCATCGAAGACGACGATGATGAAGACTTGGGTAGAGGTGCCCGTCTCTCTAAGCGCAATAAACGCCGACAAGAGGAAGAAGAAGAGGAGGAGGATGAAGAAGAGGAAGAAGAACTCGTCCTTGGTGGAGATGATGATGACGATGATGATGACGAGGAAGAAGAAGCTGCTCCTCGCGTCCACAAGAAGAAGGGAGACAAGAAGCCGGCGAACCGTAATGTCTTTGATGATGATGACGACGACGACGACGATGATGACGATGCGTGAATGCTGGCAAGTTATTCTCACATCATTCTATTCGGCATCCCGCATTTGCTTCGTAAAAATAAACATACTTTCCAGTTATTGCGATATGTCCAATCAGGTGTCGCGCGAGGTCGCAACATCGTCCTGCCTATTGCACAAATTAGTGGAAACTTTCTCGCACTCCTATGACATTTAAATTATCGAGCAATATGATTGTCTTCAGATGTAAAAGAAACTTGGCTTTAAGAAGCTCCTTTACCTTTGCCCTTTCCCATGACCATCATCATTGTCATCCCCTTGCCTTTGTACGACATGGATGAGGAAGACATTGTCGACCCTCCTTTACCTTTGTAAGACATGGACGAGGAAGACATTGTCGATCCCCCCTTGCCTTTGTACGACATAGACATAGTCGTTCCTCCCTTGCCCTTGTACGACATGGATGGGGTAGACATAGTCGATCCTCCCTTGCCTTTATAAGACATGGATGAAGACATAGTTGCCCCTCCTTTGCCTTTGTAAGACATGGACGAGGAAGACATTGCGAACCCTCCCTTGCCTTTGGCAGCGGTTGTATCGTAGTCGCTACCACCTACCGTTCCGTCGCGACGTTTATCCGCACCTCCAATAAACATTCCATCCACAAACTGGATGAGCGACAAACCACTCGTTTCTCCACCGATAACTGTCACGTCGTGTCCTCGAGCTTCGAGGGCCATAGTCAGTCCGTCAATGTCGTACTCAACATTGATTCCGGGCTTGTTGGCTTCCAGTTCCGTCATGCCATTGCGATTCAGGTAATGAGGATTATTGATGACTTCTTGGGGGTCGAGGCCAAAATCAATAATGCCAGTGATCGTATTAAGAACATATCCAATAATGCGCGAGCCTCCTGGTGATCCTGTTGCCAAGAACGGCATACCATGTGCGTCTAAGATAATCGTTGGAGACATGGACGATCGGGGACGTTTGTTGGGTTGCACGCGGTTGGCAATCGGCTCTTCCTTGGTGCCAGGGTCAAAGCTGAAATCGGTGATCTGGTTATTCAGCAAGAAACCCCAACCGGGTACCATGACTCCATTTCCAAAAAATGACTCGACAGTCGTTGTCATCGAAAGGACGTTTCCGTATCGATCGGCAATGGAAATGTGACTGGTCCCCGAAGTCTTGGTGCGCTTGTCGGCTGGGCCGGTGGGATCAAATCCTGGAATCTCACCTGGAGAAGCAGGCCCATCAATATCTTTCTCGCCAATTAATGCAGCACGCTTGGCAAGGTAATCCTTATCGATCATCCCTTCTACTGGTACGGTGACGTAATCAGTGTCTCCCACGTATAGGCCGCGGTCGGCAAATCTGTGAAAGTGGAAAGAAAAAATAGTACTCCGTGAGAGAAACAGGGGAATGCTGCTTCGTGCTCGATAGGTTTGTCACTTACGCCAGTTTACCAGCCACGGCGACTCGATGGACTACTTTTTCGTTCAAAGGATCACCACTCTCTGCAAAATCGTCGAACGTTTCCAGCATACCCAGTTGCTGACAAATTGCGAGAGCGCCCGAAGACGGTGGTGCCATCCCACAGACATTATAACCTTTGTATTCGCAGCAAATGGGATCCCTCTCAACGATATCATAGTTCTTGAGATCTTCCAAAGATAAATCGCCTGGAACGTTGAGGTCCGTTGCAACAGCCTCCACGATAGCCTCGGCGACATCTCCGTAGTAGAAGAAGTCGGATCCATATTTGGCCAATCCTTTCATCAATTTGGCGTAGTCTTGATTAGAAATAGGCGTTCCGGCTTCCTTGGGCGTGCATCCGTCGAGGAAAAATTCTGATGTCAAAGGGTCGCGGAAGAATAGCTTGTTGTCTGGGCAAGAAAAACCAAGTGCTTCATTGACTTCCAGAAGTTCTTCGGCGTTCAGTTCCATGCGAGCCGTGATTTCGTATCCACCTTCGGCAAGATCAATAGCATTCTGAAATAGATTTTCGTCCCACTTCAGCATGCCATACTTATCGTGCATGTACTCCAGAAGTTTGGGAACACCTGAAACACCCACGGCGAGACCGCTCTGCCACGCCGTTTCGAAGTTGTCAAACTGCGCAAAGCGATCTTCCGTGGCGGCAGACGGTGCCTTCTCACGCGAATCGTAGGTGGTGATTTCTTTCTTGTCGCCGTCGTACCAAATGACAAAGGCGCCACCGGCGATTCCCGAACTCTGTGGTTCGACTAGACCCAGGACAGTCTGCACCGCAATCATTGCGTCGGCAGCGGTCCCTCCCATGGCGAGGATTTCCTCGCCTGCCTTGGTGGCCAAAGAGCTCGCCGAGACGACCATCTCTTTGGTATACGTTACCGACTCGGGGAGTTGTGCGCCGACATCTGTGCTCGATGATAACACACTCAACGATGTCAACGCAAGGAGAGTGGAACGGTTGAAGACCATGGTCGTAAACGTTGGTTGTGTTTGTTTCCTGGTTGTTTACAGTTACTTACAGTTACTATCCCCGGGATGCGTAGGACGCGATACAAGATAAGAAGATTAGGATTCAACGTGAGCTATGGTATATCTGGAACTAGTTGGCATGAAGAAAAAAACATAGGATAGATTGCAACGTACCTTTGAACAGCAAGTTCAACTTTGTTGTTGCGACTGATATTAATATCTGCGTAGAGATGTGTACAGAGCCAAAAATGTGAGAGTCTTAAAAAAATCTTCACACTTGGTCTTCTCGTGTCACGTCGTTTATTCTTCTCTGTTGATCCAACGCGAGGTCTCCACAGAAACTTCCGCCTTTGAATTGGGAACAAGTCAAATATTTACTTCGTGTTTACAATTATGGCAACGAGCAACATCCAAGACTTTGCTGTAGACAGTGTAACAACCGACATGAACAGCGAAACAGTGATCCGTTCAAACAAGAAAATTGAGAGCCCTCCACTCTGCTGGCTCGGATAGTGTACTATGTTGAGTTTGGCGAATTTTCCAATACCTAGCCTCTCGGCTGCTCTGCTGGTACAGAATCTTGGATTGTATCGTGGAGATCGTTCTGTTGTGAAAGCAGGTTGCTTCCCATCCAACTATCATTGAAGTATGAGAGAACCTTTTGACACTCCAAACATATATGGGAAAAAATGTACAAAATAGTTAATGTGTACGCTCTAGTCCTCCCATCCATGGGCTCAACGATGTTCCCATCTCTATCCTTTAACACATTATGGCTGTTTTGTCTTTGTATTTTAAATTGAAACAGCGTCTGCGTAAACGTTTACTCCCTCTCTCCCCCAGCGATGCTGGGGTTGTTTGGTAATTGACGTGCCGATTCTGTCCATAATGTCTTCCAAGAGGGTCGGCACGAAGCGATGGGGATGCGGATGTCTTAGACGCGATCTCACTTTATCTTCTCTTCTTTTCTTTTAGTCGATAGAAATGCGCGCATGAGGAACCAGTACCGTAACAATCAATATCATTCCTCAAACAAAGGAATTTCGGTGGCCCAACCCGGACGATCCGACAAGGTCTGAAGGGCTTGTCGCAGACGGGCCGTGACGGGGCCGCATGCACCACTACCAACCACACGTCCATCCACACACGCTACGGACGTCAATTCTCCAATCGTCCCCATGGTAAAGATTTCTCGTGCGGCATAGAGTTCGTTTCTAGATATCTGGCTGACCTTGTGAGGGATATCCAGTTCCCTGGCCAACAGCAAGACATCGGCACCCGCAATGCCCGGCCAACAATCATCGCCATGTGGAGTTACGAGCGTCCCGTTCTCGTCCACCGTGAAGATAGCCGTGGCATTCATTTCCGACACCAATTCATCGGCATCGAGCACAATCGTATCGGCACGACCAGCCAAAGTTACTTGGAGACTGGGCAGAATGTTGTGGATCACTCTGTTGTTGTTGTTGTTGTCGTTGTCGTGCTGAATTTGGGGATCGCCAGACGAAGGAGAATTGTATCGGACACTTGTTGTGACGATTGAAATTCCCTTCGCGGGATCGTGCGCTGCGGCACCTAACCGAGTAGCATCCCATTCGGGTAATAGAATCAACGTAGTTCCGTACACATGGAATTTGGGATTCATGTTACTACTCCCAGAACACTTTTCACCTCGTGATAATGTCAATCGCATGTGCACCCCGTCGCGCATACCGTTGGCCGCCAAGACTTGGAACATGGCGTTGGCAATTTCTTTCGAAGTGTGTGCATTGTCGAATTCCAAAACCTTTGCGGAATATTGCAACCGTCGCAAGTGCCTGTCGAGGCCGAGAATCTTGCCCTTTTCTACCCTAAGGAATTCTGATATGACATCCCCACCCTGTACAGAACTATCCCATGGACTAACTCCAGCTTGACGCCGAGGGACGATACGACCACGTCCTCGAGCACCGATATAAGCGAGCAAGTGCTCATTGCGACGATCGGTATAAATTTCCTCCGCTGGAGGTCCTCGATTGCGATAACCGTGTGTATAATACGACAAGTACTGATGGGCAGGCATCGAGGACTCGAGTGCCGCGTACAACTCCATGGGGAGTGCCCGAAATTTCATATCTTCCGATACAGTCCAACCAGATGATTTGTGAACCGATTTGTACCACCAATCGGCCCATGGACCGTCTGATTCGTGTGGACCTGCCCTCCACGTGAGCATGGCGTCGGTGTACGGCATACCCAATTGTTCGCACAAATCTTGCAAGACGGTGGGCGGATTTTGGACTAGCTCATCAGCATCTAGAACAGCCAATCGTCGACGTTCGCCATTGCCATTGCTACTTTGTATGGTGGAATAGATACTCAAAAGAGGGACGATACCAACTTCGTCGGGTGTGACGACATTACCATGATTGTCCGCCACGGCGCCCCACGCACTAAGTACCGCCACCGGATCACGCAGAAGCAACAGATGCACGTGCTCGTAACCGTCCAATTCTTCTTCGAAGTTGTATTGTGGTGCATGCTTGGCCATGTGCTTACAGAAGATGATACCACCACCATCGTTGGGCAAGGCAGATGCAGCCGAGTGGACACGATCGGGCCACGACAGTAATTCACGTGACCAATTGGCCGTTGCTCCCTTCTCGTCCCGTACAATTGGCCCACGTCCTGACAACATGTATTCTTTATACGGACGTTCGGCCGTGTGCACGTTGTCTTGCAACCAAGCCCGGTACAACGGTTCGTCCATGGCTTGACAATCGGAACGTGCCTCGAAACTGTACATGAGCGCCGTTGAACGGCTCCGTGGGGCCGACCAACAGTGAACAATTGTAATATTTGTCCTATTTTTCATATCCGTGGACCAATATTACCATGTACGAGTGAATGAAGGAATTGAATGAAAGCAACCTCTTTCTTCTTTTGCAGCCCCGTGAGATATCAATAACTCCTGGCTCCGAAAGATATTTTTTTTTTTCATTGTGGGATCGTTAGAGGATTTGGCAAGAGCCCCCAGTTTTTTCAAGGGGCGAAAAAGGATTTTGGGTATCGATTTGGATTCGCTTGACACCCATCGTGGTGTCACATAAAAGCTCAACCCTAACGGGTAGGAGTAATTTCTATTTGTTGCGGGACCAAACATGATGTCTCCGTTTTCTACTACTACTAGAGTAGAGAAGTAGATGTGAACAGCACTATGATTCCGCGATGCGACTTAGAGAATTACACCTTAAATGGTGATATACACCGTGCTGACAGCGCAGCCGCAATCCACGTACAGCACTCGTTCTTACGGAAACAGAAATGGGGAAGACACACTTTTCAAAATGCGATACAACCCAATTCACTTAGTAGATTGAACCTCTCCGAAATACACACAAATGACGGATGGAAACAAATGACGGATGGAGGAGAGAAACATGGGGTGCAACATTTTTTTTGAACAACTACAGTCCCTCATCCTCACACGCTGGCACTATCGTTGGTTGGGGTGAATCGTCATTGTCTTCTCCAAAGCGATATACGACACTTTCGTGGAAGTATCTCCACACAACGTCATCGGCTTGATCGTACAGATTCTCTTGTTCGGGACCGTAGACAAAGCCAGCGGATAACCAAAAATGCAAACCCGCGTATCGTAATTGATCCATTTGCGCAAGACGCCACGTCCGTGGCGTCAATCGTTCATCTTGCCAGGCGAGTTGTTGTGTTGTTCTGGCCTGTTCTTGTCGTCGTCTTGGTCGACCTTGCGTATCTAATTGTTTTCGGTATCGTAAGTGGCGTCTCTGACTTTCGGAAGAAACACCATTCGGGGCGAGTCTAGTGCAGCACGGCATGACAACGTAGGGCTCAAAATATGTCGTAGATTCAATACAGGGAAGTAGTTTGGTGGTGCCGTCCCGATGTTCCGATTCCGGTCCCTTTAGACGACATGATTGCTTGAGCAAACAATCGGGCAAATCTTCCAATGAAAGTGCGGTATTGCTCGTCAATACCTTTGGTAGCAAGAGTGCATCAAGACGCGGAATGGAAGTTCGGTAGGCTGATCGTATTATCGTGTCCAAATCTTCCGTGGGCCAAACGGATTCATCAAGTATCAAGACGTGACTGGTTTGTACCCTCGCCAAGGCAGAATTGTACAGATAGGGCAGAGGTGGAGCCTTTTTTGGAACTTGTAGGAGTGTACGAGGGCCAGAACGAGGGGAAGATGTTCCGTAGGCGTTGTCTCGTGACCTTGTCTCGCCACTAATTCTGCTGTCAAACTGATTTTTACCTTGGGATGACTCTTCATTTAGAGCTTTATGTTCTTTTTCGGGATCTTGGCTTTCACTGCTCTCGTTGACTGATAAAGTGGGCGACTGGTACCCGAAGTTGTTATTTTCCGAAGAAACTGGGTCTGGCGTCTCATCGTCCTCTTCTCCTTCAGTTTTGATATAGTAGTTATAATTGCCTTCTTCGTCGATATAGTCACTGTCCCTGCCATCAAAAGTATTCTCCTTATAGACCAACACTTGCATAAGCGAACAACGACTCCTGATTTCATGGTCCAAATGTAGTTTGGAAGCTTCGGATGAGAATGTCACGACAGCCACAATGGGATCATTTTTCCAACTTCTCGTGCATAAATTCTTCAAACGGTCCATGAGATCCGAGCTATCAGACAGTGTCATGATGATCGTTGTGGCTTGCTCCGAACTGTCGCCGTCGTTTGTCGAATCATCTGGACAGGAATGAGCTGGCGATTCATCCAAACTCTCTGGATATGTAATGCGTGGATGCCTTGAGAGTGAAATTCGGTGAATAAAGTTTTTCGTTTCATTGATGTCAAGAGTAGAGGATGTCTCGATACTTGTTGGAGGTGGATAGTCCGTGTCGACGTCCATTTTGTGGAATGATTCCATCGTCGCCATGTCCTGGACAATCGGCTTGTGGCTATTGTCCGCTCTTCTTTCATGACTTTGCTCTGATAATGTCTCTGAGCTTTTTTCTTTTGTTGGTTCCGTTGTAATAATACGATCCATATGTTTCCTTCCCGTGATCTCGTTACTGATTTCTGGATTTGGGGAGAGTGGCGATGCAACGAGAAAGCACGACACCAAAAGACCGACCACTAAAAAAAGGTATCGAGTTCGGTGTAGATAGAACCGATGTTCCGAATGAAGATCGTGGTACCGCAAGTACTGGTTGTGAAATCCATTGTATTTAGTAGAATTGCGCGTAAAAGAGTTGCGTCCTTTGGGAACAGCCATGGTGACGGAATGAAGGAAAGCCGGACCAAGTGAAACGTCTTTCAATCAATGCTGGTGACAACCTTATCAGAAGTGTCTTCGTCGAGGTGTATGGGTAACCCCCCGTGGCTATAGGTGGGTGCGAGGAAGACAAAATGGAGAGTTCGAGGGTCGCCTCTGGAGTTTTGGATATGTGTCGTCGTGAAGAAAGATCCCGCGCGAGAACAAACGCTTTCTTTCATGTTACCTGGCCTCAAAACGCGTCTGTTCTGTGAGCATTTATTTCTCCTGTTAACTGTAAATGTAATCGTGTCGAAGCAGACCGATCTATAGAGGAAACAGTATAAGCACCTCCTCTTTAAAGTACGAAGAAACTCTCTTGGGCTTAAGATGACCTTGTTTTGAGTTATTCCGATCGACTGAAGAGAACAAGACATTCTAGGCGCTTAATTGTTAACAGTAAGTTGTCTCTGCCGATAATAAAACCACGCCCAGGATATTGATTATACAACGATATTTGCTTGTATAGTACTACTGAGTGGAAAACCGCTGTGCAAACTAGGTAGAATGAACCGAAACTGACGTGAACCAAAAGAAGTCAAGGTGTACCCACCGTGAAGGGGCCACAGTGTCCCAGTACCGGTCTCACCAGTACCCATTCGACAGCTTCGCGATCTGCCTGGAATATACGGGTAACTAAGAATAGTGACGTAAAACTAAAAATGGTAGAAGTACTTCCTAGTAGAAGTCAAGAAGGGTCTCTACACCTGCATCACTGTCAGAAGATCCCCAGAAAATTCAATCTACAGCGCGTGCATGCATTATGGTTTCACTTCGTAAAAATAAATAGTGTTTCGCTCGATCGGCCGGATCCCTGATGGTCGATATGACACTGTAGTGCCCATCCAGAATTGGCCATTGCATCCATGATGGCAATCAAAGCATCTTCTTCGTGACGTCGTTGGAAAGCGGTACTCATGGTCGCAACGAAGCAAGTCGCCCGGACATCATCTTGCACAAGTGTCAAGCGGTGCGACGACTCACAATCTATACGGTCGAAGCGGTTTTGGACTTCCTTGGCGATGTCTTTATCCATGAACGGTCCGTGGAAAGTAAAGGCATGCACTTTGGAAAAATTAAATCTCCCAGATGGATTCGAACATTTCTTGATAATAATGTGTCGAGGAGCTGGTATTATCTTCATGATCGACGAGTTCATACTTCGTTTCGACGAATGCATCTTTCTCAAAACATTTTCTGCCCTTTTCTTCCTTGGCATTTCCGGCGAGTTGTCATTTTTCAAAGCTGCACCGTTTGTAACTGCATGATCACGAGGTTTGCCGACTGGCTTTTCGGCTGAATGGAAGGAAGGGCTCGACGATTCGTCGCTGTGATCATCGTCTGTATTTTCGGACGTCAATACAAGGATACGCATCTGTTGCTCCGACGTAGCGCGCAATGTATCGGCTAACTGACGCGCATCCATCTCATCCCAGCGATCACCAGTCTCCGCACAGTACAGACTCTTTACGTATAATTTACCTTCACCTCCATCAGCAGGCAAAGGTAAACCCTGAAGCGGGGATATGGGACTGATACTGTAAACAAGAGGCGGCTCACCAAGGAAACTGATACCCAAATCCCCAGCTGGCAGAGAAACTAGAGCCTTGTTGGGTGTTGCAGCAAACGTACGGACTTGATCATTGCTCCTCCATAGAGCTGACATACTAGTTACCCAAGACTTGGAAAAGCTCTCAGAAGCTTCAGAACTTTCCTTGGTCAACCACAAGAGTCGCAAATGTTGAGATGCACTCTGACGCAAGATCCGAGTGAGCTTTTTAGGTCCAAGGTTCGTCATTGTTGCACTGGGTTGTTCCTCGCTATCGCCTGGCAAGTGTATTCCCACGACAACGAGTCCAGGATCCACAATACCGGCAAGTGGGGACTTTTCACGGACACCCGATATCACAGCATGATTGTAACCTTCTTTAAAGTTTAGACCGGAGGGGCCCTTCGGCAAGGCCACAGCAAACACGACTTGTTCCATTAGAATATTTTGCTGGGAGTGTTCGCTTGTCATACTTGGGATGGGACGGATCTTCTTGAGTGGGTCTGAACTGGTGTCTTCCTTTTCATCCGTATGATTTACATTCGACGTCGATTCCGTCAGGTCCTCTTCTGTCGGACTCACAGGAACTTCATCAATCTTGTCATTTCCTGTACTTTCCCAAATAATTTTACTTTGAAAAGTCTTTTTTGGACGGAGTGTCAGCGGAGTAGTAATTTCTGACATTTCGGTCCCTGCCGATGTATCCATGTCTTGCTGCTTGATGTGTACCGATGTCAGCAATACATCCCTCTCGGCAGGTGTATTCTTGGTTTTTGTGGTAGGGGTGACAGGTTCTTCCTGTTTGGATTTATCTTTCTTCTTTGTCTTGCTACTACCCTTGGAGTTAATGGGATCCTTCCGATTCTTACGCTTCTCCTTGGAGCTCCTCTTCTTCTTCGTTCGTGTGGGAGACACTGGCGGCTTGTCTTTGCCAGCAGCATCTTGCGCGGCAGCACTGCGACGTAGGTCATCTAGAATATTTGGGGGAGTTCTCTTGCCCGTTTCCAAATACACGTCTTCAGTTGGCGTGGTGGAGAATGACGCAACCGATGTAAGCGTGGGCGTCACAACATGAAACTCCTCGACAGATTGGTCCGGTAATTGCGTCGACTGCTCGTCGTTTGCATCCGCAGGGGGGTCTTCTTGTTTGGGGGTGTCATCCAGCGGCCTGTATTCGTTATCCATCCTGTCGTAGTCAATGTTGGTGTGTGTTTGCTTTCTCGTGCTTGTTGAAATGCCCAGGGAAAGGCGAGAGTTTGCTTTGCCTTTCTCTTACTTTACAGTTAGTCTCCTCTGTGAAACGCATCCGTTGAGAAACACTAACATGAAGGCAAAATTTAAAAAAAGAAGTGCGACCCCTCCACTTCGTGTTTCGTATTTATGCTGCCGTCCGTTTGATCACACCCGCAAGGGTTCATATGTGTGAGACAAGATTCCGGATTTCGTCTCACGATATCACTTTTGAGATCCAAGCCTTGAGACCATGACGTGCTCAGACACTCCCAGGGAATTTTACCGGCAATCCAAAACAGCAGTGAAGGATATTTTTCAACAACCATTGACTGTGAGACAAGCGTCTTCTTCCCTAGAGTAGCAAAAGTACATCCATGATTCGTCACCTATCCTTTCGTCGGTGGCTTTTGGGTGCTGTTCTTATTGGCTGGTTTTATTTACCATCTCATCACGGTTTCTTGGTGCGCCCCAAAACCATCGGAGTTGCCATGTCCAGAGTTGACACCCACAGCGAGGGAACAAACAACCTACACTTTGCAGGCGATAAGAAGACAAGAAGACCAGTATTGACTACAATCCTTCACCTCAAAAATCCGCAACAACGACAGGAAAGAAGAAATGATCCAGTACCGAAATTTCAAGTTCCTTCTCCCTTTACATTGCTGATGGACGGTTTGGCAATTTTGTTAGCTGTTGAATTTGTCGGCCTTTTACAAGAAATTAATGATGTAGATTTTGTCAAGAACGGTGGTTGGTTTCAACCATTGCCCAATTTGGAACAGCAGGCATTGTCTATTTCGCAAATCATGCGACTTTGGATTTTGAATGTGACGTTATGGTCGAGCACCTTGACCGTCATCCCGGTTGTCGTGGGAAAGGCTTGGAACAACCGTGACGCTAATCCGTGGACAACACGATTCGTCCCCGCCTTTTTGTCCTTTGCTATATTGCGGATCATTGTGTATCCGGTTGGGATGGCAAGTTTGTTCAACACTGGAATAACATGGGAACCAGCGTTGCTTGATACATATGTAGTGGGATTGTCATTGTGGGCAGTCAGATACGTCTTGAGAAGTGAGGGATAGAAAACAAGATTTTGAGTAATATTATAATCAATCGTGTGGCTTAATTTGGAGGGCATTATCATCTGAGATGAATCAACAGCAGATGGTAATGTCCAGGACCAACAACAGTTATATTTCATTTCCAATCAGATTGATATTCGGGAGGCCACGTATATTGCAAATATTCCTGTACATTTAACTCAAAGGCACCTCCGAAGTAATCGATAAACCACAAATCGTCGATTTCCAATCGTGCTAGTAACCAATCATGATTTGACGGCCAAGAGGCCATCACGGGATGGCGCTGAAAAAGTGCCTCCTTTGCCCAAATATAGTCTTCATCGTCGCTATCCACGACAACCCATTTCCCACTCAGTACAAGACGTGCACAGACCGGACTTTCCGGATCGCCGTGCGTCGTTGTGGCACACGCCGTCGGTTGCGACCACCGATGACACGCTGTGGATAGAAAGGCTTCAGATAAAGTTAAACTAACGCGTGGATTGACAGTGACATCTTTCGCGCTCTGATCCAATAGACTTGCGTAAAAATACGGAACGCCCGTAGATTGGACACAAGGTCCGTCGACGAAGGAATAAATATTACCAAAGGGTGCACCGTGTGTCGGACCGTCCTTGGTACTCATCGTGCTCAGCACGCCCATCTGCAACGAATGGACCAACCAGCGAGCGACACCCGAGTGATCTGATTTATCAGGACGTTCCAATAAATTACCACAAATACACTCGTCCGAGAAATGATCACCATGAGGTTCGATCATTGCACCATGAGGCGTTTCGTGCGAATAAGAGATGGACCATAGGACGATGGCAAGGACTTGTCGTAGTAGATTCTTCTGTATCATCGTTGGTGACTCAATGTGGGTTCGATGCTTGAGTGTGCAGGGATACAAGAGCCTTAGTTCCTAGAGGTTAAAAGCTGTTATATTGTATCTATCGAGAGTTAGTTGTTCGAGAGCACTGATATGATACAATATACAATCGAAATTCATGAGAAACGATCATTCATTATTTTTGCACCATAGACGTACAGTGTCACAGTTGCGAAGAAGGCAGGAATAAGATGCGTCTCGTGTCTCACAATCATTACTGACAGTTGATTCGAAACGGCCACCACGGCGAGCGCGCAAACAGGCCACTTCCGAAAGTGACAAATATCACTACCCTACTAGCTGTGGCAATAAAATCAACTGAAACAATTCAACAACAGCTTTCAAGGAACTTGAACAAAAGTGCATTGCCATTTGTAGATCGACAAGTGTTCATATTCTCTGTATTGAAGCAACTCATTGTTGTGAAGGCCATTTGCATTCAGACTGACTAAGTTTCACGGTCCGTTTTGCCTGCAACAGGAAAAGTAGTATGCCTGTAGGGTCGCTTTCCCAAAAGCATTGGTGGTATTATGTAGGAAGGAATAGGGTTGTTACCTAGATCGAACTTGATGCCAGAGAATTTGACAAATAAATACCTCTGTCATAGTCATTGCATCAGTCGGATAGTATTTTTTCTTTTGACAGTGAAATGCACATGCCACGTCACTCGTATCTTACTCACCATATTAATAGCGGGGGGCGATTTTGTGACGGTGGTGGTTTGCTGGCAATCTCCTTTCCGTGGTTGTTGTGGTCGTTTCCTGGACGCACCACCAACTCTCGGTAGCTTCACAACAAGCACAGAAAAACAAAAGACAGTCACCACTTTCGAATCTGTTTGCCATTTTCTTCCCCGTTGAAATGAAACTTCCCATCAGCATTGTCATGTCTTCACTCTGGGCCGCTGCTTCGATTCGTTCGGTTCGTGCATTTTTGCCCGCTTCCGTCCCGCATTCTCGTGCCGGTAAACCGCTCTTTTTGCTGGACAAAATGTTCGGCAGCACGTCGACCAAGAGCTCCGAATACCCCGTGTACGCCGAAGAATCGGTCATGAGTCCCAAAGCACACGGCACATCCGAAAAGCCAGTTCAGAAGAATTTGCGTTGGAACTGCGATTACGAAACGGCCGACCGTATTTGTAACTTCAATCGTCATTATGCGGAATTCGCTGGATATTGGACCCAAACGGACTTTTTGAAGTACGCGAAAGAAAACTACAAGGAAGGTGATGAGCCAATCAAGTTTTACGATTCCGTTACCGGCAAATTGTTATTTCAAGCCCCCGTTGGACGTAGCATGGATGCCTTTTTGAAAGAAAGTGCTTCACATGGATGGCGTAAGTTGGTCAAGGAAGCAGAGTGTGGTTTGTATCTTGTCAGCATTATCTTGGGATGCCGTACTCATTTATTCGCATCTGTTGTTCTTTCGTAGCCTCGTTCCGTGACCAGGAGACCAACTGGGTAAGTTATTTCAGCCCGACTGGGAAGAAACAACCTGCTAACTGTAAACCCCATGTGTGACTCGTCATCTCATTTGCATCAACGTTTGTATCGACACAGGAATATGTCCGATGCCTAAAAAATGGTGAAGCAGTCTCTGTAACTGGTACTCACGTAAGTCTTATCAGTATTTCGTTCTGTCGTGCTGAGTGTGATCACATGTCAAAGATATTCCTAATATGATGATTGAAACTTTTGCTTTTGCACACACATAAAAGTTGGGTCACAACATACCGGATGCCAATGGGAACCGCTATTGCATCAACCTCGTTTCGGTTGCTGGACAGCCTGACGAGTAAGCGTGATGATGGTGGTTTAAACGATGAGAAAGGCAGAGATGTAGCAACTATTACGATAGATTCTTGACTTGACGTATTAGCAATCAACCTCTTTAAATAAAAGTAGGGACGAAGACTACAGTCATCCAAGTTCATGCTGAAACATGTACGTCAATTGTGGTCGAGAGAACTCATGCTTGCACGCCTAAGAATCACTCGTTGCGTTTCTTGTGTTCCAAAGTTTTTGTTGTTTCACCATCCCATGGCACTTCACAGTTGATCAGTTGGTGTGGGATGTTTATACTGGACCCTTCCGAAACCGAGCTTGAACCCATACACGTCGACGTATGGTCCCATCGCCACGATTTTGATATTGTCTGTGAATGTAATCATTTTCCAATACTTCCAGTCCCTGTTCTTCCACAAACAAACGCCTTAAATTTTCCTTGGTAAAGTAATAACACTTGGTCTGATCGTGTTTGACATAATAGTGATCTGTTAATCTCTTGGCCCGTTGTCGTGCCAGTTGCAATTCTGCTTGGTCGTAACGTCCGTAATCTCTCACAACCAAAGTCCCTCCTGGTTTCAAGGCTTGGACGGCCGCGGCGGCCGCCTGACTGTGATGATCGGGGTGGACGGCCGACAGGCAGAATAAAAGCGTAGCCACGTCGGCAACTTGTTGACATGCCACGGGCATGCCATCGCGAACCAAATCGGCGACGCCGGCCCAAGCACGTGAAGCGGCGGCTGCGCGCACAAATCGTTCGTCTTGTTTTAACAAGTCGATAGCCACAGCACTCAGATCCATACCGTAGACGGTCCATTCCGTATCTTCATGTTCCAATAAGGGCAACAAGGTGTTCCCCACACCGCATCCAATTTCGACTAATGTTCGTTTCTGTGGTCGATTCCTCTCGTCGCTGTTGTTCGGAGAAGTTGCAAATTCATTGGGGAAAGCCGTGGCCAAATAATGTCGATCTTTGAAAAAGTTGGTTTGATGTTGTTGATAAAAGCGATCCCAGGCTTGACTGTCCGTCGGTAAACGCCGTCGTAACGTTTCAGATAATTGACACTTAGCTGCATTCTCTACAATCAAAGTCCGAGCAGCGACTTCGTCTTGACCAGTCCAACTGTCTTCGGTCCACAGTGGAGCAGCGTCGCCGTCCGCATCGTTGGCGGATTGAGTGTCGGCGCCAGAACTATCAGTGGTTGTTGCTACATCATTGGGTGATGTGGTTGGCTGTAAATAAAGTTCGTAATAAGAATACTGCAAGGCAAACGTATCGTCCATGTGTCTTATCTTTCTGGTGCCAAGATGCTAATACCCCGCTTCACTGCTACCGAGTTGGAGCATACGGGATGTTGAGAATCCGACGATGGTTCCCGTGTGGTAATTGTGGTGTGGGTTCGGTGAGCTATGAGCGCGAAATTCGTTTCAAATGTTATTCCCACGGGACCGGATGGCTACAACACTTTGTTTTACACCATGGCATTTTGTGGGATAGCGATTGCTACCTCGAACAATTTTGAATCAGCATGTACATCGCGCCGTGGACGAGATCTTTCTAAAACAAATAATGATATTTACAGTTAGTGAAGACATCATATCGTATACTCACAAACATCCAGACACTTTGATTTTGGAAGTTTGAAAGAAGAAGACGCACGGGACGTTGCATCGTCAGTTTTGGAAAGAGAAGAGACCTTCTAGCTAGAGCGTAGCCTTTTTTTCCCTTCCGAGTAACGTCATCTCAGGTAATCCTTAGTCGAGAACAGTTTCAATCTTGATTCGAACGTCGATATTTGGCCACAAGTCTGGTCAATGCCCGTTATGGGTTTCGTGGTACCTTACTATGTTGCCATAAGAACGTTTCGCGGACCAAATTTGGTGGCAGGAATGACTTGGCACTAAAAGTCTTGTGCACTGGAATGACGATACACACGTCATTGTCGTCTCTTTCGGACAGACAATACTACTACTTCTTTTCCTTGAGGGACGAGCGGTTAATTACTGTGTAATATTTGACTAGATAATACACTACTTTCTTAAATTCAAAAAGTTTCCATTATGTGGCATGACCGGGTTGATGGGTATCTTCACATTATTCACAATTAGGAGTATATGAATCCTTGTGCGAGGTTGGATGGCAACTCCGAGGTCTAGTCGTACATAAGAGATTCTCTGTCAATGCGGTAGTAACAGTAAACGGAGTTTACCTGTGAGAAGTGGGAGAACGTTGAAACGCCGTTGTTTTACTGTTAGCGTGGTCAACTCGCACGATGGGCGAACTTATTAAACGTGAGCTTTTCTTTCTCTTTTTTCTTCGTTGATATCGAGAAAATACGAACCTCACGTCGACTTTTCTTTCTTTTTTGGGAAACCAAGAAAAGTTGGAAACTGATGTGTTCTTGTGACCAGTGATCCCACGGCATCCATGTGACG
>Ga0051981_10000583_pt1 | contig 17888 bp, 15 predicted proteins | sample CryGey13umfilter_3_FD_59644 | JGI IMG/M metagenome (GOLD analysis project Ga0051981, IMG submission 59644) | Groundwater microbial communities from aquifer in Utah, USA - Crystal Geyser 4/10/14 3 um filter | ecosystem: Environmental > Aquatic > Deep subsurface > Groundwater | place: USA: Utah... | reverse complement strand
GTTTTTTTTTTTTTTGGTGGGGTGGGTTTTGGGATTTTGTTTCCGAGTTGTACCTACTTCTCTTATCCGGTAGCCAGCTAGCTAGTAGCGTTCCGTCTTTTTTGTTTTGTTTGTTTGCTTGCGTTGCGAAAACGAAGAAGAAAACAAAGTAGATGACGGGTTTGCACCAACTGTAATAATACTCACAAGTCAATAATTATTAGTTTAATTCTTGAGAGGAGCCCTTCCACTGCGATTATCGTCCTCGTGTCACTCTTTGCACATGCAAATCGTTTCCCAACGTCCGACCCAAGGGAGTGCGTGATAAGGCAAAATGGATGAGAGAAAAAAATCATCGGTGGGCATTGGACCACGTAAGTCTTACAGAGACATTTTTTACTCATCACGCGCTGACGCCCGGCGCCTTGGTATTTAACGTATCAAGTCGTGAGGGCCACAGTCTATCCATATACTATCAAATTTTACCGCCTAATTTTTGGCATATGCCTTCTACGGAGGATCGGGCAATTCCTTTCTGCCCCCTTTTGTCACGGCGCATGCCAGAAAAAGATTTTGAGACGAAATTTCGAAGTAGGTGCGCCGTCCTTGGAGTACGTGTTTCCAACAGTCAATAGGAGTAAATAGTACTCTGTGAGAGAATGATGAGAAGAGCGAGTGAAGAACGATACACAGCCCGACTGGGAACACTACGTTGGACAAGATATTGATGATGATGATGATGATGATGTCAAGATGAAACTATCATTTTGAAAATCCTGCTTTATCATGAAAGATGAACTCCAAGGTACAGTTTGGAGGAACCCATAGAGGTGATTGGTTGATGAAATGATTCTCTTTCTCTTCTTTCTACTAGCTGTTGATTGTTTGACAGTGAGTAGGCTTGGTGTACAGAGACGTGTGATTTACATTACCCCATGTACAGTTAGAGCATGGCATTTGAAAGATATCATTCTAACATGCACCATACCGGGCCCAGAAATGGTGGCTTGCTTCCGTCGGTTGTTTGGTCGCACTTCCGAACTAGAAGAAGAAAAACAACGAAGGACCACATCACGCCATGCATGGGGAGGTAGATCAGATGTCTTACCGTATCTTGCATCTGGCTACTCCTATATCCGAGTCGACGCTGACCACAGTAGACACCACCACCATACACACAACAGCGAATTCAGGATGATGAAAGAATCAACGAGTATTCATGAAGCTACAGAGCGTATGCGTAGAGGTGTGTTGACGCCCACGGATTTAGTCGAACGTTGCTTATCTAAAATCGAACAAGTGGATGACCGAGTGGGTGGTGCATGGGTCTACGTGGATCGAGAAGGTGCCCGACGCGAGGCACGGCGTCTTACCGAGCTGGCGACACGCGGTGAATTTGTAGGACCCCTGCACGGAATACCCATTGGTATCAAAGATATGATTGACGTGGCCGGAATGCCCACCAAGGCGGGTTCCTCCCTCCATCAAAACGCGCCCGCGGCGATGCGAGACGCGGCCGTCGTGACCAAACTGACAAGGGCCGGAGCTATCATTTTGGGAAAGACCGTAACCACCGAATGGGCGTGCATGGACCCTCCATCCACACGGAATCCATTCAACGTCCGATGCACACCGGGTGGGTCCAGTAGTGGAAGCGCCGTTGCCGTTGCCGCGGGCATGTGTATGGCAGCGCTCGGAACCCAAACGGCGGGTTCTATCCTACGGCCGGCGTCTTATTGCGGCATATGCGGCTTGAAGCCAACCTTCTCTCCGGATTCCATGCTAGGGATCGCCCCCATTAGTTTTCATCTCGATCATGTGGGTCCCATGGCCCGTAACGTTGCCGATTTGATGATTCTACATAATGTCATGGTAGAAGATACAGAGCCCGCTCCGCGTGCGTCGAACCTTCCACCAGTTTTGTCTCGGCTGGACGAGTTCTTTTGGGACCATACCGACGTTGCTACAAGAAAATCGTTTCAGGAAGCATTAGACAAGCTCACAGAAGCAGAATGGAAAGACGCTCCCCGCCTGCCTGATTCCTTCCACAGCGTACACGACCACCACGCCACCATCATGGCGGTTGATGCGGCGCAGGTTCATGCCAAGACCTTTCATATGTTTCCGGAAAAGTTTTCACCAAAGATCACAGAATTAATCCGGTACGGTCTTAGCATTTCGCTCCCGCAATATGTGATCTCGCTTCGGCATCAACAAAATTTTTGTATTGAAATGTCCCAACTCATCCGAGATGGTGGTGGTTTGTGGGTCATGCCGTGTGTACCTGCCACCGCACCGGGCCCAGAAACTACGGGCGATACACGCTTCAATTTGCCCTGGAGCTACTGCGGTTTCCCCGCTGTGACGATACCTTGTGGATTAGATGATGAACGGGGAATGCCGGTTGGTTTGCAAATTGTGGCGCCACGGGGTAAGGAGAACGAGCTCCTCTGTGCCGCAGCATGGTGTCAAGAGAAAATTGATACTCCTTTGCCCTACCAGGATCTTCCCGTGATACCAGCAACAAATTAGGGGATGGAAGCGTAAGGTCGCTATCGGGGCTCATCGAATCTACATCTCTGGTATGTATGTGTCGAGACTTATTTGCGCAATGTCCACGCATTTACATGTGGATTTCTACTTCAGATTCACAGTCACTCTTGTAGCTATTGTTAACTTATTGTAATATTGCTCTGTGAAATTTCCCCATTTCAATGTGCTGTGCAGAGACGATGTCATCAAACGTACATAATATGTACGTACCATCAGTGCAGGTGTGTATGGAACGGTAGGGTTGCACTGCTAAGAGGTGCTTGAATTACATATCAAGGCATGTCGATTTTTAGGGTCAATGCGCCTCGCCATAAATAATCGCATTGAAAGACCAGTGAGAGAACTATTCTGTATCCCCGTCACATTTTCTTCGCCAGACGTATCTCCCAATTTCCGCTTACTTCTCCGCCGATCTGACGAGTTTTGGAGTGACACAAACTTGGTCCACAAGCGTGGCATTAAGTCGGAGAGGTATAGAAAGAGAGGAAAGAATACGGCCACGATCCACCGGAAGACTCTGATAGGTCCAAGGTCCCGGATTTTCTGAAAAATGTAAGACCAAGAGATTGAGCATAAAGCCCATCATGACGGTTCATATGCAGCCAGTTCGCTCGGTACTTACTGTTATAGTAGTGGTTACGATCTCGGCAATTGTCTCCATCTGAGGGTTCACAATCATTTGAAGCAGGACACCTGGTGCAATCCACCGTGAGAAGAAAGGTTTAGGTTCCAGCACTCCATTTTTCGGGTTGAACTGTCCCGTAAAAAAGGAGACCGGGACGTCAAAGAAGAACATGAAGTTCACGACCAATAAAACTCCCTCGACGAAGAGCCTCGTGAGTCCAATTCCAAACGCCTGGAGAGCTACCATATCGTCTTCGCAGTAACATGGTAGAGGAGCAGGTTCGCTTCGGATAAGAATGGAAAGAATCTTGCGAAACCCACTGGCCTGGCCTCTCCTGCATTCTTTTCGTGCCGAGAAAGGTACGGGGAAAAGATCTTCTTTTTTGAATGCCGGAAAGTTGATGTGCAGAACTAAAGCCAAAAGTTCCAGTATGACAGAAAGCACAAAAGCGGTTCTCCATACCACGGAGAACGTTGTGTTGGGTCTTAGGAGATTGCGATTAATGAATCTGTTCGCATCGTTGGCCAATTCGGCTTGCAATTTGTGCATTCTGACCCGTTCGCTGTCAGTCATTCTGTTCTTGTTGATCTTCCTTGCCTTTATTTGCAGTTTCTCGAGTTCGCGTTTTTTTCGAGCGATACGTTTCCTTGCTCGCTGGAGTGCAGCACGGAACCGCTTTTGCAACGCAATAGCAGCAAGTCGGGCTCGATTCCCCTGTAGGAGTTGCAATGCACGCATTTCCCTACGTGCTCTCTTGCCGCGGAACAATTTTTCTACTAGAATGGCCGCATATCCTTTGGCTTCTTGGTCGGTCATGTGAAGCCACAGAGTGCGACGGATCTTGGCCGCTTTCTTGGCTTCTCGTCGTTGTTGGAATGTCTTGTACAAGTCCACGGAATTCTCAAGTAATTTGTTGAACGTTCCCATGACAGGACCAATAATTCTAACCCATCGAATCCACATAGTGACCTTGGATATGGTTCGAATGAATTGGACAGGGTGTGTAATTTGTCCTCGTAGCCACCTGTATGCTCTCTTCTTTCCGTGCTGGACCGCTTCTCTTCGCAGTAGTTCCAAACATTGTTGTGTAGTATACCGCAACAGAGCATAAATAAGACTAACGTTCGAGGTACTTTGGAAGGTTTCCGTCGTGTTGAACTCCGAAGCATCAGGATTGTCTTGATCCCTTAGGGTGAAGGTATCTCCAGGTGTTATCCAAATGTAAAAGCCAATAGGAAGGAGGAGTAATTGAATAACCATGGCTATAAGAAAGTCTCTTGTGGCTTTCCATTCCGCATGCTTGATTCGCTTTTCCCATCCTTCTTCTCGTAACACACGTGACTTTTCAATTTGACCCAAAGTACGATGACGCATTTCTGTCGCGGTTATGAATGAATCCAAGAACCATAGAACCAAAAAAGTCATGCCAAGTTTGAAGGAATTCCTTCGCAGCCATGGATCGAATCGTTCTGTTCCCCACGTAAAGTACGCTCGCATGCGTGAGTCCACTGTGGCTGCCAAGAAATCCAACGAGGCGCTCACCCCAAGGATGATATTCCATGCACATGTGATGTAACCCAATTCACTGGAAAAGTCAAGGAAACGATTCACATCAAAGTATTCTTCACGATAGTGATGATATTCATCTACGTTCTGAGAAGATATTGTATCCGAGGACGCCGAATGTATCGAAGAAGAATCATCGTCCAAAACAGTGCCACGCTCGGGGGTCTGAACAATCCCCGGCATCAACAAATCTTCAGTGTGACTTGTACGAATACTTGGAGGCGCCATGCAAGAAGGATTCTCCAGTCGTGGAGCCATCTTGGACATGGTGTTGTCCTTCTTGTGAGATCTCTTCTAATTTGGTATCCTCGTGTTTCGACCGTGGAACTTGCGGAAGTTCATGTAACCAACACCTTCTTACTGTTACATTGCTGTGTCACGTCTTTGTGCATTCAAGGTGCCTGAAGCGGTCGCGGAAAAGTCAATAAATACCATAATTGTGAGCATGATGCTTTCGTGATGTCAAACCGTGACACATGAACTTGGAAGATCGCTTCTCGACGCTACTGCAACGTAGTAGTAATAGGTGTGTGTGTGTGTGTGTGCATCACACATCACTCTTTCCGAAAGACTAACCTGATAGTGATCGCACCACCTACTTGCTAGGGAATATTAGATTTCGTAGGCCGAAGAATGAAATCTGTATTTCTGTATTGAAGGGGTATGAGTGGCATCTCTCATGATCAAGTATGTTATTACAATACTTTTCGATCCATCGAGTCAAAGAGGCGTCCGTCGCACACCAACATGTCTCGACTCCGGCCTGTTGCTGCACTACCAAAAGCCTAAAACAAAAACAATAAACAAGTACTATAAGTTGTGAAAAATCAAATGTACTTGAGATATGATAATTATCCGCAATGTAATTTATTTATTTTTTGGTTTTGGTTTTCATTAAGACATGATGGCTTTCATGAATCTGTGCGGCTAAAGGTGATCTTGATTTTCGTCTATATTGTCAATTCAAACCTTTCCTTTTGGGAACCTGGACTATTCTACTACTATGTTGTTGTCTCTACTTTCTCTTCCTGTAATAATGCATCGGCTAAAACCTTGAGACCAAACACACCACGCGGCTCTGTATCAAGGTACGGTACACGCGTCAGGACGATGGGATTGTCTGGGTACTCGTCGATTGTTCGTTCCAAGATTGTGATAGATTTTTGTTGACTGGTACGGACGTGATCTACAAAGACTTGGGCGCTGCTGTCTTCGAGCACTTGATTCACAATAACGTTGCGGACCTTTATGGGTAAATCAGGAGATTCAAACGTAAGATCATTCAATAGACGCATACTCTCACGGACTGCCAACTCTGTTGGAACTGTTACGATAAGGAACTCGGTCTGTTCTGCATTGGAGAAGAGATCCTCTAAATCGTACATCTGGAATTGAAAGTTGAGAAGTGTAGATCGTGCTTGGGCAGCACCAGATTCCCAATCCTGAGAGCCTGTGGCACCCGAAATTAACATTTTGACGGCAGCATTTTGATTGATTTTTTGTGCAATTTTTAACAATCGTTCCATCAACTCCGCCAGAAAACTGGGGGTGCTCAACATTCTCAAGGTGTGGCCTGGGATCGATTATTAGGGTTGTGTTAGAGAAAGATACAGATCTAAAGCAAAAGGAAACATGGATTTGAAAAGATTTTACATTCGAATGTACTCACCTGTGGGCGCCGTATCTAGTACGATCCGATCAAATCCACCTTTCTTGACTAAATTGACAATCTTACTCAGAGCAACGACTTCATCTGTACCTGCTGGTAGCGTATCGAACACTTCCTGGAGTTCTCGAAGTGTGTTGGCCATGCCCGCTTTTTCACTTCCCATTGCTTGCCCTCCGCCAACAAGCTGATCAACAATTCCTTTGAATTGATTCAATGCACTGGTCGGGTCGACTTCAAGGACGGACAACGAACCTTCGGCCGCGGGGACACCAATAAGAGGACATTCGATAAGCTGTCCACCCCGAAGATCCATATCAATTGCATCCCCTAAACTATGCGCCGGATCGGTGCTAATCAAGGCCACCTTATGACCCTGTGCTGCCATGCTCACGGCCAACGACGATGAACTTGTCGTTTTGCCGACGCCGCCCTTGCCCCCGCAAATGACCACTTTCGGTTCACCACTGTTGTCGTTTTGAAATAAGTGTTGAAAGTTAGGATTCTTCGCATACACCTGTGATCCGACGTAGCCCAAAGCTGGGACACCAACAAGCTCGACATCGAAAAATGGAACCTTGTTGATGTGGATAGAAGTGGGCGAGCCGTTTGATTGGTACTCTTCACTCGCACTGACTTCTTGGACGGCTTGGGTCAGTCGGTCAATCCACTTGGTCTGTCCTTTGCGACGACGATCGTAATAACTCTGGAGAGCCTCTGTATTACTGGTATCCAAACCACCGACGCATTGATTCACTACAAGATCTGTCACTCGAACACCTTCTTTCCCAAGATCTTGAACAAGTCGTTGCGATTCTGCTACTCCAAGCTTCGTCGGGACCGTTACAACAACAAAGCTTGTATCATCGGGGCTACGCAGAAGCGATTGAAGACGTGCCATTTGGTCTCGAAAGCGCTCTAATCTTTCCGCTGCTGTGTCGATTGCGGCTTTGCGTTGTTGTGCTTGTTCACTTCCCAGGAAGCTCTGCAACGTCGAAGCCAAACCAGAGAGTTTAAGGCGTAGATTGATTAATTTACCGAGGAATCCATCCAAGAATTTAGGTAATTGTAGTAAGCGAATGGTATGACCCGTAGGTGCCGTGTCGACGACAATGACATCGTAATCACTGGTCCCATCCTGATCCAACACTTTGGACAGTGCTACGATTTCGTCGAGACCCGGGGGAGGATTGTCAAGTAGACCACTGAATTCACTTAATCCCAAAGAATTTAACAAATCTGGCGAAACTCCCAGCGCATCGGCTAGACGATTCACATCGAAGGCCGCCACATTTTGGCGAAAATCTTCCAACGCCGACGCAGCATCTACCTCACATGCCGCCAACCGTCCTCCGGTTAATGGGTCCGTCATGATGACAGGTTCCCCTCGTCCTGATTTAAGGTCCATGTCCAAGGCATCTCCCAATGAGTGTGCGGGATCCGTGGATATTACCAAGACTTTAGCATCTACGTTGGTTGATGCCAATTGAACTGCCAGAGCAGATGATACAGTCGTTTTCCCAACTAATGATAAAATTCACAAAAGAAATGTTTAGAACAGGAAGGGAGCAATAAGTTGAAGGATCGCCACACAAAGACACTCATCATCAAACACAGCAGAAGCGGATATAATTCCAAAAATAGACTTTTTTTTCATGTGCATTCTTTTCGATACACGTACCTCCTCCCTTGCCACCGACGAAAATCGTGCGTGCTGTTTTACGACCGGGTGAAATGGCTTCGTCGACCAAGTGTTGCAAGGAAAACAAAGTACTATCACCTAATCGATTACTACCAATTTTTGCATGTTGATTTACGACACGGGAAGATGAAACATCTTTCTTGTGATTGATGTTCTTCCCAGACGTGGAAACACTTGGGGTGATATTCACCTGACGTCGTTGCGTCTTGACGAATGTTGACGACGAGAGAGGTTGAAATGCTGTGGACCGGCACAACAACCACTCATTCCAAACAAGAAAGGTGGATATAGAGATGAAAAAATGTATGGGAATCCTCATATCGTGTTGGGGGTTTGTTAGTCGGTAAATAGCACCCCGTTGATGGCTTGCTTTGTGATGTTTTTATAACAACTAAGTAAGCTGAAGAATTTGACGGCGCAAGATGTGCACCGTTCTTCGTCTCTCACATTATGTTCACGTCACTTTGGATCCTCCCCCCAGTTGCTGTCGTGTCGTGACGGCGTGTGAGACTTGATGCCGACACGTCGTCACGACTTCTCCACGCGGCGACGATACAACGAGACAAAATATTAATATCATCATCGTGTACAAATAACGGTCACAGGCCAGACGTTGGATTCAAAAATGCAAAATCTTGCTCACCATGGATCGCGCGCGCCAACGTCGCTGGCCTTGCCTTTTTTTTTGGCATGGAAAACAAAGAAACAAACAAACAAGAAAATTACACGCGAGAATTTCACATCATCTCACGCGCGCTCTCTCTCTATTCCATGATGATGTTGTCGCCATTGTGTTCGTACACTTCTTATTTATTTTAAACGACAACGGATTCACGTGTCGACAACTACCTTCACGACAAAACAAACAAACAGACGTTAGAGTAACAAATAGAATCCATTAAGCAGCACAAAAAATATGAGTTACTTGTCCGATAATGATTCGGGTGATGATTCGGATATTGAAACAATGCTTCAAAAGGCACGCAAGGAGCGCAAACGAAAGGCTACTACAACCTCAACTACTGCTACGTTCCTGATGTTGACAGTGAGTCGTCAAAACAGTTATGACGATGACGACGATGACGATAATGATGACGATTTTTTGTTGCGTACCACTACTACCAGCCATAAGAAACAGAAACAACAAACGGTGGAACAAAAATTGGCAGCATTGCATCATAACATGAAAATTTCTGAACGTCGCCGGGTACAGAATACTATGCTCCAACTATCGTCAAATAGCAACTACAACTCGGTTGACGACGACGACGATGGCAGTGACAGTGACGAGGATGATATCATGACCCCATCGCGCAACTCCCCCGCCGCGGCACTATCATCATTACCAAGGAGAAAGAAATCGGTAGCTTCAATTCAAGCCGACTGTGATACAAAAGAAATTATTGTTCTCGACTGCGAGGAGGCTTCGACGACAATTGTACCTACGACCGCTTCGCAGCTGTCGCCCGCGGTGCAATCACCCACCCGACGCTCGAGACGACTGCGCGACAAGTCACAAGCTGGAGTCGTCGGTGAACGAGGTAGCGTCGTTATTGCAAAGCGACCACCGCGACTCAACACGTGTTACCGACCGGCACCGCCTACGAAACAAACCAGTTACGAAGACGAGATTGAAATTTTCGATTCCTCGTCTGACGAAGAAGAAGGATGCGACAACGACGAGCGAGAAATTTCCCCTGAAACGAATGCCGCCAAACAACGATTGGCACAATTGCAAAAAGTACGAGCACAATTAGAAGAACAATCAACGTTAGACTTGATGGACGATAATGACAATATAATGATAGTCGGGACTACTCCCCGTAATAATGAATTGTTACACATCACCGTCGAAGCCTCAGTGGATACTACAGGCGCAGGATCAGCCACTACCCAAAGTATAACACTTACCCTGCCAGCGGAAAGTTTACTTCAAGAATTGGAACAAGCTTTGCTACAAGAATTGAGATTACCATGCAATGGTTCGACCAAATGCTATTTCAGAATAGGGTCCAAGCGTTTGCTTACGAATCGGACACCTTCCTTTTATGAATTATGTTCACCCGTGACAATTCAAGCCAGTTTGTACGTGACGGATTATGGTGGAAACAATCGCCCAAACAAAGCACCTGCCACAAATTTTGGTCCGATGTTGCGATTGGTGCTTCGTTACAAGAATGGGACAGACAAGACCGTACAGTATGGTCTGAATCAACCCTTTAAAGATTTGATGGACGACCACGGGGGTACTATTCTGCAGTTTGATGGTGAACGATTGTCTGCAAATCAAACTCCAGCTTCGTTGGGTACGTATCTGTCCAACAGCACCAATCTGAATCATCGTATCAACACACTCACCTTGTACCCCCTATGGCCCACAGACATGGAAAATGAGGATCTGATTGATGCCATCTAGCAGCAACATGGGAATATCTTATACGTGTGGGGATGCGTGTCTAAAAAGATGACGACTACTATTTACAGTTAACTCGCTTTTGGAACAAAGATCCATGATCATCTAAGGACGAGATTTATTTTCGCTAGTAGTATTTTCCCATCAAGTCCTTTCTATCGTACCAGTTTAAGTTTTTTGACTATTTGGATAGAAATTACCATAGACAGTCGACCGTAAAATCCTAAAAATTAAGACAAGACCTCAAGTCCGTGAAAATGGAGCACAAAAGACATGCAAGAAGACACAAGAAGCGTAAAGTTTACGCGTTCGACACATCTTCGTTGGGATCTTCTTCTGACCCATCAGATACTTCTTTCTTCGTCTTTTGGGTCACGTCTTCCTTGTCCGCATCCGGTAGCTCATTCAAAGGGCAATTCTGAGCAATGATGCACGACACAACAGTGTCACCAGTAACATTGAGAGCCGTAATACAACGGTCCAAAAACCAGTCAATGGCAACAATGAATTCGAAACCATTGGGAGTACCGCTACCTCCAAACACCGTGTTGTACGCAGTGATGATCAACACCAAAGCAGACGAAGGCACGGGTGCAGTTCCAACGGACCCAACGGTGGAAAGAATGACCAGGAGAATAAAGTGGGATGCGTTTGGGTTGATACCATTGAGGTAAGCCAACCACACACAAGCACAGGGGAAGTAAATAGCGGACCCGTCCATGTTCACAGTGGCACCAAGAGGACAGACAAAGTTGCGAATGTCATCCGGGACCATTCCTGTGGCCTTCACACAGCGCAAAGTGACGGGAAGTGTGGCTGCGCTGGAGGCGCACGCCAAAGCGGTCGTTTGCGCCGGCACAATGTAGCTTAGGTACTCGAAAGGATTCACTTTACCCAAAAAGTAGAGAAGAGTGATATCCGTGATGAGAAGGTGCGCCAAAAAACCAGTCAAACTTGCAAAAATCAACCAGCCAACTGTAAAACAAAGGGAAGAAGAGGAAAAAGTGAGTTCGTGTGTGCCGATCGAGCGATACGAAGTACGAAGCGGGATAAAGTAACAAAATTCGAATTCACTACGTACCATTCGAAAAGGCACCGGCAAGATCATTTTGAGAACCAACCGCATTGGCAATCAAACTAAATACAGCAAAGGGTGTAGCCCCAATCACCATATTAATGAGAGACAAAAACATGTCGGACATGTCAGTCAGGACCATCACCAAGTGGCATTCACGGATGGTGATGCCACGCTGGAAGACGACCCCACCAAGCGCAACTCCAGCTGTAGATGGGACGACAAAAAGGTCAGAAAATACACAAATCATCAAATACTCAAGAGGAACGAGCCGATTTCTTACCAAAGATGGCGAAGATGATAACAGCAGCAAAGTTCGACTCAACAAATGATTCAAAAATGTTGGACGTGATAAGCTTAGTAAACACACCATCGTAGATAGTGTCACTGAGAGAGATGTCATCGCGAGCGCCTTGGCTGACTCTCTGGAACGTTCCCGAGACGTCATCGATGAGGAAGTCGGTACTTCCCGCATTGGTAGATTCGTCCAAACACATGATGGTCCCGTCCGAAATCTCAGTCAGGTATTCACCGGCGGCATTACAACCAAGCTTGACGAATGCTGGTGTATCTTCAACAAATATTTTGGTTTCGAATTTATTCTTGAAAACAACTGAAAAGATGAATTGGAGCAAAGTTAGTGAGCAAAGGGTATACTTGAATGCTCTGGCGATATTCCGGACAGTCGAATCACGTACCAATGGCAATGAGTCCAATGACAGAGGCGATGAGTGTAGTAAGCGTGTAGAGACCAATTGTTTTCCATCCAACGCTGGAGGCCCGTCCAAGAGACATCATGTCTACTACCGAAATCAAGACGTTGACAAAGACTAACGGAAGAACAATTGCCTTGAGGGACCGAATGAACATGTCTCCGACGAGACCAACCCACTGCAGGGTGATGGACTTGGCATTGTCATCTTCGGGCTCCCAGACCGAGAGTCCAACTCCTAACGCAACACCACAGGACGCCTTTGAGGACAGAGGGGGGACGAGAAAGAGAAGAAAATTAGCAATTTGACAGAAAACAACTATTCCCGCGAAGGAGAAGCGCCAAAAGAGAACAGAGCAGGACTTACAAATGCCACCACAGATAGGATCGGGTATCTTCCCAAGATTCCACAACCCGTACGGGGTGTTTCAATGTCAACGTGATCGCTTCCAGAAGCCATCTTCGTGCTTTAAGAGTCTTCGTCAAGATTTATTGTCGAAAGATTTTTATGATACTAGTGGAGTTGAATCGAAAAAATCATTAAATTCTTCCGCTGGGAACGGGGGGATACCGAATCATCTCCCAGAGACTATCAGGAGTACCACCTTCACGTTCGATGCAAGTTGATAGGACACTTCACAATGGATTTGACGCTTGAAATGCCGACTTGGATGGAGAAGAAGTTTACTGATAGTGAGCTCGCACTGGAACCTTTCGAAACTCTTGGAAATCACTCGAACAACCAAGAATTTTTTTGGATCACTCGGCACCGATGATACGTCATATACGCGATTTTGTGACAATATTTATAGATAGGTTATTCAATGTCTATAGAAAAATATGTAGAAATGAAAAAGAAGGTAACAACATTACATTGTATACAAAATCACGATAACATACTAATACTGTACCCGAAACGGTATCAAAGTTCGGTTGTGTGCACTCTGCATGCAGCAATGTGCGTCGACAACTGTTCCGCTGGTACATCTGAATAGATGAGTCAGAGCTCGCAGAGGCCTTTCCTCCCGGTTCTCGATGATCTGAGATAATTAGTATCATTGTTAGAATTATGATGTTGTTGATGATTCCGTCGTTCGCTCGGAACAAGAACTTCTCGTTTCGAAAAACCCGAACTACCAGATGGTGTGGTACCAGTTGCATCCTACCTATCATACTGGTACCAGCATCTGGTATGGTTCCAGTGACCACAACTGTAACATAAATGTCGATACCATATGGCAAGTACTATCTATCATAATGGGAAAGACATGAACCGGGATTTTTAAATCTGGAAATTCAAAAAAATCTACCTACCAATGGTCGATACCTGAAACATCATTAGATACGACAAGCCGGTTGTGTGCGATCATGGAAATTCATCAAACTATTCAGATGCACCAATCAGTATCGTTGAAGACGGGAGTTGTTGCCATATCGAGTGAGATGTCATCATCGAGGTGCATGTTACAGTTAGTCTTTGAATATCACATCCTCAAAAAATGGAAGAGAGGGCAAGAAAAGAAATATCTGTACTTTCAAGGATTCGCGCCTCCCACCTTTCAATTTACATCAACAAGTCGATTGATTGTGTGTGTGTGTGCGTGTGTGTGCGTGTTTACGCGAGCGCGCTGTAGTTGCTGGCTTTCATGATGTGAAGAGGGTGGCATGAATAGAAACATGAGTACTAGTGGAGCGAAAGAATTGGAGCACGCTTCGGGCGCGCGGATTTCAGACGTGGTGGTTCGACTGGAAATCCAGCTAGCTGAGGTAGCTCACATGAATTCACCAAGAATGATACAGGGAGTAGTATCCTCAAATTCCGCCATCGGTCATGCTCTCCATCTTGTACAGGAAGTAGAGATGAGACAGGAAGAGTGCAACGCTTCATTGAAATAGCGCTCCTTCCGACAATAAGTCTCCGCGCTCTTATTCTTGTCTAGTGCAAATCTTTCGAACTACGCATGTCACTTTTATATTATGCAGAAATGTGGTAGAGCAGGTGGTCATATATATTTTGCAAAAGTTTTGTGCGGTTGTCCATGCGGGACAACACTCGAGCGTGGCGTATTCCAGGCCGGGAAAGTAAATCTTAATTCAGCATTCCATCGAATTGCCATTCCGATTGTTTATCCACCAACCATGTTTGTTGCAATACAGCAGATCGTGCTTGTACAGGTTTGGCATGCACCACCGTCTTTTTATCTCCCCAGACTGCTGATAAACTGTCTAGTGGTAGCGTCACTTCTTGACTACATGCTGGAGCCACAACGACAACATCCACAGCAAAGTCATTCAATAGTTTTACCACACGCTCTTGTGTAGTAGCTGTCCTGTCTGAACTACTCTCAGTCTCTGCTACTGTTGTTATCAATGGTACCACGATATAACTCTCTAACACAGCCACAAACTTTTCATACACAGCTTGGGAAGGACTTACAACAGCGACACGGGGACGGACGACAAAGATGGGACTCACACCCATGTACGACTCGGGATCGGGTTGGTCATACCAAAACCCAGCTCCCGGTACACTCAATGGCTTCCATATTCCACAATCGGTGATGGTAATGGGTGCCGTTGTTTCACCACTGCCCCCTTTGACCCCCAACGATTCCATGGCTTCCAGAACGTCCCATCCCGAAATAACTTCGCCAAACACCACGTGCTTGCCATCGCATTGCGGACACGCATTCAAGGTAAAGAAGAATTGACTACTGTTGGAATTCTTACCTGCGTTGCCCATGGAAAGGATTCCTCGTCGATCGTGTTTGGCTAGCAACCCCGGTCGTTCGTCCTTGAATTTTTTGCCATTAAATATGGATTCCCCTCCACTCCCATTCCCGAAGACAAAGTCCCCACCTTGCACAATAAATCCTGAAACGACACGATGTACGTTTGAATTTCGATATGTAAGGGGTTTTCCCGATTGACCGACGGGGGCTGGTTTGCCATCCGATCCTTGGGCACACAGTGTAGCAAAATTTTCACATGCCAAGGGCGCTTGGTCCCAAAACAAGCGTACGATGATGCGATTGCCCACCTTGGGTGGGCGTGTTGCGATAAATAAAGTTTGACCGTTATCGCTACCCCATTCATGATCCATTCCATAACATTCCATCACACGGTGGGCAATTTCGGCACCGCCCAAACGCAACAGATGAGAATTGGAGAACCCATATCGCGTATCCGTGGCAGCGACAAAGGCTGCCCCACGTGCCAACTTGGCCCGGTATCCATCCAAATCAAAATCTAAATAACAATACGTAGCCGTCTCTGAGGTTGGTTTGTCGATTGGCATGATGATGGTATATGTATGGCAGGGCATACTGAGATGAATATGAAAAAATGTTTCGTTTTCACTGCTGGTTCGACGCGATCCACAACCACTACTCCTAGCTACTAGAAAGACGGCGGTGGTGTGTGGTGGAGTATCTGATTGTGTCTTTTTTCTCTGGTTGTGCGACCAAACGAATGGTGTGGCGTCATTTCATTCGCCAGTCGTGACTCAATTTTGGCGATGAATCCCGGACTAGTTCTAATTCTCAGAAGAAGTCGACAAAAACACATGCCGGTAAAAATGATCGAAGAAAGCGAGGAACAAGCATCCCTTCACGCCATCATGACGATGACGATGACGATGACGACGCCGACACGGCGAAACGGTAGTGGTGGTATTATTGCAACTAACAGGATAACAACGTTTCATACGAATACTTCGCATTGTAGTGACGATACACAAGTAGAAGAAATCCCGACCAAGGTTGCCCTTATTTTAGGAGGATGGTCACCTGGACCGTTGTCCTATCTTGCATCGTTCTTGCATGACGAATTAGGTTATGCCCTATTACAACCCGCGATTGAAATGCCTCCCATCACATGGGGATGGTGCTGTCACTCATCCCAAACGCTTGTGTTACTATTGGTCGTATATGGTGTATTTGTATGGATTGTGCGCATGTGGTGGTTCCGTGATACTCATAATTGGCGGAGTTATACCGGTGAGGTAGTGATGGTGCTTTTGGGGTTTCTGGCAGTATCTCGTTTGATTGTGGCACTGGCGGTACATTCTTCCATGCGATACAATGTTGAATTGTGCCGTCAATTAGTGGCCAAATACAACGCATCGTTGATAGTAGGCTTCAGTTGGGGAGGCGCCGTGGCGGCGGAAGTCTTGGCGGCGGATGCATGCTCTGCTAGAATGGATCCTATTCTTTTGCCACCACCTGCATTTCTTCTCTTGGCTCCGACGACAGATGTGGTAGCGCGTTTGAATTTATGGCAACCACGCGATGCTGCCTCTCGTATCATAACGAATCACAGTACATCCACTAATAATGCTGCTACTACTACTACATTCGTATCTGTCGTACACGCCATGGCGGATTCCATCTTTTGTCCTCATCCGGAACGATGGAATGGTGGTGGTGGTAATGAAAGTTGTGGTGGTGGTGGTGGTGGTGGTGGTAGTGGGGAGAAGCAAGTATTCACAGCAATATTGAATTCACATTACTGCGTGATAATCACGTGTTACTCCGGTCAGAGAGCGAGCGGAGCATCAAAGATCTATTAATCAGACTAATGCAGAGGCAGCAGCTTAGTACTCCCGCCCCCTATCACGACGCAACTTGACACCCATCAACAATTATAGAGAATTTTGCTATTCAACATATTGATATACTATTATATTTATTTAGCTTCGTTCCATCTACGAAACTCTTCATGCCTTCGTTTTTAAGGTACAGGGGGGAAGGGTTCTTCTAGCTTCGAGTCGGGAGAAAAGGAGAGATAAGGAGAGATTCGGCAAAACTGAAGAGTTTGTCGAGGAACAAAACGACTCTTGCTTTCGGGCTTGTTCTTTTTTGTTTTATTCTTCTTCTACGGGAACAATATCACACACAATACCATTCTTGCGAAGAGCTTCATGGTACATTTCTGCCACTTCGTACACCCAACGTCCTACTACGGCCATACCATTCTGATGTGCTTGCATCATGGTTTGATAGGCAGACATTTCTGACATTCCGGTTACTTGCACCAGCGATCGGGCCACGTGTTCACGCGTATTGAGACCATCATTGTAAATTCGGACCTCCCATGCTTCGTGACCCTGATTATTGCGTTGTTTGGTGGGTTCATCGACACGACGGCGCGTGGTAGTGGTGGGACGATCCAATACGGCTGGACTGCCGCCACTACCTGTCTTGATCTGTTCCTTTTCAATAGTCGTAGTTGCCGCTGACATCATCGACACCATATGGCGTTGCGTTGCTACCGCTGCCGTCCTGACACTTCGGCGAGAAACGGTCGCCGATGACGTTTTCGTCGCCGTAAAGGCCTCACCAAGCTTGACACCAACGAGAAGCACACAAAACAATCTCATAAAGGACAACATAATGATAAATGGATGGATGGCAGAAAAATTAAGGCGGAGCAAAAAAGCGGACGTGCAGTGATGAAATAGAATGCGAGAATGAAAACAAGATATCACCTGGAAGTAGCAGAGTGCAGTATTGTTAATCCTGAATAATGAAGATAGCGCGGCAGTGGAATGAAAAAACAACAAAACACGTACCTTAAAAAAAAAAACAGCGAAAAGC
>Ga0051981_10000581_pt1 | contig 17915 bp, 19 predicted proteins | sample CryGey13umfilter_3_FD_59644 | JGI IMG/M metagenome (GOLD analysis project Ga0051981, IMG submission 59644) | Groundwater microbial communities from aquifer in Utah, USA - Crystal Geyser 4/10/14 3 um filter | ecosystem: Environmental > Aquatic > Deep subsurface > Groundwater | place: USA: Utah... | reverse complement strand
TTTGTTCAACTTTCCACCTTTTTCTGAAGATTAAGACATTGTTATTTATCATTAATTGTCCACAAGGATGCTTTCAGCTTATTGAGAGCTTTCTATTGATATATTGTACATCTTCAAATGACAAGTACTGCTTGAGATATGGTCTTTGCGGACACTTTTTAAGAAACAGAGGGAGTAAGAAGAAACCGAAGAGGCAAAACGCAAAACGTCATCGCCTCTCGCGTGTCGTTGGGAAGCGCTCACGTGTTATGTTAGGAGTACGTTTCATTTGTGTGGGATAAGTCGACCTCTTCGCGTTCTCACCAAACGCACCAAAACACAACCGCAATTCAACAACCCAATAATCTTTCTCATTCTCCAGTACCAAGTGTAAGAAGAAGTGTTTCAATCATGTCGGATAAGTTTGACTCGGTAAGTGGACACTGGCCTTAAGAAAGTCACCTAAAGGAAGTGCAAGGATAGATCTTCCTCTCGTCGTCGAACAATCTCGTTCGTCGTCGTCAATGGTTTTTTTTGTCACGAAACTTCTTTCGGACCTCGGATGCCAAAACGAATCTTTTTTTCTTTTTGCAACTCACTCACATGATTGCTTGGTCTTTCACCCTTGTTCGTATCATAGGATACCAAAACGTTGAGCCGTTTCGTGATGGCCAACACGCATGATCACGATCTCGTCATCTTGCTCAACTCAATTGCTACTTCGTGTAAGCTCATTACGTCGGCGGTCCAGCGTGCTGGCGTGGCCAAGTTGTACGGTCTCGCTGGCGAAGTCAACTCGACGGGGGACGACCAGAAGAAATTGGATGTTCTTTCGAACGATATGATGATCAACGCTCTCGTTCACAGTGGTGTGTGCTCAGTTCTCGTGTCGGAAGAAAATGAAGCACCTATAATCGTTCCTCCTGGCAAACGTGGAAAGTTCTGTGTCGCATTCGACCCCCTTGATGGTTCCAGTAACATTGACTGCAATGTCAGTGTGGGTACTATTTTTAGTGTCTACCAGACCAAGCCTGGTAGCGATGGTACTGTCGATGATCTTCTCCGATCGGGTGCAGACTGCATCTGTGCTGGTTACGTTGCGTACAGTTCGGCTGTGGAATTGGTTTTCACTTTTAAGGGCGGTGACGTACACGGCTTCTGCCTCGACAGCACTATTGGCGAGTTTGTGCACACTAGAGAAAAGATGGTCTTCCCTCAGGACGGAGGAAAGAAGATCTACTCGTGCAACGAAGGGAATTCGAGTCACTGGGATGAACCTCTCAAGCAGGCTGTTGAAGAGTTCAAGAACGGCAAAAAGCCCTACACGGCTCGTTATGTCGGATCCATGGTCGCTGACATTCACCGTACTATCCTCTACGGAGGTATCTACTTGTACCCTGCCGACGCCAAATCTCCCAAGGGAAAGCTTCGTCTCTTGTACGAAGGTATCCCCATGGCTATGATTATTGAACAAGCTGGCGGAATTGCTTCGACCGGCATGTTCCAGGGGAAGATCCAACGCGTACTCGACCTCATCCCAGAAGAGATTCACGCGAAATGCCCCATCATCATGGTCAGTGCAAATAACAGACTGCTTCGTTGTTCTGAATTTCAAAATAAATCTTTTCTCAACTTTTTTTTTGATCATTTTTCCAGGGAGGCAAACGAGATGTTCAAGTCGTTTACGACAAGTACAAGGCCAACGGTGTTGACGTCCCTACTCTCTAAGCAGGCTAGCTTCCTTAACCGCGCATACACAATGGCATGTAATCACTCATTCCACTAGTAAACAATGGTAAATAATGCAAATTCTATTATTGACTGGAAGTTCCAAAGCTTCAATAATCTCGTATCCCTGAGTCAAGCCAATACGAAGCCATGATCAGCGGTGCGCGCGATATCACATCGGGTGTGTATTGCACGACATCTCCTGTTGTCCTGGTTCCTAACCTCAAAATACTTCAGCTCAATTACCATGTACTACAAGGAAAGAAAGCACCATCACTGAGAATAATCGAAATCTGTGAGGATCAAACAAACCGCCACTCGAAAGGAATGAGGGGGAAAAGAATTCGAAAAGACTCGTCGCTATCAGCTTCTGGTTCGTTCGTCGCCGTCTCATCTCTCCAGCACCAATAAAATCACATTACACCCTTTTCATTTGTCCAAATTCAACGTGCCATGCGATAATTGCATCCAAAGACTCTCGCCAACACCATCCATAGATCCTGATCTGTGTTTCTCTTCCACAGAAGAACAACGTAGTGCCCGGACTGTGTCTTCAAACCTTGAACGCACTTGGATTACGCGATGTAACGAAGCTGACATTTCAACCATCGATTTACATTTGACTCCTTCTTTAAGGACAACCTGGTAAATCTGGTAAAGTCTGCTGTTCGTGTTGTCTGGCGCGCACCATCGAACCATCGCCTCAAGAACATCGTCCGGGCGTGCCTCTTCAGCGAAGAAGCTGACCAATTCAATCACTCCGTCTATCGATTTGCCACTGACCGATTCGGCGTATGCCAGTAATGAAATCAATTCTATTGGTATACTTACAGCAGATCTGGCGGCATCAGTGCCAAGCGTTGACACGCGGTTGTAGAGCCGTAGTACCCTTTTCAAAACCTGAGTCCCACGTTCTTTGTCTTCCAAAAAACCATCGACACTTCGTTTACCAATATTTGTAACGTAACTGATCAAAACTTGGAGTGATCTCTCAGAGTTCAGATTTGTCTTGGTGTCAAGGGTCTCAGCAGCTGAATTCAAAACGTGTTAGGTCAATCTTCAGTTGGAAAAATTCATTGCAGCGGACAATGTACCATACATACCGAGATCCAGAGCAAGGTCAAATTCGGATGCTTCCATGCTCAACTTTAGCAACAAAGGTAAGTGGCGTACGTACGCCAAATGATTGCTTGAAGTCCTAGATGCAACGTGTAAAAAGTTATTTCTGCGATTTCCATCCGTTGGCTTCCCCTTCACAGATAGCGTACAGTACTCCTTTACTAGTGCTGGGTCGTGCCGAGCTCCATCGTGTCCATCGGTAGGATGCAAAAGAAGTTCCAAATACGTGTAATACAAATCCGAGAGCTCTTTCTCATGGGCAAATGTCGAGTGCTGCTCAGATGAATCACTGCACATCCTTTTGACTAGCCACGGTCGTAAATCAGGGTAAGCTTGGTAGCACAAATTGATAGTCGATCGTCGCCTTTCGGGTTTGGCTTGTCGAATATCCCTCAACCGATGCATCACTGCAGAAAGCATGGTCTGCATTAAAACATAAGGTTAGAAGAAACTGCGTACAGAAGGTTAAAAATTAATACCATATGATTCTCACCGAGTCGTAGATGATCAAAGCAGAAGGCCGAGATGTCTGCTTCATGATTTCTTTGTGCCGAGGATCGAACTTAGCCACTTCCAACAACGAGTCGATCAATTTTAAAGATTTAAGTACTGCCGCGTACGCCAAGCATGTATGGAGCCTCAGATAGGATCCATATTGAGAAACAAAATCTACCAACTCCCCCAGAATCTCGTCGTTCTCTTGTTTTGCGCCTTCAGTCAGAAGACATGGTAGAAGGTGCTGAGTAAAATAATACGTGGTCAAAAAGCATGTTTCGGCTCGGCTTTCGGGGTCAAGTTCGTTATCCTCAATCTGCTCCCTCAAGTTCTTCCTGGTACGTGATATACCCGAGGATCTCGCTGTAATGCTACCAAGCGTGAGGCTATCGTCACCCGAAAGTGTGCTCCCTGCTGTCGACTCCAATGCAGCACTTTCTGGAGGCCACAGTATGCGCCGCTGGTCCAGTGGTAATGGACGAAAGGATTTTAGCCAGAGAGGCAGGACATGATTTAGCAAAAAATGGTTGGCCAGCATAATATTACTGTCAGCTGCTGGTCGTTTCATGCCAATAAAAGGAACCAAACTGGAACGAACAGTGATTGGGTCTCCTTCTGCTTTGATACGATCGGGTACTGTCGATGATATTTTTGTCGTTAGGTCAAACAAAAGTGACGTGATTTCGGGAGGTGGTAGGACGTGAGACTTCCTTTTTCGATTTAATACGTTTGTCATGTTTGCCCCAAACAAGAAGCTTCCGAGTTCGTTTGAAAGGTCTATATTAGTGTCGGATTGAGTCGAGTTCTCCGTGTGCTCTTCTGATGCTTGTTCAATGACATGGTCCAAAAAGTCAATAACTTGTTTCTTCCAAACTTCGTCAGTGGCAGCAAGTTGCAGAAGCAGTTCGTCCCCATCAAGTTCATCGCCTTCGTCCGAGTTTCCTTCACTATTCTCAGACTCATCCTTCTCATCACCATCGTCCTCCTCGTCGGTAAAGGCGGTCTCCTGGACCTTATCAAAATGGACAGGCATTGCGCGGCCGTCGAGGACGTAGCGTCTCCGCGTGCTGGCGCGACTGTAGAGACTCAGCGTCGCACTTAATGACTGGAAGGATCTCCGGTCACTTCCTTTATCAACTTGCTCCATGATCGCACTCAATGCCTTTGCCCCTTTTAAAGCTTTTGTTCCAATCTCTATCATCTCCGCGGGCGTCAAACCCGCGAGAGAATCATTTTCCATCATTTGCGAATCTACATCGACAAATCCAGGCTCCAAGTACCGCAAATTCATAGAAATACCCTCTATTCTTGAGAAAAATTCACTGATAACTTTCTTGCGCTCTATGATTCTTTCTTCCGCGAGTCTCTCCCCAATAATCTCGTCCAGCGAGCTCGGTGTTTTTACGAGGGAAACAGGTGGCGGCGATGAATCATACTCGGTCTCCTTGTCGGTATCCTTCCGTTCTTGTTCGTTTTCTTTTGCGACATTTCTTCCTGCATGCACTTGTGAAGGCGAATTCTCTTTCGTTGGTGAGAAGCCATTATCCACCATGGGGAAGAGAGAAAACATATCCGCGGCCGGATCCAATGCAGGCGTTGTTGCCGCAGAATTTGCTTCCGTCTTTAGCGCTGATTCATTGTTTCCATTACCTTTTACCTGTCGCAAGAGATTCAAACCACTTGCACAAGCTAAACGTAGCGATAAGGTCCGTTGATAGGCCCCGGTGCGTTCATCCGGTGTGCTCAGAGGGCCTAAACCTTTCATGAGTTGATCAATCGGAAGATTGACAAGAGAAACGCCATTAATTTGCAATAATACATCCCCTCGTTGAATGACCCCTGAGAGTTGTGCCGGTGAAGCTCGTCCATCTGCCAATGGATTCAATGATTGTACAATTACCTTTCCTCCAATGATATTTAATTTCATCCCCAGAGAGGTGTCACCAAAGATTTCGTCACCATTTTCATCAACTTGAGGGTCATTTGGATCCGCCTGAGCGCCATTTGAAGGTTTTCGAATGGCTCGTCGATATAGCACTGTTTCATAGTGATCACGAGGAAGATTCACGGATTCATCTTTTGTTTCACTGACAATTACGGGTCGCATCAGTAATCTTCCTTGGCGATGCCGACGACCAATCTTTCCAGTATGTTTGGGTGGCGGTTCACCATTTTCCAATGACGAAGTTAATTTAAGCGACTTTTTATTCTTTTTCCGACCATTTGTTTTGGTGTCATCAGGAGTCGTCTGATGCGATATATCATCGTGAACTTGCACGTCAAAATCAGGATTCGCCGCTGGCAGAGGCAAAGGTGGAGACAACGCGCGGGGTTCTTCGTCGGAGAGGTCGCTTGCGGCGTCGCTGTTGTCTATATCAGATATGACTCTTGAGTCCTGATCAATATCATTTCCCTCTTCTTTTTTGTCGTTTGTCTCCTCCATGATTAGCGGATGTACATTGCCGTCTCCGCCACCCTTACTCTGTTCAGTCGTTGGTGGTTGATTCTTTTTGTGCCTGTGTGAGAGAGCGTCAAGAGGTCCTCATTATTTTCCCCATTTTCCCGATTTTCGGATTTCGGAAAGCCGCGGCGTCACAGAAAGGCGTGCGCGCGCGCTTGCTGCACCACCGAACTAGGAGTAGGCACTAACTGTAAAATACGCGGCACCTCCTCATTCGTCCTCACAGTAAGTTTTCTACTTCCCTAATAATGCTTCTTCGCACCTCGATAGTGACGATAGTGATTTTTGAGACAGCACTAACAGTCAAGACAAGTTGACTGTGAGTTCCATCGATTGGTAACTGTAAGCTCACTCAGATCACCTAAGAAGACTTCAATTTCCAGCGCCTACTGACAGAGAATATACTTTCATGCCTCCCGTTCCATTGGAGGCAACGCATAGTCCTCTAGTATTATTATAATGTGCCAATGCGCTTTTTAGTCTCTAGATCCCATTTGACAATTTTGAGTAAATACGGCATTGACGAGTAATGCATTGACGATTATAAAAGAACTACGAAAATTTGCTAGCCCATGAACAAAAACCGCAGGGAAGTATACATGCCGTCGACACCCTGCAGTTAAGACAAATCGTCGCCTTGCGAAGTACTCTTACCAGGGACCATGGCACCGATTCTACGATTATTCTCCACCGCATCTCGAAGTTTCCGAACTAGTTCACCGGAACCGAGTCGCTTTCCCGGACGGCGCTCCCAGCATTCCTCGATTATTTTGACAAGCTCTCCCTCTGCATAGGAGTGCTTTCTCCATTCGGGATGAATGAAAGATTTCTCTCCGGCCAGAACGCGTTTTCCAACTTTGCTAGTCCTCTGCTCTTTATATATAGCTAAAACACCAGTTAGGAGGGAATACTATGAAGACCGACCAGTGTGAGAAACCCTCATTGACAAATACTACGATTTTGCAAAACGATACCATCGCCAAACTTACGAATACGTTCCCCATAGAGTACACGTCTATTTTCTCGTCTGCGGTTGGCGGATATAAGAATGAGAAAGGCACAATGACAAAACATATCACACTCTTTCCCTGTTACACCACTTACTCAACGGCGCGTTCATATATTCTTCCGGTGAACGGTTACTACCATTGCAAGGACCATTCCTGTACTTGCAGTACCTACTATGCTCTTCGTCGTAGAGCATGATTTCCTGTTTTTCAAAGTTCGATCAGCTGCGAATAGTTCTGATCTGGCAGATACACACATACGATGCCAAGAGTAGATGCACTTACGGCGCGATTAAAATCATTTAATTTGAGATTGTTGTCTTCCGTCAAGAGCCACTGATATATGCGAATGTCGTCTGCAAAATACACCCACACAAATCCGTTAGCAAACAAACTACCAAAACAAAGAGCAATGATGAAGAATGATCACGCGCCCCACGCCGGTTTTTAACGCACCGTGAACAATGACACCTTTTTCGTGGTTGTGCAATAATGCAACAGATTCAGCTATCTGCAGAGCCCATTCCAACTTGGTTGTTCCATCGAGATTATTCATGGGGATCAGTTCTTCCGTTTCCAAATTTACGTCGTTGGAATAACCTCGTTCGTATACCCTTTAAAAAAAAATACAAGTATGACATCGTGAGAACTTTCCTCTCCCGGTACAAACCAATGAACGAGAGGCGAGGTTGGACAATTCAAACGCGACATTTGTAAACGCAACGTACGAAAGGGCGACAGTACTTAAATCACCACGATGCATCGCTTCGCTAAACATGGATAAAGCGCAATGGCCATACATGTCAACAATCAATGGATGAGGGGATACTGCTGCTGTGACTGCCGCGTCTACTCGATAATATCTTTTTTCCCCGGTGTGTGCGGAAGAGAAGGTAAGTCGTTTTGTTCACAAAATTGTCCAGACAAAAAAAAAAATGACGAGCCATTCCAGTCAATAACTTACTCATAATCTTTCATCCTGTGATTTGATAGGGGAGCCGTCTTCAAAACCATGGGTACATCTTCCAAATTTTGATGTATACGAAAGACTTCGCGATAGGAGCCACCACTGTAAATTTTTGTTTGTGAGAGAGACAAATACTGCGCACACATCAATCCAAAGAATGTCCATGTTCGTTGAAAGACAGGCCTTACCCTAGATATTTTGCTTCGTTCTGTAGTGCTAGTGCTGTAGTATCGAGCGAATGAAAATCGTTGCAGGTAGGGAAAAATTCTCGATGCCATGCGACCTGTCGACAATGATTCTGCTTAGCAAGCACCTCGCCATAGTGGAAGGCACGGTACGGGTTTCTTTTCACATCATCATCATAGGCATGGTAGTAGGCCTTTCCCTCCATGGGGTCATCTTCAGGTGCGAACTGCTTGAAGAATCTCTCTTCATTGGTATATCTGATGTGACGCACAGAATGATGTTCTGGCAAAAGTTCAATGTATAGTTCACCATAATCCACGCCATCGAAACCTTGGTCATCGGATCCCGTCTCCAAGGGACCAGGTAGAATAAGATCGGATAAAATTAGAGCTGGTTCGGCAAGAAGATCAAGAGGAACATTGCAATTTCTCAACGGGAAGTCGTGTCTATCGGGTATGTTCTCAACGAGCACATGTTCTCAACGAGCACATATAAAGTAAAAGTCGACAACAGCAAGGATATTATCACCAGGACTTGGGTAGATTCCAAGAATGCCGATTTTCTCTTGCAGTGATGCGTGTTGAATAAAACACCATGATTTCCCCAAAGGGATAAACGTTTCTTCTTCGTATTATAGCCTTGGTATGGTGACCGTGTCGAAGAATCAGAAGACACCAAAAATCGCCGTAGATGCGTTGGCATCTCTTCGTAAATATATTTAAGTCGAATGATACAACAACAATAATGTGACGGTCTGCAGTTAAAGAAAGAAAAGACTGTCACAACGATTACAACTAGAGAAGTAGACCAAAGACCACCAACTCATTTCATCCACAACATTCACAGCCAATCAACAATCAACAGCCCATCATTCGTGAACATGATGATGTTGTTTGATGGGAAAGAAGGCCATGCACGTGCCACTGAAGGCATTTTTGAGCATGCTTGCCAGTTTTACCGTTATCTCATCGGATTACTCGTTCTTGGGATAGGCTTGACCGGCTAAAGCGTGTCGGGGATATGATTCCCAAACCACCACCAACATACCATGACTCGCATGGCCTATTACAGTTAGCTTGGACAGGTACGTATCGTACCATGGTGTCACATGCGAACACGTTGCTAGAGTAAAGAGTGGTAGGAGTAGGTGTAGATGACGAGGACTGACAGTGAGAGCACGCGCACGAGGCTTTTCTGATCAGGGATTTACACTTATCAGTTCTCTACCTCTAGCTAGCTAGATATTAATATATTCTATGCCGAGTGATTGATTTTGGACGTAACTGAAGTTTTTAGGGAAGAAAAAAAAAACTGGTTGGGTGACAAATCGGTTTTTGATTCTCAAAAAAGCACCTTTACCTTCAACTGACTAGAATAAGCATGCTCTATCCCAGAGTCGAACACTGCAGTGAACCTAGCCAGCTATGATACTTTTTCGAAGGCAAAATCATCCTCGAGTTTTGTTCTTCCTTTTGCCAGCAATTCACGATTTTTCTGTACAGAATCTCGGAGCATCAATACGAGCTCACCAATTGATGGTCTATTTTCACGATGCTGATGCCAGCATTCATTAATGATCCTCACGAGTTCTGCTTCCGCAAACGATTCGTCTAACCAACGGCGATCGATATAGGGTCGATCGCCGCTTCGGATGTATTTACCCACCTGATTATCTGAGCAAACATCATAAATAGGGTACACACCCGTAAGTAATCCATACTAATGTAACGCGGAACCGAGACATGGGTTGAGAACGTTTTCGAGGAGGATTTTTTTCAAGTCACTTGCCTCAAAACAAGAAAACTTACGTAATTATTACCAAGACTGTAGATATCAATCCTTTCGTCAAGCGGTTGATTTCTATATTCTTCGGGTGAGCGAAACTATGAAGGAAACATGGTACTGTAAGACAAAACAAAAACTCTTTGCGATCCACGAGTCATGATTTCAACCCGTGAAGAAAAAAACTTACATCCCCTGGTCCAACACCGTTCTTGTATTGGCAGTACTCCTTGTGCTCTTCGTCGTAGACCATAAACTGGTAGAAAGGAGAGTGAGAGCAGCGGATCCAAAGAAAATCGTTCGGGAAGGCAGGTATTGTACAGAGCGCCCTCTTACCTCGGCACGATTGAAATCGTTCATTTTAATGTGACCATCGTCCGCAATAAGCCATTGGAAGAGTTGCACATCATCATGCACAATCACCCCATGAGGATGGTTGTGCAACAATGCGATTGATTCGGCCATTTGTAAAGCACATTCAAGCTTTGTTGTCGCATTAAGGTCGTTCATCTTAACAATTTCCTCATGGCCTTCAATGTCGGCTTGGTTACAACGACGTCTTCGATAGTCTGGGATTGAGGCAACGTCCACGTCACCTTTACCCATTGGTTCGCTCAGCATTCCCAACGCACAAGCGCCATAAATGTCCACCACGAGCGGGTGAGGGGAGACTGCACTCGCCTGCAAAAATAGTAGTAGGACAATCAGAAAGTGAGGAATCTGCAACGATCGGCACACCGAAAGATCTCTAACGGTATACATTCAACGTACAACAGAAATATCCATTCGATACGGCAGCCACTCTTGGGGCTGGTACTTTGAATCGTACGAGGCAGTTTTAAGAATTACGTAAGGATCGCCGTTCTCCTCCTCCAGAAGAAAGACATCACGGAAACACCCACCGCCGACGTAGAACCCTCTATCCTGTAACACAAAGGCGTGAAACCCCAACGAATGAAAATCATTGCACGTTGAGAAATGTGATTCTTTCAGAAGCGCAGTCTGTCGACAATGATACGTTTTTTCCAAGTGACGGCCTCTGAAACCTGGAGCTCTGTATGGATTTCGTTTGATATCATCATCGAGAGCTTGTGTCCACTTATTCATTGCCGGATCCTCTTTGTAGGTTTGAGATTTCATAAATGTTTTTTCAGTTCCAGTGTATCTAATGTTTCGCATGAAGTTGTCATCCGTGAGGTGCTCGAACACGTACTCGTAGTGCGCAGCGAACAATTGTTCTGTTGGATTCTCAAAGGCTCCCGGCAGTTCAACAGTTTTGGATCCCGTAATAGGCATAGTTATTGTAAGTCCATTCATTCCATTGGATGCAAAATAACCACGTTGGAAGAACGCGTAATATATCAGGGATAACAGCGCCAAAGTCGGCAAAAAAAGCTTAACAGGCTCTGAGAAACGATTATCAAGCTTGACCAACGACCCGATTCTCCGATTGCGGCGCCTATCCTTGTCATTTTCATCTCGTACTATTGGTAGCCGTACATCAAACTCGTCCTTCTTTTCTTCTTCACGGGATATCCTACCATGGTAAGCCCTTCGATGGACTCCGCTAGATGATCTCATCTCTTCTTGTCTATCCCAATGAGCACTGCGCATCTCACACACTATGGTGAACGAAAGAGTCTCTGATACGGGTGATGTTGATTTTGTTGTCACGATGATCTTGCTGCCCACAGAACATGTCGACGAAGAGGTGCGTTCACCCGACCGTTGTACGAGCAAACGAAATGGCGTTTTTGTGTTTCCTCCTATTTATGTTTTACTCACGCATACCTACTGTTAGGCCCAATAAGTCTTGTTCACATCCTGAGCACACGTGCTCGCGTGAAACGTCTAGGGTAACTGTGATTAGGCCTTCCACAGCAGGATGAAACCTATCTGCAGCCACTGCGTGTAAGAAATAAATTTATGTTAACTAGTCTAAAAGTAACAATTCCGATCCATTTTTCTACCTATGAAATTTTAGTGGTGTTACAACATCGTGGTGATTCTTTCGGAGCTGCGGGAAATCGCCATTTTACACTTGTGTCTGACTTGTGTTGGATTGTTGATCTTACTACTAGCTTTCGGCCTTGGATTTGAAGAATTAACATTGTCACGCAGGGAATGGTATATATTCTGTGTGGACTTACGGTTTGCCGTGTAACTGATGAATCTACGTGCAGCTTGGATTTCGGCGTACAACTTGGGTTTCACCGTTGCCTTAAAAAATGAACGGTCATTTCTCGGAGCTCCTTAAGGAACCAAAAAAAAACGTAATCTATGAATCATTTGACGTGGCTCGTACACTGAACCATGATACAAAATTCAAACTGCAGGAGTATCTTGTATTGTAATTTGCACATGTCGTTCATTAGAAAATTGCATTACCCAATAGATTCTAAAGCTCGCATCCTACCGCTCTAATGCCGTTGATTCTCCCGTCGACGATTTTCAGCCACGGCCGCACGTATTCTTGAAACGAGTTCTGTAATCGACATCCTCTTATCTGGGTCATATTCAAGACAATCTTTAATGATTCCGACGAGCTGCGCTTCTGCAAAAGATTTTTCTTCCCACTTGGGATGGAAAAACGGAAGCTCCCCATGTTTCACTCGCTCAGCGGCCTTTTCGTCCTTGCATACATCGTGCATCGGAGAAAGACCGGTCAATATTGCATACTAGCAGGGTCGAAACGAATCAGATTCAGGAAAATCGTGTACTGCGTAGACACATGGGATAGTAAACTTACGAAATTCATCCCAAGACTCCATACGTCGATCTTTTCATTCAACGGTTCATCGTGGTATTCCTCAGGGGAGCGCCACTAAAAATAAGAGCAGAAGCGTTAGCAAACTTCATGTTAGAGGCAAGGGTCACCTGGCACTTACATCGCCGTGCCCCTCTCCATTTCTGTATCTGCAATATTCCTCGTGTTCTTCGTCGTACAACATAAACTAGGGAAGCAGAATAATTTAGATGATGAGTTTGTTCTATTCGCCATGCCCAAATTTCCAGTCCAGAAATCGAGGCGGTGCATAAAAACCCTGCTATCGACGCAATGTCCTGTTCTCCTTACCTCGGCTCTATTGAAATCTCCCATTTTTATGTGGCCTCTGGGGCTAATCAAGAACTGAGATAATTGAATATCATCATGCACAATAACGCCCCGAGCGTGATTGTGCAACAAGGCGACCGCTTCGGCCATTTCTAATGCCCATTCCAACTTGGTATTTGGCTTCAATCCATTCATTTCGACGAGGTCAGGCCCATCCATTTTCGGGGTCTGTTTGCATTTCTCTCGGTTGTATTTGCTACAAAGAGAATCCCCAAGGAAGATGACACGCGAGAGCAACATGATACAATGTATGAATCAGTTAGTGCGTCAAACGGCTGTATCAGACATTCTCATATAGAACTAACTCACGGTGTTGCTGGTGTTTCCGCATCCCCGCCTTTCATTGCTTCGATGACCAAGGACAACGCACAAAAGCCATACATGTCCACAATGAGAGGGTGTGGCCCAATGGCTTCATTAACACTCCCTTCCATGCGCATGAATTCGTAATCTCTTATATCCTGTTGGACTAAGAAGTGAGAAAAAATTGTCGGTATCCCACGAGACTCCATGTCAACCATCGTCACCTCGTCCCCTTCGCGCAGATTCTTCAACTTACATAGTCTAGACTCATTTCTGCCACTTTGAGTGCCATTTCGGGATCTGAATTGTGTTGATCAATTGAAAATACATTTCGATAGGAACCTCCTCCAATGTAATTCACACCATCCTGCATGGCCAGTTTGGGAGTATCGAGTTGATGGAACTCGTTGCAGTTGGGATAAATATCACGATGCCAGCTCACTCGACGACAATGTTTTGTTTGTGCTAAGGATTCGTCACGATATCCATGCATCGGGTTCCGATTTTCATCATCGTCAAATTGATAATAATACCAATCAAACGACCCTCTTCTTTTTAGGGTTTTGTCATCTTTGGGACGAAATCTTTCCAAAAATTTGTCGTCGGGTCCGTATTTGATTTCTGCACCATAGGAAGAATCGTCTTTATCATCGAATAATATAAGACCACCAAAATCAGGTTGATTCCGATCTGATCCATCATCTGATGAGGTTGACATCTCAATCGGCGACTGTATTCGCCCCTTCCCATGAATGGGTAACGTTGGTCGCAAGCCGACAAACACCAAGGTTTTCCTTTGGTTCGTGTTTCGTTCATTGAAAAACGTCAACAAAGAAACCAAACTGATAATAGAAAGAACCACGATAACCAAAAACGATCCATTTGGTCGTAGTAGGTGACTAACAGAAGGGAACGAGCGCCGCAGCCTTTTCTTGCGTCGTCGAGGAGGATCCGGAATGTTGTTCACGACTATGACATTGTCACTGTCGGTGGTCTCTTCGTCTCGTCTCGCATGGGTTGTCCTTCGTATCACAGCGGACGATCTCATTCAAATATCATGAAACGGATTACAGATGAATATAACTGTGATAACAAAGAAAGGAGTAACTATCAGTTTTTTGGAAAATAGCGTCGTGACAGTGAGGTAGGATATGTGCAAGACCAAAAGAGACGAGGATAAACAGCTGTCAATAGGCACGTCTCTTCGCGCCAGCCCATTTGGCACGACGGTCGGTATTTACAGTTAATGAATGGAACAGACATGCGTGCTTCATTCACAGTCAGCGAGCGTTAAACGTTGAGCCACATTTTTTTGATGGCGCACCCCGCGGAGTACTATTGGCAAGACATCAGTTTTCTTTCTTTGATCTCGCGGGACGCTGAAACCCTCTCGTCGAACAAGAAGTCTCAACTGTCTCATAATCCAACGAAAAGATACAACAAATATTCAATACGTCCAAGAAGCAGCAACACCTACCCAACCACACAACGTCATGACGGAAGCGGAAGCCAAGCCCTCCAAAGAGGAAATCGCCAAGATGAAGGCGGAAGAGAAGCAGCGTAAGTTGGAAGAAAAGAAGAAGAAGCAAGAAGAGGAAAAGAAAGCCAAGGAAGAAAAGGCCCGAAAGACGGCAGAAGAAAAACAAAAGATTCTTGAAGAGAAGCAAAAGGCCAAAGAAGAAAAGCAAAAGGCCAAGGAAGCCAAGAAGCAGGAAAGCAAGAAACCTGAGACTCTTGATGCCAAGGACCTTCCAGTCGACCCGGCCGACGAAGAGCACGTCGCCCGAAACTTGCTTGGATTCAAAAAGAAGAAGCCCCGCGCCGAGTTCCGTGCCGAGATCGACGTCCTCAAGCAAGAACTCACCAAGAGAGAAGAAGAGCTCGCCCGCAAGGAAGCCATAATGGCTGAGAAAGAACAGGCTCTTCTCCAGAAGGATCAGATGCTGTCGGTCAAGTCCCAGGAACTCAACAAGACGAGTCAGAAGTTGAGTCAGTTGGAGAGCTGGGCCAGAAGTGCCCCCGTTGCCTACTAAAGAGGCCCAACAATTACCTTGAGACGAATCCAACCATGGTCGTACGTATTTTAGAGGAAATATAGTGCCGCAAACGAGTACATGCTGGTGTACATGCAGTTTTTATGAAACCATGAAAAGGCGGCTTGTCTCATTTGACAAGACGACAAGTATACACATAAAATATCAAATAATATATGTTTTCGATGTTTCATTTTTTGTTTGTATTCCCGTCTTGTCCATGATACAGATCTCTTCTCTTCCGTTCAGACACGCTATCGCTCTGTCACCCAGGATGCCGTAAACACGTACATGCGTACGATGCACACGCTGCATGTGCAATTTCTCAGTCTTTTCCAATTCTTAAACATACTCCTACTATCTGACAAACCTGGGAGAACCGTGCAGCCTGATGAAATGTAAAAACCGCGATGGACTAAGAATCAATTCTAAGAGCAAGAAGAGATAGTCGTAAAAATAGGCTATTAGAACAATAATATAGCGACGATCTATTTTCTTTCGCTTCCGCGATTCTCTTCCTCAGCTTTGCGGAGACGAACAACGAGCTCTCCAATGGACGGTCGATCCTTTGGTTCGTAGGCCCAGCAATCCTTGATCACTTTGGACAATTCTGCTTCGGCAAATGAATTTTCAGCCCATCTTGGATCGATCCATGGGATGATTCCTTCCTTGATATACTTTTTGACGTTGCTCTCGTGGCATTCGTCGTATATGGGATAAACGCCGGTCAGAAGAACGTACTGATCGGACGATCGGTGTGTGAGGATGCAAGTATAGTAGTAGGAAATACAATTGAAGCGCAATCACATGAAGGTGCCGACACTTACAAAATTCATACCCAGGCTCCATATATCAATTTTCTCGTTCAAAGGAAAGTCATGGTATTCTTCAGGAGCTCTCCACTTTCGAATAAGAAAGAAAGTAATGATGTGAGATCAAGCATGGGGTTACGGCATGCGTATTATTTCTGTAAGTACTTACATCACCATGTCCATGGCCGTTGTGATATTGACAGTATTCTCCGTGTTCTTCGTCGTATAGCATAAATTCAGCGCGATTGAAATCGCCCAATTTCAGGCGACCATCAGTAGTCCTCATGAACTGTGGTAATTGCACATCGTCTACCAAACAAATCATGTGTCAGCGATCCATCCCTTGCGATCATTTGATGGACTTTTGTTGTCGCCATGTTTCACGTACCGTGAACAATCAATCCATTCTTAAAATTATGAAGTAACGCAATTCCTTCTGCCATATTTAGCGCCCACTCCAATTTGGTCGTGGCTGTCAGGTTGTTCATCGGTACCAATTCAGGTCCGTCTAATTTGGGTGTTTCTTCGCAATGTTCACGTTGGTAAATACTGTCAAGACAAATCATACATAAGTTTTTTGAGGGTTTTGACGAAGAACCATTTCAAGCACATCTACTGCACTTATATAATACTCACGGTCCCGCTGGTCGTTCCGCGTCACCTTCCATCATAGCTTCGTTAAACATGGACAATGCACAGAATCCGTAGATGTCCACCAACAACGGATGCGGCGAGAGTTGCGACGCCACGGCGCCTTCCATACGCATACATTCGTATATTCTGTAAAGGATAGAAGTCAGAAAATGTACAAGTTCTTCAAAATGCAACCTGGCGTCGAAGTAACACGCGCGTCGTCTTCTATACTCACTCATGATCATAATTATTGCTAATTTCCGCTACCTTGAGAACCATATCCCGATCTGCCGCAGTCTGACGCTCTACATGGAAAACATCACGGTAAGATCCGGCACCAACGAAACGAACTCCGTTGTCAAGGGTCATGGCGGGTAAATCGAGTTGGTGGAAATTGAGACAGTTGACGTGAAGGTCTCTGTGGAACGCATTGCGTCTGCAGTGACGTTCTTTGGACCGTTGATCGTCATCCCATCCGTGATAAGGGTTCCGATTCTCGTCATCATCAAACGCAAAATAATAGGCATCGTGGTCTTCCCACCACGATGCATGTTCCGACGGAGCATAGTGCTCTAACAGCTTCTCGTCGGGACCCCACAGGATCTCGCGCATCTCATAAGATTCTTCAAAATCGGAATGATGATCTAATTCACCATAGTCTGGTCCATCCTCGGAACTGTCTTCATGCATCAGAGAATGCCCCGGTAAGCGTATAATGCCTTTTCCACTTATCGGAAGCGTTACTCTGTGCGCAATGGCCCGCGATACCGTCAAGTGTCTCAAATACGCTTTGCCAGGGAAGGCACCATCTCGAACGGCAAAAAAGGTAACCAACAAGAAAAACACAACAATCGCAGGAGAGAGTCCTACAAGAAGACGTCGAACAGCTGGAGTCATCAAACGATTACGCCCCCTGGCCTTCCGTCGGCGACGGACTTTGCTCGCACTCCCTTGATTAATCGTCACATTTGGAATCATGTCGTCCTTCTTCTCTTCCTGCGCCACGGAACGGAATCGCCGTGTTACGTTAGAAGCCCTCATCGTCTTATGATTATCCAGGCCGAGAAGTCAAGATAATACAAGCGGGGCCTTTGAAGGGGAAGAAGACGAAGAAGAAATGATTTACCACCCTCTTGCTCACCTCATTTCTCTTGTCCATCACTGTCGAGGTCCTTACAGTTAACGCCTCTTTTTTTTTCCACCGACGAGGGCCGTTGTGCGCGAGCTGCGTGAGGTTACGTTCAAATATTACCAGCGCGCGTGCGCGCACCGGCGAGAGTTTCGCCTACTGGCGA
>Ga0051981_10000575_pt1 | contig 17971 bp, 12 predicted proteins | sample CryGey13umfilter_3_FD_59644 | JGI IMG/M metagenome (GOLD analysis project Ga0051981, IMG submission 59644) | Groundwater microbial communities from aquifer in Utah, USA - Crystal Geyser 4/10/14 3 um filter | ecosystem: Environmental > Aquatic > Deep subsurface > Groundwater | place: USA: Utah... | reverse complement strand
GAGCCAATCCGAGTGGCGGTGGCGGGACTTCATCCATCTTTACACGATCATTTGACTCCTCATCAGTCTGCAATGTGCCGTCGTCTTCGTACTTATTACTACTAGCCTTCCTGTCCGACGAAGACACGAGGGGGTCGTGTTTTTCTTTTCGCCGATTCCTCCTAATTGCGTCGCTATCTTCCTCATCTTCTTCGTAGATGGTGTCTTCCTTCTTCGAGTGATGACGGCTCTCACTTTTCTTCTTTCTGTCCCGTTTGTCCACCGAATCGTCATAGGTAACATAGGTGGATTCATCGCCGTGGTCACTATTGAAGGATTCTTCGTCTGAATAATATTCGTCGTTCTTGCGGAAACTGTCCCGACACACGTTGCCCGAGTTTGAGCAGATGGTATCAATGAGCATATCCAAAAAGGATTCCGACTCATAGGGACTAGGTCTGGAGCGCCCCTTCTTTGGTCGGCGACCCCTCACATATGATTCCGAACCAGCCACAGACGATTGGATGGTTTCATCTTCTTCGCTTTGGGCTTCCTTTTTGGATCGTTTGCTCTTCTTCCTAGTATCTTTCCGTTTTTCGATCTCCTTCTCTTTCTTTGGTTTGTCGGTGGATGGCTCTTCGTCTACCCACTTGACTGTACTGGGCGCATCTTTGTTGGCAGCCGCGTTGAGTTTCTGTTGTACGCCCTGTCTCGCTTGGAGGGTCTCTTTGCGGGGCCGCCGAAAGAGCAAATTTACCGACTCGGGATCGGCATCAATGATAAAGTCCATGATTTCGTCAAAACTAAGCCGACTCACCGTTCGATCGTTGATTTGCAAGAGCTCGTCCCCCACTTGTAATTTCCGACTCAAAGCTGCGGCTCCGGTGCGCGGCAAATCACAAATTCGTACACCTCTCTGCAAAGAAGGTTGATTTGGATCGTACATGGGCTCAAACACGATACCCATTGGTTTCTTAAGTGTCAAACGGATTAATCCGGTGGAGCTAGGACCTGATCGCTGATCATCTGCTGCGGCTCCCGGAATTGCCGTGTCGTCGTTGCGGTTATAGGCTCCCAGGTATCGATTAGGCGTCATGCTTCGTTGTGTTGCGTACACTTCATTGGGATTATGGGATGCTCCTCCCATGCGTGGTGCGGAAGCGTAGCGTGCCCCCCGTGTATTTCCCATGGCAGGAGTAACCGAGCGCAGCTCACCACCCGGAGGAGGTTGGATGACAGCAGAGCTGTACGGAGTCGCCATGACGGGAGAATATCAATCAATCAAAGAAATCAATCAGGGAACCAAGCCAATGAAACAGCAGCAAAAACAGGATCTTACAGACAAAAGTCTACTTCTACAAAGCCAATCAACTCTAGGTATATATCCTCTGGTCAGGCCGTTTCTCTTAACGGAGCAAACAAGGAGAAATCACAGTTATCTTCGTTGTTAAGGGCGTTGGTTGCATCAATCTCGGAAACAGAATCGTGAGAGCGACGATTTCTCTCCAAGACTGCGAGCGTTCCTCACTTTTCACAATCGGATAATCAAGTACGAAGATGTTGATAAACACTGGAGACTCGCTCAACTCGCCAACAATGCATTGTGGAATGAAGGACAGACGTTTTGTATATACATTTTGAACCAGAGTACCGACTACTCTTGTAGACCAATCTGAATTTCAACTTGAAGCTGCGGTACCTCCAAATAATTATGTTGATGGGTTGTGGGGTCGGCGGGGTTTTCGGTGGGTCGGCAGCGCGCCGCACCAAGATTAAGACCGGCGACTCTGAAGCGAGCCGGCAACCATAGATCCAACACAAATAAAAATCGCATGCGGTAGCAACCTATCTGTTACCAACGCCACCTAGAAAAATACTACCAAAATGCAAATAGGGATCAGAGGTCAATAGACACCGATAGCTACGTACTTTCACTTGAAAAACTCCAAGACAAGCTTTCCTACTTCATTCATTATTAGACTCGTTCAAAGTCGAATCGAGTCGGCGCAGGCTTTTGTTTGTAGTCGGTCTCTTTCTTTTTGCCACCACAGGCCGCCTTGATGACTTGTTTCAGCTTTTTCCAACCGGCCGTATTGTCGGCTTGACAAATTTCCGCCACGGATGCTAGAAAAGATTGATGAAATTGATTCGAAACACCGTCAAAGTATCGGCCCGATAAAAGTTGGCCTTCCGTGACGGATCCGTACCGAGATGTTCCACGTTGTAAACGTACACGCATGCCTGCACCAAGGACACCGACAAAGACCGAGGTATCCTTTCCCATGGCAAAGTAAAATGCCGAGTATACTTGGGGAATAGCTTCCACAGCCCAAGGCGGGAGCGAGCCTTGTGCACCTCGGAATAGGGCGGCCGCGACGATTACTACCCCGCAAGGTGCATCAGCGGAACAGTCCGTAGGAATGGTAGCTGCTACCTTGGACCCAAGTGCTTCCAAGTACTTTGGGCCCTTCATAAAAAAGCTGGTCAAGTAGTCGCATATTGCGAGTGTCTGAGGGCCGTCTAACGACATCCCAGGATCGTTGCGGCGATCTTCTGAGGTTTTGCCGAGAGAAGGATAGAAAAGTAGCTGTATCACCGCGCAGACGGAATCGACCAGCATGTTATCTAATGCCGTGTCCATAATACCGTGGAGAGAAACCACGTCAATCACCTTCACCATGCACAAGAACCAGGACTCGGCGAGTGTACCACGTGGATCGGCGAAATCAGTAGGATCGGGGCATGGGTTGACGATGGATGACAAAACACTATCTTTGACTTCCACCAGCACGCTCAAACAATTTTGTAGCAGACTTTTGGAAGCGTTGATCAGTACATGAATAACGTGGACAAAGATACCGCCCGGTACACCGTCTTCACCAACAACATTCTCCACGAATATCAAACTGTGGGACGAAGAACCAAGTGCACACTGTTGGCAGATGGCATCGCACTCGCTCCTCGTACATGCGACAACAACGTGACACAACCTACGAGGGATATCTGGTACCCCCGCCGCCTTTACTAGAATGTACAGGGCCGCACGAAGTCGGTTCCACTTTTCAAAAAAGGAAAAAGGACCAAAGTGGGATTCTGCCAAAAAAATTATCCTGATGTCACAATAAGATGATCCAATCAACTTACCTGAACAATGCTATCATCCGATGTGGAAAGGGAAGAAGGATGCGCGTAGCCCTGGCAACACGCATTTACGAGAACAAGTTGGCAGAGCTCCTCGTTCCCCCCTTCAGCATGGAACAGAGACGCTACAATGTTTGCCGGGAAGGCGCTCACGTCGAACGTAGCTTCGCACAGCGTCAACAAGACAACGGAATCTAGGGATTTTCCTTTCTGCGAGACAATACTTTCAATTGCAGACGTTAAAATCTGCTGCAAAATAGCAGTTGCACCACCCTGAGTTATGGCCTCAATTCGGCAAATCGCCTCAAGGAGAATACGTCGTGATTTTGGTGTTGTCCCTTGAATATTCAAAAGGTGCCCGCCACGTTCAAGCTCAAGCATCTTGAGTCTTTGATACATCTCACACATCCTCGGCAAGAAAGGGCGAGACTCTTCTGCAATCATACGACTCAACTGTTCAGAATCAGAGCAAAGGCGCATCAGAGCCACGCAAGCCACATGATCTTCGCCACCCGGCCCTCTCATAGCTCCTCGGGCTTCGAGATGATGATCACGATCATGTGGGGTCGATGGGAGTTCGGGGAGCTGTTCAATTGAAGTCAATGTTAGCGAAATTGCCGAACGAAGCAATTGGCTGATCTGGAGTTTTTTCTCGTCGCTTGATTCCAGGAGAACTACTCCTACTTTTGATAGCATCGGTGATAAAGACGCGATGGCGATATTTAAAGTTCGAATCACAGGCAAAAATGTACGAGCGTCTGTTGAGTGATCAAACGAGGATAGCACTGATTCGTGGGCAAAAGACAAACACTTCAGTGCCGTTTCGAGGTTGTGACCACCAAGATGATCCCATTCCAGTGCCTGGTGATTGAGAGGTTTCGCCAGAGCTGATAATGCATGCAGTGCTGTTTCTTCGGGGAGACAGTTAGTAGATTGAGAATGCGATATTGATTCAAAAATTGATTGCAAAACTTTTTGTAGGACCTTTTGGGACAGCGGAAGGGGAGGCCGAGACGCTTCCACGTTGGCAGTCGATCCACCTTCGTCGGATCCGGTGACGCTACGAAGCATATCGCGCACATCATTTCGGTATATTTCTAAATTTTCATCCGATAGCGCTGAAAAGTGGTCAAAATATCCTTTCGGGTAGGCACAAGAGGCTGCAAGGCTCATACAACACTTAAATACATTAATGTGAGAGGAAAACGAATACAATGCTGGTTTATCCCCCGTTCAGTTGAAACTTACCTTGTAGAAATGATTAACGAGTAAAGTTTCGAGTGTTTCATCAAGCGCAACACCATTCCTCTGAATTTCAAGTACCATTTCGTGTAGTTTATAGATAGGCTCTAACGCAAGGACTCGACATGCGTTGTAACTGGAAGCACATATGCGTTGTAGAACCTCTGCCAGTGCGGCGAATAAGTGCGCGTCTTCCGTGGGCCCAGCCGTAGGGCGACGCAATAAGTGCGGTAGACAAGCCTGAGCGGCTGCCGCCAGACAGCCTATTGGCCCCTCTCCATCGATCTGGTTATGATTTTCGGCGTCAGCCATTGCTCTTTGGAAGTGCGGAATGATAGTATCCCAAACATTGGTTGTTGCCAAACAGGCGACTGTACCACGCTGAATAACATCTTCACGTGCCTGTACGGTAGATGCATCGTCACTTCTCTGTTCCAAGAGCTCTTTATGTCGTTTTTTGGATCTACTGCTTTGTCTCCTCTTCCCTTGTTGCTGCACAATCCTATCCGACGTGAGACCAAGACTGAGTGCAAGCGTTTCTTCTTCGGTACAGGCAGCGCCCTCCCAAATTGCCAAAACATAAGCCAAAGCCGCTTTCACGTACTCGGATCGATCGTGATTCAAGAACGACTTGACGATGGGCAGAGAAAAATCCCAAACATCCCGGGGCAATGGCAAGAAACGACTCCAGCATTCTAAAGTTCTTAACGACCACCACATTGACATGGTTGACGTACCAGCGTGTAACTTCGAAAGGACTCGTTCTCCAAGCTGATTGAATCCATTTTGCCGTAGATCTGAATATGCTTTTTGGATTGCATTCGGGTGAAGAGAAAGTCGACCTCGGCGAGACTGCCCGTCGGGACTTCCAAGAAGCGATTCTGGGACCGCTGCCAGTGTGATCTGCAGACTTACATCATATGTGAGCGATGATGTATTGGACGACGACGTTGATTCATCGGCGCGATTTACGATGTCAAAGGCTTCAACCAAAGCCGGGACAAAACTCAACTGTTCGTCGTCGCTATTGGATTCACCCAGTAACCTAAGAGTAACCGTGGCAATTGCGGCGGCCAAAGTTTGCAAAAGAGGCATGGAATGAATTTCTTCGTTTCCTACGGAGGAGCAAGCCGTCATGTACAGTATACTCGCAAGGGTAAGGAGTGTCACATGTCCCTTCCACCGTCCCTCGGTGAAGGATGGATCTGGATTCGAAAGGTTGGCCGATAGAAGCACTTGCCCGATGAACGGATTCCAAGCCTGTATAAGTTGAAGATATGCCATTAACACTGGTATCGTATTATCAGATTCGTTGTAAAGACTGAGCGCCTGAGTTTCCTCAATATCACCTTGTTCCACTTCCAAGTCCACAGCATCTTCGATTTTATTTCGTCGTAGTCTTTGCAAAAGTGTTTGGGCGGCAAATAGCTTTTCCGTAGACGTAATCTCTTGGTCGCGGCGACACAACAACATAAGACAAGCCAACCACGAAGAACCCATGGAAATCAACTCGTTGGGTTTATCGTTGTTTTCGTTTGGTACTCTCCCTTGATTTTGCTTGAGTTGATCACGGCGTCTCTGTTGGATAGAAAGAATTTTTCGACGAATATTCCTTGATTGAACATGAATCAGAAATTCATGAGCCTGTGAATGTGATGGTCTCGGCTGAGATGAATCCGTTGTTGGAAGAGAGAATAACGTTCCCAACGCCTGACGGAGTGGCAAGTACAGGCGAGGCTCCATGATTTCACACAGTAGTTGTTGTGTAGTCCAGGGGTGATGTGAGTCTTTGCCCTTCTGAAAACAAGATCCTGAATGCCAACTAGTGAATCAAGACGTGATGGGCTGACTTGTTTCCTCGTTCGAGCTGCAGAGAGGAGTCGTCGTCGACGTCCCTCGAGAAGAATCTTCTGTAGAAAAATGGATAGGAATGTTCACAGTAATTTTTGTGGTTGGTAGTGGTGGTGACAGTCCTTTCAACGACGGGTTTTGGAAACTTCGCAGTTCGGTCGCGAAAGCAGAGCCCAGTAAGGCGAGAGGAGAGTTTTCGTCGAGGTCGGGGTTCTTCTTTTCTTATTGTGAGATGCTTCAACGGATTCGAACACTTACAGTTAATTAAGTACTCTCCAAGTGTTTTGACAATATCAACGAGCGCGGGCAGATCACACATTGGTCTCAACGGGTGATCGGCGATAACCATCGGATCTTACCTCATCTTTCGTTCTTTCTCGTTTGGTTCCGTCAACAAATCTCCTTCCAACGCTCCGATAAAGCGGCTCCACATAAACACTCTTCTTGGCCCATCAACATCAGCCTATCTCAACTGTAAGCAGGGACAACAGGAAGTCTGGTATCGTGTCCTCAACCTTTGAATTATTGTTCAATTTTATTTATCTAGTCAAATAACTCCCAATGTCGATAAATGTAAATAAATTAATCGACATAACAGGACACATCCTGTTGTTCTGCTTGGTCTTCGGCATGTCGGCAACCGTCGATATCCATAAGTTGCAAGCACAACTCAAAAATCGGAAGGCAATCTTATTGGGTATTTTGATGCAATTTGGAATTCTTCCATTCCTAGGATTTTTGGTCATAAAATTCTTGAACCTCGGTCACGCAACGTCCATTACGCTACTGGTCGTCACATCCTCACCGGGAGGATCGTACAGCAACTGGTGGGTATCCATGTTTAATGGCGATCTGGCCCTGTCCGTAACGATGACTGCAATCAGCACCCTAGCCTCGACTATGCTCATGCCAATCAATCTATTCGTGTATACACGATTTACCGATAACTACGATGAAGAGGAAATTGTAGAAAATCTCGATTGGGGATCACTGATGCGGGCTCTAGGTATTGTCATTCTGGCCATTTTTGCTGGCCTTTACGCTTCCAGTATATACAGGTCGGCAGAATTTCATTTACGAATGAATCACATGGGTAATTTTGCCGGTGTGACTCTCGTAATTTTTTCGGCAGTCATGTCAAACACGGACAAGGATGCCCGAATCTACAATCGAGATCTGCAGTTTTACGTTGGCGTTGCCGCTCCCTGTTTCTTTGGACTTTTGATTGCCAATGTGAGCGGGTACTACCTCAAGCTGCAAAAACCCGAGTGTGTCACTGTCGGTATCGAATGCGCCTACCAAAATGTGGGAATTGCCACATCGGTGGCGATTTCAATGTTTGACAACGACGCACAAGCCAAAGCCGTTGCTGTCCCATTCTACTATGGGACTGTAGAAGCTGTTCTTTTGCTTGTGTATTGCATCGGAATGTGGAAGCTTGGCTGGACCAAGGCCCCCACTGATGTGAGTTTCTGGAAGATGATCTATACCAGCTACGAAATTTTACAGTCAGATAACGAAGAAGAAGATAGTGACTACCATTATGTGGAACATAGCGAGGTAGTAGAAGAGGCCAAGCCAACTGTCCAACTTACAGAAGGAACAACAACAACAGATACATCAGAAAAAGTAGTGTAGAATCGTGCTCCCTTAAAAAATAACAAGTTTCGCTGTATCTGTCCATCACAGCTCGTCGGACACAGGCTCATGTTTTTCTGCCTCGGATTGCATGGCCTCCAAAAGCACTCCTCCAGGAAACGTATACGATTGTTTGTCTTGTCCAAGTTCCCACATGAAAACTCCCCCGAGGTTTTTCTCTTTGGCGAGTCGGACCTTTTGTCGAACAACAGATGGGGAATCAAACATGAACTCATTCCAAGGTCCTTGTACTCTTTCCGCAATGTGCGTCCCAGCTGCATCAACAATCTCGGCAAATGTCATGACGTTTCCAACATCGTTCTGGTGTCGACCGTAAGCCGGTATCCCAAGGAATAACTTCTCCGTAGGAATACCCGAATCAATGAGCGTATCTATAGAACTTGTCACTTCGTCCAAACCAGCAAATGGATAGTCGTAAGTCATGACATTGATGCGATCGACAGCTTCATAGACTTGTGCCGGTATAGAAAATCCCGCGTGTATGGCAATACTAACAAAGAGTCCCAATTTCCGTAACGCGGGTGCCACGGCAACGATGAATCGAAAAAAGCCCACCACGTCTTGGTGACTCCGCAAAGCCTCGTGATCAAAATCAATACCACCAATCCCATATTCTTTAGTAATCGATTCTGCTGCCTTGACGAAACGGCGGTATGATTCTTTTCCGTTAAGGGCTTGAAATCCTTCCGAGCGCCCGCCCCCACCAATGGTGAGCCACTGGGTCAGGTGTCGCCCAGTTACTTCCTTCTTGTAAGCGGCTGCTTGTTTGGCCTTGACAAGATGGTCCTCACCTAAACAGCATCCTGTCAGCATCTTTGCTCCTAGCGCAGGATTTACTTGTACAGAAAAGAGATACAGATCCGTCAAGTATAGGGCAGTCTGGTTCAGATCAATGTAAAATCGATAGTCTGGTAGGTAACCTGCCACAGCTAGTTCGGCCATAGATCTTCGAGCAAAACAGACTACCCAACATAAAAACAAAGACCATGCTTCTCTCATTTCGAAAACAAACTTATGGGTGACTAGTGACTAGTTTGAACGTTGGTCGGTATGGGGTGATTTGTTAGAGTGTGCGATTTTCGGCAATGTAGCGACGGCGAAGTGAAATGAGATCATAACCGTTAGGAGGAGTAATACAGCTCCGCAAAGGAAGCATCACAAGGTTCGGTTCTTTCATTGTCGTTTTATCGGTTGGGAGACTCTACAACACTACCGTAAACGGTAGTCGCAGTCACCCGTGATCTACTCCTATCATTTATGAGAAGTTCTCGTGTACTTTTTACAATATACTACTTATCAAGCAATCTCAGTAAAATTATACAATATGATCAGAATGTATTTTTGCCTTCATACTCTACTTTAAAGTATAGTATATGACCGAAATTCTTTCCCAACCCCCCAAAAGGTACTCGAGGTCTTTCCTCCCCTTGACCTCTGGCTCACATCAGCTACTACTCGTACACACCTACGACTGGAAGTATTGTAGGAACGCCGGTTTATTTCCAATGCAATTCACACTTACAAAACCGACACGGACGGTCCCAATGCAGTACGGCAATATCCTCTCGTATGGCAGAATTACCTTCTTCTCTAGACCCGATCACATCGATTGCACCCTGTCCTAAAGAAATCTATGATTAATTGGTGCTTCTTCGACCAGAAAGAATTCAAACACAGAAGAAATCAAAAGTCAGGCATCACACATTCAGATCTCATTAGGCATTTCAATCTCGGTGGTGTGAACAACTTCGTGTTTAACAAGCAGAAGTATCATTCTTCACCAGATTTCCCCGTGTAATGTATCTTTTTCTCGCCACCGTCTTCTTCGGTAGAGGATTGCCCCGTGGGACAAGAATTAGGCTCACAACCATCTTCTTCATCGACTTCCTCTGAATCAAAAGGGGAAGGACGGACTTCCTTTTGTGCCGCCCAGGCATCCGCCTTGCCTAACAAAAAAGCAAAAGACCGAGCGCGACGACTCGCCTGTTCTGCCTGTTTGGCCAACATGGCGTCGTCTTTAAATTTTGTAATGTTCTGTCTCGCCTGCTCCAAGAACACGGCATGCTTTGTGTCTTGAAAGTGACGGTGACGTCTCATAGCGTGAAGTCGACTACTGTAACCCTCCAGACCCCTAGGCCCCTGAATCCATTGAGCGAGACCCTGAAAAGTTTCAAGTAAAATGGGGCCGTGAGCAGCAAGAAGACCAAAGCTGGAAGGTGTTGCGGCAGTTTTCTCCTTGGCATACCTCGTCCGGTACTTCCGCGTCCCTTAAAACGGGGTTTTCCTCTTCTTTCTGAATACTTTCGTGTCGATCTGCGAGCCCACATGCTGTGTTGTAAGCTTGGGTGAGACAGTCACTGTACCTACGTGATTGCCGGTAGGACCTACATATCTCCTTGACAGAGTCTTTTGAAGCCGCAAATTCCGTCGAGGAATACCAAGATTTGACCCTTTCTTGATCCGACATGGATTCGACAAGACCGACCACTTCGCCGGGATCCTCAGCGATGCGGACTCGCTTTGGGGGCCTCTCTGCAATTTCTTCATCCGATGCGCTCATTCTGGCTCTCTCATTTATTGTTGTTTCATTACAACCGAGCTTCTCTCTTCGACATGTATAGTATGACCAAAACACTTGTTGATGTGATCCACTCTCAGTTACCGCACACTGACTGTGAGTAGATACGACCTACCTAGGACCCGTGTACCGCCGTGGTGTCGGACGGCATGATGTCTTGATGGCTTCTCGATTCTTCGCCCGTCTTTGAAAACCCAACTGTCACCGTCGCTACGTAGGCCCCGACCGTTCGAACGCTATGGGGTCACGCAGGCACGCGGTCATTGCACCAAAGACGTCGAGTTCACCGGGGAAAAGATTGACAGCGATGACATGATGGGACATCCTCCCCATCGTACCGTGTTTCCTAATGTGTGAGATAGGTGGGACTGGTACTTGCACCACTTTTCATATAGTACAAGAAATTACGGACAGACCGGACTGTAACCCCCCCCCAAATTGATCACGATCTTGCACGCGAGCTGACTTCGTTTATTTTCGAAATTTAAATAAAAGTTCACTGTAAGCTTTTCTTTTGGACGCCAGAACAAACAGAGGAAACGTTCACGTGGCTGGACGTATGACGACAGACGGAGGTCTGAATCTTCGCTAGAACCAGCCGCTTTGACGAAAAAATAGTTGCACTATCTAACTGACGTGTCGCACCAACTGAAACTTAGGAAAAAATCTGGAGTGATTCATACATCAAGCGACATCTTTTAGCCAATCAAAATTAGATAAATGACGCAAACAGCTGGAAATTGCTTTCGTGTTTGCTAAAATTTGAGAAGTTGCCCATTGGAGCAGATGGTGCATGCACGGGTTACGAAGCCCTCGAGCGAGGATGGAATGTAGGTAAGTGACCTACTACGAAAACCCTTGGTTGACGACAACGAGGAATAACTTACAGTTACCACAAACATCTTCGGAAATCATGACGGAAAGATATCACGATAACAACAGCAATAATATGAATGCGTTATCTGAATCTCAGCTGGAAGAGTCTCTTGATGCAATGCTCTTCGATCCCGAATTTGGCAGAGCGGTGGAAGAACGTAACGTTGTGGGGGACGCATCCGTCACCGTCGCGAACGGCGGAGCGTCGTTTCCGGCTCTGCATTTGGGAGATGCCATGTCGCCCCAGCGGATGTTTACGGTAGGAGAAAAGACCGAACCTGATTTATCATTTCAACAACATCCAATCCTGAACAATTTCGGAGCGACTGGGATAAATACAACGAGTACAAATCTTACACGTTGCACGAATACACCGGGGGGTATCATGGCCCCTCCTGAGGCATACAATAATAATAATAATAATAATACGCAAGCCACCAAACCGCAATTCACAGGAACGCCTCAACTTTTTGGAAAATCGGTACCTATCAGTGTTCCTCTGCCTCCCCCGACTAATGTGGCGAGTGCGTTAAAGCCCCCTCCGGCTCCTATCAGCACCACCGCTACTACCACAACAACTACAACGACAAGCAGCGGAAAACGCAAGCGCAGAGAACCTGACCCATTCCCTGATAAATCCTATGCCGTGTCGGAAGATGAGTCAGAACGGCAGCGAAGACGACAAGATCGAAATCAAAGAGAACAGCAGAGGTCACAACAAATATCTAATCAGATAGTGGAACTTCGGACTCTTTTGGCAGACGCAGGAATGGAATGCAAAGCGGATAAATATTCCACTCTAGCTTCATTGGTGGACTACGTCAGAGCGCTTCAACAAAAGTCATCCATATTGGATTCGCAACACAAAGATCTGTTGGAAACGATTCGACAAACAACAGAAATCATGAGTTCGCAATACATGTCAGTGCAAGCCAACCACAACACAACAAGCAAGGAAGACGATGCCGCAGTTATTGGAGGCGCAGCCCCCAAAGAAGATGACGACGACGTATATGTCCAGGGAATCGACTATGCAGCAATCTTCCGATCCAGTCCCTTTGCTCTTGCCACGACAAGTATTGATGGGCGTTTCTTGGACTGCAGCGAAGGTTTTCAAAAGCTGACGCGTTTTTCGAGAGAGGAGTTGCTCCCTGGCGAAATTAAAAATGCGCAGCCTTCGACGTTTGACGACTCCAGCAGTGTAACTTCTGACATGTCTTTGGGCAACACAAGCGGCTGCGAAGACTCACGAGAATTGACAGTCAAAAGCCTCTCCTTGTTTAACGTTCTCTTCCCAGGCGACATGGGTTTGGTATATCATGCCATGTACGACATTTTACAGCAACCGATGAATCATATTGATGACTCCACGTCGGGAGAATCCGATGGAGACGAACCCGACGAGTCCACTCGAGAACGTGATGACCGTTGGTCAAACGACGTGAGACTCAGTCGCGACAAGGAAGCACAGGCAAGTATACCAGTCGAAATGAGTCTTCGTGAATGCCGTTGTAACCATCCTCTCACCGTATCACCACCCTCATTTTCCACAAATCAGGTCAAGCTCTACTTGAATTTAGTACGCACCATGCAAGAAAGACCTCGCTTCTTCAACTGCACCCTAGTTCCGGGCAAAAATTCCAACAAGGTTGCTGCTCAAACGGCTGCCTAATCACCCCCCGTCCAACCACTGAGGCTGATCAACGCCTGCCAATCTTCATGCCACGACGGAGCGGGCGTCTTTCTCGAAAGAGGAAACGCTCCCCGCATACTCCATATATTTTCTTAACTTTATTTGATGCGGACGGTATTGCAAGCATATCACACTTGTGCACTTGCAACAACCGTTGGGCCGAACAAGTTACAGGGTCTTTCGTGCTAGTAGAGATCGAAAACTGGTTCATTATATTTACCTACTCGTACACGACAACGCACCAGATCGGTTGTTCGACAACCGCCAAGTTTCCAAAGTTTAAAAGCTTTTTAGTATCCAAATAATTAGGAAATGACGTTTGTCTATGGGTAGGTCTAATAACGGCGACTAAAGGAAAATTTTCCGTCCCTGCTCAGCTTGCGCTGCATCCTTTTGCGCGACCTGGTATGTACTACCGTTGGACCTTTCTGTGGCGGAAGTCTACGTAAGATGTTTCAATCGCTACGCGCAGATGCAAACCGAACCTGGATGGTCTCCCGACTTGCTTTCCTGACAAAGTGGCATGTGGACCGATGCAATGCATGATTGATTTGCGCGAAATTTAGATTTTAGAGAAATTACTTCCCAAAACGCCGTTTTCTGCCAAATGCATAAGAACGGATAACCTCTAAAAAATCATCCTTTTGCAACTCGGGCCAATTTTTGTCCAAAAAGAAGAGTTCCGCATAGGCGAGTTGCCACAGGAGATAATTGCTGAGCCTCATTTCACCGGAGGTCCGGATTAAAATATCTGGGTCGGGGCCGTCCTTGGTCAGTAAACGCGCCGTCAGATCCTCTTCCTTTATCGACGATGGATCACGCTTCTGCTCCATACATTCCGTCACTAAACTCTGACAAACTTGCACCATCTCACTTCGACTGCCGTAGGAGAGACATACATTTAGACAAAGACCCGTACAATTCTCTGTATCGTCCTGGAGTCTTTGCAAACCAGCAGCCACGTGAAAGGGGATCGGTGATGGATCTGTTGACAAGATGCGGACGCGAATATTGTGCTGGATTGATTCGCTTCGTAGTTCTTCGCAGTACTTGGCAAAAATCTCCATCAGTGAGGCCACTTCGGCCGGATCCCGTTTCCAGTTTTCCGTCGAAAAGGCATACACCGTCGCGTGGGGTATCTTTTCAGCAATACACCATTTGGCCACATCCAAGACCTTACGACTTCCGTCCCAGTGGCCAGCTACTCTGTTCCCGTACACCTTTCGACCGTACCGTCGGTTGCCATCCATGATGAAGGCAATGTGTCGCGGCAAGTTGGATTCTGGAATACCACTCTCGCAAAGTGTATCACGATCACTATTCAAATCAGATCGGGTCGATTCTTCCCTAGATATCAGTTCTTCGGAAGTCTTTGGAAAATGTACTGAAGGGGTCTCAAGGGTCTTGTCGGCTGCCGCGTCGAGTAAATACAAAAGAGTAGGCCGTTGGGGTTCCCGTTGGGTCGCGAAAGCCTCCATACTTGGGCTGCTTAACTGAAGAACGACATCTTTCGATCGATCGGTGGACTCGCTACTGTTGTTTTTGTTGTTGTCGATTTTTAAATAGTGTTGCGACGAAGAGAACAATGACTCCAAGAGTTCCCAGACCCGCAACATGAGCGAGGCTGGTATCCCGACGCACATCAGGCTCGTCCATGATTGGCGAGGCTTTCTTTGACTGCCCCTTTCTAGCCGACGTCCGAACCAAATCCCTATTAATACCCCCGTTATCATGGGCAACAGTAAAAGCACAGCCGTATCAGCGTGGTAGTGGCGTGTCAGCCAAAGGACAATACGTTTGATCCAGTACAGGATTCTCCACACCAGTCTTTGTAGAGATTGTTCTTCGCAAACACCATCGTTGTCGTACAAGTCGTTGCTCGTGGTGGGATATCGAAGACTGGCATTATCGACGAAAGGAATCCAATGAGATAATTGATTCTGTTGACGTTGCCGGTCACTACTGTCGCCGTTGTGGAGGTTGTCCGCATTGGATTCTGACGATGACAGCGCAAGATCCAATACTTCCGTCGAAAGGAGGAAAATCTTTCTCTGCAGATCTGCAGCCACGGAAGAGTCATCCTCGTGAGACAAACCAGCCATCGTCTCCATGGATATACCTGGCAGAGAAGAGTTACTATTAGATATATCGTTTGGTTGGTTTCGTTCCCTCAACACTGATCGTCCGTCGTCCCAGTTCTCCTGCTTCGCGCATCGTCGTGATGTGAGGTGGTTGATACGACGGGCGAAGGAGTTATGTTAGCCAGTCCGCAAGGGACTCGTTACTCGTGACTTGAATTTTACGTGCCGTGCCTGCCTGCTTTTGGGATTCGGGCAGAGTACCTACAAGAAATGGCAAGACTACTTTTTTCCAATTTGCGACGCACGACGTAACCAATGCGAGAGGAAGGCCACAGAACCAGAATCATGGACTGGTTCAACAAAGAGGAGGTTGTGGACAGACTATATCCGGGTTCGGGTAGTGAATGACAGCTCTTCCAAGAACACTTCATGTTGTATTATGTAAAGTGTACAACCCCTTCTCTCTTTATTCCATTGAGTTCTTAACACTTATCTCGAATTCTATCACTCGCACTTTCTAGAAAGTAGAAGTTTTTTATATTCATGCGAAAACAGAAATAACAAGAAATTTCCCCTTAGAGTTCGTTTAATCAATCCCATTCCAGCGTCCCATAAGAGGGAGGTGTCATCATTCTTTTCAGTTATAGAATGTTGATTGACGTGGTTCAACACTGTTCCCACCTCGCAATCAGTTCTGACGTTGCACATTGTGGTTTACCGACACAACGTCAGTCTTCCATCGCTACCGTAGTTCATCGACGACGACGACAAAACCACCAAAACCAGCGGGCCTCTTCGCGTCTTTTGGCCCATCAGAGGAAATCACTGTGAGAAATAGAAAATCCTCTCTTTGCATCAACACTCAACTGGTTATTGTAGCACTTTGCGCTATTGTTTGATACAGTGCTTAACAATCGAAGTAATCGAACTCTTGCGTAGACATCACACAATCAACGTCCTTTTCAAGTCATTCTTGCGAAGAAGCATCGTTTGAGAACTCTCATCATCACTGGGCAACTTGAACACCCCACACTCCATCCATGGAATTTGCAACACGTGGGCACGAGACGGCCCATCCGGGCAACCCCCAACAGAATACGTCTTCGAACGACAATCCTGGACAGACAATGAGAACCTCTCATATGCAGCAGGATAATAATAATAACAACAACATCCATTATGGAGGACCCCATGCGGTGTCCGTCTCTTCCTCCTCGAGAAATTCAGGGAATTACTCTCAAGCGAGTAGCTCGTCCAGTATGGGCTTGCCAAACATGCCTCAGCAGAATCTCATCTCCAATACCCAAATGCAACATAATCAACAAATGGGCGCTCCCAACCTATTCAATCCACTTCAAATGACCGGGATGCAGCACCTAGCACCGAACTTTTCCATGGGAAATATGGGAAACGTTACGAACGCTACTACGACTGGATTTCCTCAGTCTGCATCGGGCGGTAGCATCGCCAAGAAAAGAAAGAGCGAGGCGGATATGTCCCAGGCGTCGTCCAAGGAACGTAGAATGATGGATGATTATGAATCACTCTCGGGAAAGGGACCTACCATCAAGGATGAAGCTGAATTGGAAAAAATGACCCCTGCCGAGAGGAGGAGGTACGATCGCAATCTACGTGAACAACAACGCTCCTACAGAATAAGCCAGCAGATCAAAGTACTGCGAGATACTTTGGAGGAAAGCAAGATCCCGTTCAAACCCAACAAATTCTCGATTCTCGTTAGCGTGGTTGAGTATATAAAGCAATTGCAAACGCGGGCCATCATGTTGGACGCGGAGCATCAGAAATTGATCGATACAATTCGGCAGACCAATGATATGGTGAATTCGGGCCAATTTCCAAGCTCTGTAGATTCCGTCGACGACTGTGCCATGGTAGATCCTGTTGTGTCGAGCGATAACGATGTCTCGGAGTTGTCCCTGGCCGCTGCGAAAGAAATGAACTTCCAAAGTGTCTTCCAATGCTGTCCGGCTGGTGTGGCGGTTTGTTCATTGGACGGAAGGATTTTGACCTGCAATAAGTCATTTGAATCATCCTTGGGAGTCAAGGAAGACGAAGTCCTTCAACAGTCCATGTTCATATACATTCGTAATCACCAAGACATCTTTGAAGCCATGGCGGACCTCCTGAAACGCTCCAGTGTTGCCAGTGAAGCTGGCGAGGGAGTCGTCCGAGCCTCCCACTTACTCTTCTGGTGTGGACATGTCATGTCTCTTCACAACAAGAAGTCTACCCTGACCATTACACTCTCAAGTACTTCGGATGGAAACCCGAAGTATTTTACGCTCACGGTTGGTCAAATCAACCAGACCAGCTAACCCACGAAGAGTCATCCTCTCCATTTGCCCACAAGCATGTCTATCTTATTCGTTTTTGTGCGCAACCTACCATGTTTTTAAAACGGTACAACAATAGATGTTGAGTAGCTACCCTTTCCTTGACATGCTGATGTCTCCCATTTGTGAACTTTCTATCGCCCACGATTTTCTGTCCCGTTCTTGGGGAACTGTAGTCTATCAGAGAGTTTCTTTGGTATTGATATTAAAGTTAGTACAAGCGATTCCCATCCAACGGGGACGACTTTTCAAACCGGAAAGGAACCTTTTGGCTGTTGCATTCGTGCCGGTCACCTACCTAAAATGAACAGTTAAATCATCATTCCTAGTGCTATGAACACTGTTCGTCTGTGTGCCTATAAATCTGGGGATAGCTATGTACAAATAATATTATCACTATCGCATGGCCGAGGAATATCCCATACGAACGAGGATCCGACAGCCTCTAAATAAAACAATTCCAAGCAAGAGTGTTCTGGTGTCGTATCAATCAAGGCGCATCGGGGGAAGGGGGGGG
>Ga0051981_10000573_pt1 | contig 18001 bp, 17 predicted proteins | sample CryGey13umfilter_3_FD_59644 | JGI IMG/M metagenome (GOLD analysis project Ga0051981, IMG submission 59644) | Groundwater microbial communities from aquifer in Utah, USA - Crystal Geyser 4/10/14 3 um filter | ecosystem: Environmental > Aquatic > Deep subsurface > Groundwater | place: USA: Utah... | reverse complement strand
GTTGTTGTAGTTTCTTATTCGTTTTTAACGCATGGGTCGTAAACGTGCCTTACCGTTCCCACGTTTCGAAATGGCTTCCTTGTACCTTGTTGCTCGTGAATTGGGGACGAAGGTGATTTCCGTCAATTGTGGTGGTGCGTTGGTCGATGATTTTCCTCCCAGTCCACCGAAACGACGTTGTATCATGGTGATCCATTTGTTACGTCCGCCCGAGTACGCACGATCCATGGAGGTCAGGACATCCCATAGATTGAATACCTCCGCCGGAGGCATTTCCATGGGCATCGTATCTTTCGTCTTCTTCCCGGCGCGGTTGCGCACTTCTCCGTACGCCGTTACCATGTCTTCGTAATTGAAAAAGAGTGGGATCTCGCGATGATTTCCGGACAGTACGCGCTTGAGGAAGGGTACCCGGCGCTGCAAGCGGGGTTGATAAAAGACGGGGATGCCCGTGTACCCTTCCATGTGCGCATTCTTCGCTTGCAACGCGGTGCGGTGCGGCACCGTCTTGCGCTCGCGCTTGGTCCTGCGGCGGACCAAGTTTTCCGCCTCCAACGCGCCGTTCCCCAGCAGGGCCGTCTGCGCGTCTTGCGCCGGCGAATCGCCCCACAATCCGACCCGTTCCCTCCCGACGCACCGCGCCGCGTAGTACAACTGCCGCTTGGGCGGAACGATCTTGTACCGCAGCGCGCCCTGCGCATCGGGCAACCTCCCCGTGGTCGGTTCCGGGGGCTGTCCGGTCGGTAGCCCGTGTCCGAAATTTGCCGCCTGTCGCACCGCCTTGGCCAAACTGAACGACGTGATGCGCAGATCCGCGCTCGCCATGTTGTCCATCTGCTTCATTTCGCCGTGCACGGCCGTGGCATCGTCGGGATCCATAAAGTACAAGCACACCGTACGGTACTCGTTCTGTTCTTCGGAAATGGATCCACCACTTCCGCCACGACGATTATTATTACTGTTGCTGTTGTTGTTGTTGTTGTTGTTGTTGCGATTGGACTGCGTTTGTTCCTGCACAACTTCGTCCAGATCATCCAATCGTTCCATGTTCAGGTAGGGGCTCCCCCACGGCGTCGTTACGGCGAAGACGGCGTGTCCGGCGATCCGTTCGTATGGATTCGCCGCCGTCGGACTTCCCAGGAGGCTGCCGAAATTCAACCACCGGCGCCCCCTACGCCACACGGCCGCCGCGGGATTGTTGATGCCGTGGCGGCGACGACCAACAATATTCGACTCGGTCGCCGTCGACGGTGTTGCCGCCGACGCCGACGCCGCCACCGACGACGACGCCATTACTCCTCCTCCCCCTCCTCCTCCTACCTTCTCGATGACGACGAAGGATGGAACGACGAACACAACCAAGAGCAATCGCCGCCACCACACGGAGACGACGCCAGACTCACCGTTGCTGCGATTCATCATGATCCTTCAAAAAAACACCGCAAAAACAACAGCAACGACAATAATAATAATAATAATAATAACAGCAAACAAACGATGAAGGAGTTTCGTCTTTTTACAGAAGTATGGTGTTTTTACAGTTACGCAGTGTATGATTCGTCGTCGTGGGGAAGCGGATTTCGTTCTCTCGTTTTGATCTGTTGTTGTTTTATTACCATCCTCGAGAACATCAAAAGACGTAGTATAAACGTAATTGGTTCCACTTGGCATCCGGTGTTCAGAACACTTCCGGGTTCACTATGGGTTTCAAAAGTCTTCCGGGTTCACTATGGAGTTCAGAACACTTCCGGATTTTTCCGAAGTCCTATAACCTTACTGGACAAAACACAGCGCCACGCCACGCAACAGAAACACGAATGAAGAACCTGCTGGTTTTGTGTCATGCGAGTTTCACCATCATCATCATCATCATCATCATTATCATTGCAGTAGTCATCAACATCCAAGATAATGAGGATGACGAGGATGAGGATGAGGAGGATGCGATCACGTGGTACGATTGTTACCAGAGTTATCTTAACGCTGTTATCGATATTTGTCGTTGACGTAACGGTCGATCCAGTCCACGGGGAGAGAGTAGGAGAACGGAGGGTATTCGATTTTGAACATGATTTGGGTGGCATCCCCTTCGACGATGCGTTCGATGCCTGTGCGCATAACTCCGACACGCTATCCCGCGCCTTGCGGTACAATGTATCCGGGGGTAACACGCTGCGGTTCTCCGCCGACACGACCTTTCACTTTCACCACGGCATCGTGTCGTCCCGTCTGCGCGATTGTCGCATCGAGGTCAACGGCGTGCTGCGCTTCGAACGCGCCGAATTATCCATCGACGCACGGAACCCGTTCCCGGCGTGTTGGACGATAGCGCGCTCCCGTAACGTCACCATCACGTCGTCGCTACCGAACGACAACGACCGGGGGATCATCGACGGACAGGGATCGCAGTGGTGGGGATACCCGTTCATCGGGTACCTGCAGACGGTAGAAAATCGACCGCGATTGTTGCGCTTCAATTTGACGGACCATATACTCATCGAAAGGATCGTATTGCAAGATAGTCCGTACCATACGCTGTACTTGGATGCTGTGCGGGACGTCGTAATACGCCACGTGAGCATCGTGGCGCGTCGGACGACGTTGCCGGGCCATTCCTGGGTGGACCTGACGGCCTTCAATACGGACGGGATCGACGTGTCCGGGACGCGCGTGCACGTGCACGATGTCGACATATGGGTGCAAGACGATTGCATCGCCATCAAGGACGGGCACAATCACTCGCGTGATTCCGGAGGTGACGACGACGACGGTGATTACGACGGTGATTACGACGACGACGACGATGATTACGATGCGAATAATACCACGTCGTACGAATCCGCACACATGTTGTTCGAACGGATCAATGCCACGGGATTAGGATTCGTCGTGGGGAGTATCCAGGGAACGCACGTCCACAACATCACGTTCCAGAACAGTTACCTGTTCAAACCGGTCAAGGGGATATACATGAAATTCGCAAATCGGCACAGACGATTCCGGCAGGCCAACATGTCGGCACTGGTGGAAGATGTACGGTACATAAATATCACCATGGTATCGCCGCAGCAATGGCCGATATGGCTAGGTCCGGCTCAACAATCGGATAATCGGAATCCGTGTCATCCGAATCCGTGCAGCCTGTGTTGGCCCATGACACCGGGTTCGGTGTGCCACACGGTGCCGCGACAAATCATGCGGAATATAACACTGCAGAATATCATCATACATAATCCTGTCATGTCGACAGGCGTCCTCATGGGGAACGCACAGTACCCCATTGAACACGTTACGTTCGATAATGTACGCGTTACGAAAGGACTGCCACCGGCCATCACACGACGGCCGCTCAATGAAACATTCCCCGGGACGATGCGACCCGTTCATGATCCATTCGTCCCGCCGGATTACGCGAATAAGATGCAACGACAATTGGTGGGGATATACGGGTGGTTCGCTCACATTATACGAACCGTGGGACAATTCGTTCAAGATCTTATCGAGCGCATCCATGTTACCGTACTGTTGCGGTTGTTGCAAACCCAAGACGGCGCACAGGCATGGTATTTTTCGTACCTCGCACAAGCATTGTTGGATACCGTGTGGATATGGATCGTATGTGCCCTGGGATTTACCATTGCCGGTGTCTTTTCCTTTCGGGGGTGGATGAAATATCGAAGAAGACGGGTTGTACCCATGGACGCCGTCGGGGAAGGCGCCGAAGAGGAATTGCTCCTACGACACCCTCGTGTCGAAACGAGGTGGCCACCCTGGTTGTGCCATTTAGGCTTCCTTACCCTGTTGTGCATATGTTGGGGTGGAGCACTGTACACGGGAACATTTCCATTTTTGAAACCAAAGTGGGAGCGCACGTACCGATACTTTACATGCGAAAATATTGTGAACGGCACCGCCAAGGGCAATACGTGGCCCGTACCGTATTGTTTCAAGCGCGAACGCCCTCCGTGGTGGCCTGACGGAGAAGACGATGATGACAACAATCAGGATCATCGTCATCACCGTCGGGGACATGGGTCAGGTCACTGGACACCTCGAAAGGTAGAAACGAATGTCGAACTGACCGTGCTGGCCAAAACTCTGGCCGCTTTTGCGGCGGCGATGTTATTGATGTGGAGACGTAACCGTCGAGGATGGCGAACATTACGGTCGGATACGACACAACAGCAAGCTGCTCCTGACAGAACCTCCGAATTAGCATCTTCGTCAATTCCATCGTTCGTTACTGTTCAAGCTAATCCAGATGGTGAAGAAAATGAAGAGGAGAGTAGATTGCTTCCACTGGACGAAGCTACTCACAATCAGCTCGTAGCTCACAGGAGTGGCTCTGTTGATTTTATTGATCCCCTGGAAGCCCCCGCCTTTCACACTAGAGATGAAATCCACTAGACATGCCGGCGTGTCTTTACTGGCACCGAGGAATCGAAAGGATTTTATGATAGACGTGATCAAAATGAGTTTTGAATGAAAGACAGAATGGTAAATTAAATGCCAAGTCGATTTACTACTCGACGAACAAATATAGTGCTCTATTCGTAAGATAATAGATATGTATCATGATAAACGTGATATTGCTAAACAAACATTGAGCTGTAATAAACGTGTAGCTTTGAAACATTATGACTTTTTTTTTTCTGGATTCCAATTTCCAATTTCAGCTGCCCAGGCTGAGCATCAAAATATCGCCGAAAGGGACAACCACTCGGCGAAAGTGCTTCTGCTTGGAATCATGTCTTTCTCCACGATCGAGCGCAATTTCTTGGACTCCCTAAAAGAAGAGGAACATCAGTCATCTTTGTCATCTGTTTCGGTTATGGTATCAAGTTGGTAAGACAAGGTGGGCTGAAATCGCTTCGATGTACCACAGAAAAGTCCGTCATCGACTTTGTATTCGAACCACTCATTTGACTTCTCCAGTTTATCCTCGGGCAGAAAGATTTCTGGTATGTCAAGCCGGCAGAGATCAAGAAAGAGACCTTCCGCTGTGTCCATGAGAATGTCCGTAATCGAATCTTGCTGCAATAATGAACAGCGCTTTACCATATCAGTTTGGGTTTCCTTCTCCTCTTCAATTTCTCTTTCTTTATTTTCAACATCCCCTCGACTGAATCGTAGCGGGGAATCCCATCGAGTCTTTACACCGAATGTATTTACGGATTCACACGACGAGTCTATATCAATCATTGCTTCTTTGTCAGTTTCCTTTCTCGAAGGTGCTGTGGTAATCTCATCTTCAGTACCTCTGCAAAAAGATGAGTCAGAAATTTTGACAGTGCACACCAGTGACCCTAAGTTTCCAGGACTCACTCTACATGAATACCATAAGACGCTTCTGTATATTCCTTGACTGGAGGTTCTGAATCAAAATCATCCATTGTCTTGCCCTTTATATTTGATGAAGGTTGAGATACAATTGATACAACCCTGGGGAAATGATTGTGTTTTACTTCCGGCTTCGCACTGGAGACCGAAGGAATTTCTTTGCGTCGCTTTAATTTGAACTCACCCTCGCCACAGGTCCCTACCGATATAATTTCATTATAGGCATGTTCGATCAAATCATCGACCACGCTTGGAGTCTTGTCGATAATAGCGTGCATTGAACCACAGCTGTTTTTCGTGCCACTTCCATATATGAAATCTTTAAATCCTTGAAAGGACAAGAATTCAGGTCTGAAGTCTCTGGTGTTAGACTACATGCATGAAGTAAGCGCCTTTAAAATGAGCCTTACGTTACGTACCTTGAGCTCTCATGATCATGTTGGGGCTCGTGGGCTACAGATCGGTCACTGTCGTGAAAGCAATGAGAGACAACTGTTAGTTGGTGTCTCAGTTTCGAAACATCGTAGCTCATAAACTTACCTCTTTCCTTTATTTATCCCTTGATCTGTCTGCGTAGATTCAGAATTCAGCTCCCACGTTGATTCTTCTTCAAAAGTGTCTTGTACGACAAGCGACTTAGGATCCTCTCTGAGAGCACGTAAGTCAGCCTTGCTTGGATTCTTATGGACGACTTCGATGCAAGATTCTGGTAACAATTCACCTTCATTGCTGACCTCGTTCTCTCCAGTTTGAGAAGTGATGATTTCTTGATGTGATCGATTCGGCGTCTGGCTGCGTTGATTCATTTTCGGTGGCGTATCCAACTCACGAGATACTACACCGTCTCCCCTGAGTTGATTTTCATCTTGCGGCTTCACAGTGTTTTTCATATTAGCTTTCACTTCATCAGACTCGATGGCAGAAGATAGCGGGATTGGAGTCGTGCGATCTCCATTAACCAGGGTCCTGATATGTAAGGCTTTCGCCGCGAGCCTGGCGAATTGCTCCTCGCTTGTCTTAACCGATGACACGAACGATTTGTTTGTTACAGACTTGTCTGATGGTGAGCTGGAAGGTATCGTAGGCTGGAGCTGTTCTCGAACACTGTATACTTTTGGGGAAGCGGAACATACGGAACTCTTCTCTAGAGAATGGGAATGCACAGACGGGATGCCCTGATTTATGTCGTCGACAATCTGCTTTGGCAAATTAGAAGACTTTTTCTCCTCCGTTGAATCATGTTTTACTCGTTGCTGCGGTTCTTCGGCCTTGGTTTGTTCTTCCTTGAATGCGATTACGATGTTTTCCAAGGTATTATTTGCGGTGCTCTTCCCTTCACCGTCATCATTGTCGTCGCCGTCCTTCTCTTCCTTCATTTGTTTCGTCGAAATACTTTTACTTTCTTCATCAATGTCTTCAATTTTGGAACGGTTCTTTATGACTGCTGTTATAATCTTTTCCAAGGTATCGTCCGTGATGCTTCCCCCTTCGTTAACTACGACGTTGTCGTCCTTGTTCAAGTTATCGTGAATATCGTTTAGCTGTCCATCTTTCGTCTTGGATCGAGTTTTCATCACAGCTGTTATGATCTTTTTCAAGGCCAGAGTTGAAATACTTGCATCTACTTCTTCTTCATCATCGTCGGATGTAGAAGGCAACACGAATGGATGTAAAATTGATAAGCCGGTACGCGTACTCCCGTTCATGGTCGTCCAACTCGAAATGGATGAATCACAAAGTGAAACCATATTGTCTTTTGTAGTGGGGTCATGGACCGAGGAGAATGCATCAGGAAAGGTAAAAATAGGAGCATTGTTGTCTGTTTCAAATTGTTCGGTAGAAACGATTCCTTCGGTATTGTGGTTTGCGATATGAATGGATTCTTTCTTTTCGTCAACTGTACTCAAATGCCTCGATTGTTCTTGCTGCTGATGTTTTTTCCCGCGTAAGAAGAAACCAAATGGGCGTCTAATGGTGTTTCGCTTTACCTTGTTTTCGGAATGAGACAACACCGTATCATGGGGATTACCCTCGCGATGTTTGAGAGTTAGGAACGATGCGGCAGCAGCCGAGATCTTCTTCGGTCTTTCAGCTTCGAAACGTGATCGACGAAAGCCTTTCTTCGATCGTTTCGATGATTTCAGTGGACGCTGTTGGTATTGGGAAGGCCGGGGAGGTCGGCAGGTGGAAGGTACCTCTTCTACTTCTTCCGACGTTGATTGTTCATTTCTTTTGAGATTTGTAGATGGGGGAGAAGATGACATGATATCATTCATATGAGTTGGGAAGAAGAAGATGATGAAGACGAAGGAGTTTTCCTCTCTTTATTCAGGTTCGATGTCACTCTGCTTTTGTAGAAGATGGTTGCTGATTGTGAGTTTTCGACATCTATTTAGATCCCTTCCAGATAAGACAGTCGGAGTCTCCTTTCTTTCTCTCCAAACCAGTTCATCGCACGCACACAAACAAACAAACACACACATACACTTTTTTTTTAATGTTGGTGGAAGATTTCGTCGACGCTTTTGTCGGCATTTCACTCGTCGTTGAACAAATTTGTATCCATATTAGGCCGTCGTAGGCCGGAAGCCACATACTATTCACAGAGTGAATCTTCCCTCTCACCGTCAGGTGTGTGCGTGTGGGAAAAATGAAGGTCGACAAATTTTCGTACATCGGCTTATCATCGATTGGCATTTTCGTTCCGCCCAATTATGTCGACGTTCCTAACTGTAAGTAATTTCAAATTTTTTGGCACCAATTTTTTTTTTTTTCAAAAATTAACGCCTCATCTCATGTCAACACCGGCCGGTCGACGGATTGACATGATCTGAAACTACCCTATGTGATACTCCTATGAATAATACGGACACAGCTATCATAAATTAATCACGGATACGATCTAATGGAATTTCTTACTGTTACTTGTGACCTACTCTTAACAATCGATTCTTGCCGACAGTTCTTGTGAGGACAGTTCTTTTCTCTTTCAACTCTGATCATCAATTTATCGGCTAGCACAATTTTTTGTTCACATCATAGATGTGTTGTCCTCGATGGCTCCTACCTAGTCAAATCAGTCAAAAAAATAAAAAAAATCACCCATCAACCACCGGCATTTCGTTCACGTATAGTTGCGTCTGATACACTCGCGTAATAAAATATTTGTTAATTATTCGTTCCCAAGTTACAAGGTTCATTGATTTGCCGATCCTTTCGGCCCCCTGGATCTAAGCAAACACGCGCAAATGTATGACACCGGGGAAATATATTTGTATTCCTCCCTCGGTCTTAGGACCTGCTACTTACAAGCATTTTCTTATCCCGTAGATATTACAGTTTCAGACTCGAAGTATCGTAGGAGCATGAAAGAACGGCTTTCATTAGAGCACGGTACGTGCGAAAATCGAAGAACAACAAAAAGTGCCATTCTGATCCGGTTTAAAAAAAAAAACTCCCTTGGTTCATGAAACTCCCCATGGATGATGTTGCGTAGTCGTATCGTTTATCATCGCTATCATCCAAATGTGCCGCATCTCATTTATAGTTGCATAAATCTCGTTCGTTGCGGTCCACCTCGTTGTTGTCCAAATATTTGCCATTCCCAGACGAGTAGTTTTCGCCCATGGAAAGATGTTCCATCTCCTCTTCTTCCACCTTTCCTTCATCACTGGGAGTATCATAATAGCTTGTCAATGGTAGTGGCATAGTCAATACTTTCGAATGTGGTCCATCGTCGAGAATCCCAAATTTACGCTTAGCATTCGTCGCGACATCACTCAGACAATCCTCACCACATATAATCGTGCTGAAGAGAGACATGATTTGATCATACACATCATCGACGATATTAACGTATGGATTTTCTTTAGTCTTGTGGACGCATTCTTCTTGCTCCATTTCCTTCTCTTCTGTATCTACCCCACGATTCTGGCTCGCTATCAATGGCGATGTCGAACCTGCACGAGACTCGTTGTTGTCAACAGTGATAATGGTGTCTACATCCTGAGTAGTTATGATTCCTAACTCTTGTCCTGCAGTTTCTATAAGATGCATGAAAATACTTCCACAGTCAGTCATGGTATGATTACTATTCAACGTCGTCACGACGGTCCCATTCGTCAAAGCCCCCCGAAAGGATGTATCCATACGTTTGCTGTGTGTTCCGTGCGCATTGTACGTGAGTGTGCATTGTTAGGCCATGTCCGAGACGAAACAGAATAATTTCAAATGATCAATTGAAACTTGCCTTTGTCTGTCTCCTATCGGTCGGGATGTGACTTCATTCTTGACAACTTTGACAAACGGCGGAATACTGCTAGCACAAGCAAGCAACGAAGAAGGACAAGAAGAAAAGGGAATCCACACGATGTGTAAGCTGAGATGGGAATGAAGCTTTTGACATGATATATGATTCATTTCTTGACAATTTGTACTAGTGCAATGATATTTGCTTGTCTCTTCTCCCTACATACCTTAGCTCGGAAATCTGCCTGTGAAATTCTGTTTCATCAAGCGAATTGGTTGATACTTGAGGTTGGCCCGCGAGCGGTACTGTTGATATTGAACATGACATATTCATGAGAGAATCCTCGTCATCGTTTTCTTGTGGTTGCACTTTTGTAATCATGGTAAAACCTCGTTTGTGATGACAGGCGGCAATCACAGATTGTTTGTTTTGTTGCAACATGTGTTGTTGATCGTCGAGAGACAAGACTCGACTCAACCCCTGCTCGTGTTGCAGACCCGGGATCAATATTTCTGAATTACTCAAGGATCGAAACAAGAACAAACGTTTATCATCTCTAGTCTCATCGTCTACTTCGAGTATAGGATGCAATGTGGGCGCAATTTGTTGGGAGGGTGGTAAAATGGACTGCAGGACACGGAGTCGTCGACGTTCACGTCGTCGATTTTGACGGCGTCCGTGTCTATTATTTCGCTTTCGTGTGAGGATGGCATCAGTCCAAGCAGGAACGTTCGGGATTAACTTGTGAAAGTCTGCGAGTTCATCATCAAGAGAGAGTTCGATGGAAGAATGTGTTGCGTTGGACCAACATGTTTGCTGTCGATTGAACGAAACTGCGTCCCTCATGATGGACGGCTTGAACAATTGTACATCCCACACACCGCTAGTGGTGCTTACTCAAACCTCAATGGGCTGTCAGTTGTTTGTTGCCAAATACATTTCTCTCGCTGATCTTCCCTTGCTTCTTGGCCAAGAAAAACACGGCGTTTCTGACAGTGAAATAATGAGGGGCGACGCAAAATTTTGTTGAGATCCGACCCAGTGGATGGTCCGGCGGATCGTGTGTACACTTGATTCAACAGACTTTTTACCAGCGTCCGATGAAGTCAGCGGTCCACGCGCCAACGGAACGCCAGCACCTTCCTCGTTGGTTGGTTTTTTGCGAAAAAATATATCTACCAATGGAGCGCGAAAACTATCCAACCGTAAGTTGATCATGTCAACAGTAAGGGATGGCAGTATATTCACTAGCATGAACACAACATCGCACAATCATCATTGCAACACTCAAAATTTACTTGTTCCGTTTATGTTATAAAATGTTACACGAACAGGATAGACGGAAAGATGGCATAGAAACGTATCACGTTCTGTTTGTCTTCCATCGTCCAGGCCCTTTTTCTTACTCCTAGCTTTTCGTCGTTGGGGTATTTTTTGCTGAGACTATTGGCTTGAGTGTGTGTCACGAGTTTGTATCACGAGATTTTCGTGTGCGTGGCCTTTCAATCTGCATTAGGCGTAGGAGTTTTTAACTTTCCGAATTCGGTATGATGCTGCATTCACGCGTTTGCGTTGATGATGCCAAAGATTCTCGGTCACATCCCCAAAGATTCTTCGCCCCTATTTCGAGTGTCGCTCGGTGTAATGCTGAAATAATTTTATAAAAGAACAAGATTCTACCAACAAGGGTGACGAGAGCGTACAAACAACCCAAAAAGAATCTACTACAAAACATACGAATGTGCAACACGTAGGTAACACTCCTAGTATGCATATGTTTAAACCAAAACTTCCCGAACGCTTTCTTTGTAGATTCCCCCCAACCCTTCCATTGCACCTCACAGTTGGAATCGGCAACCATACGACGGTACTGCTTCTCGTGTACTTTCTTTATGTCTGCGAGTGTCCCTCTTCCGTAAGACCAAACGGCCACTGCTAACTCCAACAGATAAAGGAAGCAAACATTCTCATTACAGATAGTAACTCCAAAAAGAAACCACTCTTCCGAAAGACATTTCACTATGGGAACAAGTTCCATTCTCCTCACGGTAGTTCTCCTTTCTTTCGCGTTTCCTGGGTGTTGGAGCGCTGTAATAGTTCATGGCTCCGAGATTGAATCAAATACTGCGACGAAATCAACAACAGGCAGGACAAGGACGTGTTTTACCGTCAATCGGCAACCCGTAGAATCTGGAACATTGGTACGATGCTTCCGCCAGAATCGTCACCGCTTGCTGACAACGTACAGTTCCAGTAGCTACGTGGATGGCTATGACAGCAATCTTTTATTGCCAGCGACACCTACGTCATACTACAATCGCTTGGGAAAGGATGTTCGGACCGATGCACAAGGGTGCGTGATGTTGGAAGAAGACCATGTGCGTCTTGGTGGTAGTGCCAGACGACTCAATGAAGTCTCACAAGAAGAACCACACGATGATCCCGTTTCGTCATTGTCAGATACATACTGTCGCATTTACGCTGGTGATTGCTTCGCCACCACAACGGTTCGGCTGGATGACCACCGGTCGAATGTTACTTTTACCGGAACAAGAATAAGGGCAAATAACAGTTCTGATATTGTTCATGACTACAATGACGACGATGATAGTTATTATCATCATGGTGATTCTCCTCGCACCACCACGATTGAAGTGCCGCGGGACGAACGATATTGTGGCGAACGTCGTGGGAATGGGTGTGGACCTGCATGGTTCCCGCATTGGTCCCGAAGCCTACTGGATGGCCTCAGTGGCTTGTACGATGAATGCAGTATCCATGACGTCTGTTATGAAAGCTGTGGAATGGCACGAAGTGAGTGTGACAAGGCCTTTCATCAAGACATGTTGCAAAGTTGCGGTGTTGTCAACAGCAACAACGCCATTACTGGTGGTACCAGTAGTCCCACGTGTCGTGCCGTGGCCAATCTGTTTTATGGAGCCGTTTCGCGATTCGGTAGCAAGGCCTGCCGCGAAGCACGAAGGGGACGATGCGGGTCTATCCAGGAATGCGAACAGTAATGAAATGTGGCCAAAACATGTATACTAGTATACATGATTTTAAAAAGAAATACAATTCAGATCCATCAGTACTAATGTGCATAATGATTACAATGACTCGTATCTGCATGATCATTTTGTTGGTATAAACATTCTTCTATCGGTATCGGAGACAGCGCTTTCTGATTCTAATGCCGCTTTCGTTTCGGAATGCACCGGTTGATGTTCCGGATAAAAATATGAAGAAATCATCGACAAATGACCTTCTCATACCATTGCCAACAAGCACAACTTCTAACATCGTTCATGTACACTATGATAGATCAGACAAAATGAAAATTGTTGTGCTGCATATATATGGTGACCGAAGCACAAAACACAAGATTTTTTTGTTTTCAAGCACAAAGAATGAAGTATTTTCCCTTCGCCATTTCGTTTCTTTAACAGGATAATCATCCTTTTCTTATTTGTATTATTACTTATCTTGCTCGATGTCATGTTCGTAGCGAAAACTCAAATTGTTTGAATTTCGAAATCTCATCTGTCAGACAATACAATGTTGTGTACAAAAATGTCCAAGCAACGGATAGAAATTTCGACTTAGTCACATATATATGTGTAACCGTTCAAATTTCTTGTATGTTTCCGAAGATCGATTCTGGTTATCCGAATTTGTCTCGTCTTCTTGTCCGTCCGACTACGTGGAGTTCCCGACGGCCATCCGGTCCAGTTAGGTAGGTACTACACCGTTCATTTTCCGCTGGAAGCGCTTGCGGTCCTTAGCTCCATGCGCAGTACGAATTGGCCATTGACCAGGTAGCTCGGCAGTTGATGTCGATGGCAGCGGTACGTGAAGTGCCGGCTAGCTAAGGAGTACCACCTCACCTCTCTATGATTTACTCCTTGATGGTCGGTATGGTGAGGTGGGAAACTACTCCTACTTACTGTTACTAGCTAGGATTGTGTGTGAGCTAACAAGTGAAAAGACGTACCACTGACGTCTGCTTTTCCCCGCCGTCGGTTTGTTGTTTCTCTTGAAAAATCTGAACTGACAGCGATGTGATGTGAACTCACATCATTAGCATTTGAATCGTTAACGGACACTAGCGCACGCGGTCACGTACATTCTGCTTTATCGCAAGGCACGCCAGCACGTATCCAATTTTTGATGGCGCCACTCATCTTCACTAATTTTCAAAAAAAAAAGTCCGCCACAGCAAATCAAACAAGTCGACATCCACAGAAACCACATAGTGAACGGTGTTGTTGAGGAAAACGACGACGTCGACGTTTGAAGAGTTGATGTGAATAGATAAAATTCACAAATCCAAAGTTTTCGTTCATAATAAAAGAAAGAAAGCACAACATCTTTCCATAAGTGTTTGCATCAACATCCTTATTGGTTAAGGGAACATTAAGAAGCTTCTTCGCCTCGACGATAATACAGAAGAGTTAACTACTCCGGTACACAGTACCAGGTATTGCTCTCCTATTCTCTTCTCAGACGTTCCAGTAACATCATACTATCATGCCCCTGTCTGCACTTCCCCTTCGTCGACGACGTTTATTTCAGAAAAAGGAGAAATCCACATCCCCTCTTGCTATGCGCGATGCCATGCACTTACCAAAAGAAGACCTTCATCAGACCTTTCAATCGTCAGACATCCCCTTGGAGACGATCTTGATCCCTACGACGAAGCCTCCTTCCTCCGACAAAAACAGCGAAGCAAGTACTACCAGGCACGATGATCATTTTCCCTTCCTACAATCGACGAGTAACGAAATAAAATTGCGAAGGGAGAAATACGATCTTCCATCATCTCCCATAAATTGCACGCGGAAGTCACAAATGTCACCGGACGATAGCCGAGTGAATATTCTTGAATCTCTTCCACGGGCTAAACCTACCGTAAATGGAGTCAATTGTACTTTGGCTCGTTTCAAGGCACCTTCATCTTGTCCTCGACCTGACAAAGTGACCAATCGTGTGGAAGCCGCACTGGCACGGTCTACAGATCTACCTGTGCATCACATACGCGAATTGCGCAAAAATCGGAGTGATCCTTCTCGCAATAGAAGCAAATTTATAACGACGACAATCGAAACAGGTCGACGAACATCAAGTATTCCCACTCGACGTTCCTTTGCTTCGTCTTGTACTTCTTCGTTCACGGATGAGGAGGAGGACTCTGTCAATCATGATCGACGAAAGAATTTAGATTTGATTGATGATGAATACAATCATATTGCCAACATGATGATTGCCTTGGATCGCTCACCAAAGTGAGTCCTTTGTACCGTGAAATGTGGAGACGAAATCACATGCGAATATCGAAACTCAACTACCTCCCGACTCTTTTCATTTCTAGGAATGCCTTCTCAGTAGACGACCCTGAACCAGCAATGTATGTGGCTGAACTTCCTTTTTTTTTGTCACCTAAAATTAGTTATTCCAGGAACCGGATGTGAACTCACCCATCTCTAATTTATTCTTTTTGTTAGTTCTGAATTTTGTGGCATCGGAGGAATAATTACCGAAGAAGCTACCAATCTCTTGTTCGAAGTACCCACGGAGGAGGAAGACAGCAAGGTTTGTACAGAAGAAGTTCTGGTGGATGTTGGGAAAGCGACTGGACGAGGAATGGGTGTTTCGTCATTGCGATCTCCGAAAGACCGCCAGAGCAGTGACTCTTGCAAAGCAGAACGTTACAATGAATATTCTACAAATCCAGTCATGACAACCCCTTCTGCTCCCCAAAACATGATGGGTAAGCATATTATTGTATTCTCCAATGACAATGGCCTACCACAAGATCCGTTCGATAAGACTCGAGACGCAAGTTTTTTGACGAACGAAACGAGCTTCTTGACGAACGAAACGAGCTTTTACACTCATAATCCAGAAGATGTCCCCTTTCTGGAAACTGAATCTACATATACCGACGATTGGATCGTAGAGAAAGAAACCCGCGATGGCGGAGCCGATGTGCTCCTTTCCTTGCTCTTTTGTCATGCGATTTAGAAGAAGAAGAAGAAGAAAAGTGGCAATACTTATGATTAGGGATGGATCCGTGTTATTTCTCACAGACCATGTTCCCCCCGCTCCATTGACTTTAAAGTCTAGAGTCTACACCTTTCCTTTCGTACTCACTTAAGACGCTATGATATTCGTCGAAACTTACATTAAAATAGATGATATTCACTATCTTTTGGTTGACTTGAACAAATCAATCTATGCGAGAACGTTTGGTCGCTGATCTCTGCTCTGCTTATCCTGAATGACGGCGGTGAATTCGTCCCAGATCTCTGGATTTTCGACGGCCAACGATACGAAGCCGCGATGAGCCAAAACTTCACCCCAATGATCTTGCACGAATACAGAGCAGGCTTGCTTGAGAATTTCAATACCGAACAAATGTGCCGTCATGAAGGTTTCCTTGAGATTTTCCACATCGACTCTACCGACCCTCATCTGCACTGCCATGAATTGGAGTGACTCGAGTTGATATTCATTCGCCGCAGCAATGATCGTCATGGCGTTCTTTTCCATGAGATCCGGAGCGATTTCTGCGGTATAGATGTAAGACAACACCGCTTTTATAACGGCAGATGTGTAAGTGGTTTTCCCAGTTCCAGAGGAATTTTCAGTCCACGGTCCATCCAAGGCGATCTCCCAGTACGAGCAAAACCGAGGCGAGAAAACACCGGTGCGCTGGGAGAACGACCTTGTCACCACACGCGATTTTTGATGTCACTGAACTTTTCCGAAAGCAAAAGACGTTTGTTCCTCGCGGCGGTGCTTCGCGTGTCGGTTTGCTGACATCATGATACGGGATGCAGCGACAAGGGCATCGTAGGCGGCTTTACCACCGCTAGTCGAGTGGTCGCAACGGGTTAATAAAAAGCCCGCAAGTTCGGACGATGAATGATTTTTGGTAGCACTATCGATTCCATACCGGGACTGTTCTTAAAATACATACAACAATCATTTTTTCCGCGGCGTTGGCGCCGCTGTTGATAAGAGAACGGAGGATGTGTATCGAAGTATGATGTGGAGGCTGTCTAAGATTTCGGAGCCATACGGTGAAAACTGCCACGTGCAGGGGGGTGTTCGTGGAATAAGTACCATGCTTCATACATATCGTTCGAGAAGAAAGATCGACTTCAACACAATACAATTTTGCGACATTCATACAGACTAGTTCGAGGTCGTTGTGGATAATGGCATTGTAAAAGTTGACAGCTACCGTCTCTTCCGCATCGTCGCCTTCCGCCATGGTTATGATTGATCGATCGATCGTTTAGCTTTTCTTTTGGTAACGCAACCAAAAAAAAATGATGATGAGGGCACTGTAGTTTCACTTTTGCTCTTCGGCGTCGTCATCCCGTGTAACGCTTCGATACCATTCCGCAAGGACTACATCCACGATCCGTGGCACCCGCCGACGGACATGAACGAAATGGACCGATCTATTCCCGTACACTGCACATATCCATCCATATCTATCCATCGGTCACGACGCTATCGGTTCGTTTGTTTGTTGTTCGATCAGGCTTACGAAGGGAATCGATCGAATCTGATGTGACAGGCGTGGGGGACGCACGGTACGCGGGATGACACCATGACGCCGCGACGTTCTTCACGGAAAATGACCCCCCGTGTGGACTTTCCACGTTCGTTCGATGGTAGCACGACGGGTGAACAGAATGGAACGGAACGTGTAACGATCGAAATGGACAACAGCAAGGTCTACTGATCCATCCGACGCCCATCCATCATCTGTCCATCCACATATCGAATCAAACATGGCGTATCATTCCTCTTGAAAACTAAAATAAATAATCGATCATCATCATCATCAACAACAACAACACTGTCTCCACCTTCGTGAGCTAGCTCCAGAGAATTTGTCTTTTTGTCAAGAGAATTTGCCATTTTTGTGAGATAGGTCCCGAGAATTTGCCATTTTCGTGAGTATCTCACACAACGATAGCGACGTTCTTTCATTTGCTTGGTCCGCTCAATTTGCCATTTTCGTGAGCTTGGTCCAGAGAATTTACCATTTTTGTGAGCTTGGTCCGCTCAAATTGCCATTTTCGTGAGCCTGGTCCGCTCAATTTGCCATTTGCGTGAGCGTGAGAGATGCGAAAAAAATCTATTAAAGAACTAGCGCAAGCCTTACCCATTAATAAATAGAAAAATAGTTCTTGTCACTATAAGGCCTACTTAATAAAATCAGTAGTAGGGCTTGATTGCAGACCGAACAGATTATTTCTATAGTTGTTAATTAGAGACCGAACAGTTCTGTTGTATAAGCCTAAATGGAGATCGAACAGTTTAGACATATATTACTAAATAGAGATCGAACAGTTTAAATCTATAAGCTTAAGTAATTATTCTTTTTTTGAAAGA
>Ga0051981_10000572_pt1 | contig 18021 bp, 13 predicted proteins | sample CryGey13umfilter_3_FD_59644 | JGI IMG/M metagenome (GOLD analysis project Ga0051981, IMG submission 59644) | Groundwater microbial communities from aquifer in Utah, USA - Crystal Geyser 4/10/14 3 um filter | ecosystem: Environmental > Aquatic > Deep subsurface > Groundwater | place: USA: Utah... | reverse complement strand
CAACACCATGACAGCAGCGCACAGATGTTCCTGTGGCGATGGTTCCCAATATCGAATCAATTTAACAATGTTATGATGACATAATTCTGCCACAATGTCCAATTCTCGATGTGCGTATCCCACGTCTTCATCTGTCACTTGATTGGAACCAACTACCTTAATAGCCACTTGTAGTTGTTCTTCATTCGTATCGCCGTTTCTGTTGTCGTCACCGCTGTCATCGATGGGTGCATTTGGTTTCCGTCGACCAAGCACCACACTGCCGAACCCTCCCTTTCCAATCACACGGATCGGTTCATAATACAGAGACACTTCCTTGGGCCATTGTGATGGCACATCTAAAACCATTATGACGAAGAATATAACAGATTCAATACTGCTACTTCTTCTAGTTGTAGAATCGATTATCACAAGGTAGGAAAAAGATCAATACTGTGGTTTAGGGAGGGAGTCTACCTATTTACTCCTATCTATCTCTGTTCTTTTTTGCTGTGCAACTATGCGTCGTTTTGTGTCTGCGTGGAATGCTGTGGACGCCTTCTTCGTGTCACAAATATCGACGTAAAATACTCACATCTTCTCTAGCTACTCTAGAGAAGATACTCTCTCCGCCTTGGAGAAGTTCATCCGTCAATGTGTCCAAAACGCTGAATATTTAGACAAAAATCAAAGATAGACCACCGTAGAGTCGATACTTTCGTGAACAACCTCGCGTGATGAATTAATTTCGCTATTGGTTTGAAGGACGCAGGGGGAATTACAGACTGGTCCAACGACGTACGTGATTAAGTGTCCGCTCTTTTTTTTTTGCTACTCCTCTATGAACATAATTAGAGACTGACTGTGATGGTATACCATATTACCTATCAAAGATACGCTATGATGGCTCCAGACAGGCTGACCGGATCATGTTGTACTAGCACACTGACCAAATAAACTTGACGATGCGTGAAAACTTTTCGTTGCCATCGGTGTAGGTGCAAGTGTGTGCTAAAAAATAACGGGAGCGCGGTGATGGACAAACTAGACCGGGTCAACACCGTAGCTGTAACGCACACCTGCGCGAGAAACTTGAAGATCCAATACATTTTCATCATTACTATTTTACAGAACGGAAATGTCTTCGGTTCCATCAAAGTCAGCAAAATTGGCCGTCACCTCCTCGGGAGAGAGTAGTATATTTCTCAACAGTCGATCTTCCGCTCGTAATCTTTGGTATCGTTGGTACGTGGGATCAGCGCGGCGTATTACCGTGTCAAATGCAGGGCAGTAATTACGTATGTAACTTCTCCCTTCTCCCGTTTTACTATTATTACCAGGTAACCACCGATTTCGATTTCTGGCCAAGAACCAGCCCTTTTTTGTGCTAGAGCCCGAAGTATCGGTGATCTTTTCGACTTGCCGCTGATATCGTTTCTGCGCAACATCCATACGACCCCACGCTGTACAGGCTTCGGTTAGTACGCCTTCTCTCTGCCACCAAACACCAACATCTACGAAACCGACCAAAACAATCCGTTCTCCAAACGTAACCGTATCGGCTCCATGCAATGGCTTGCCACTGTGAAAAACACCATCACCTGCTCGACAGGGTCGTATCACACCTCCGGGATGTACAACATTGGTGTTCGCATACCCGTCTTCGTGTCCGCGAAGTGCTTCAAAGAATGTTCCACCTCCTTCAAATTCTGTTGGATCCGATAATGTAATGGTAAACGACAGCAACGATCCATCTCGGTGAGCTTCCAAGCTATCCATGGTACCAACATCTTTGTTTTCCTTTGACATGTCATTGTCGTTGCTATCGTCTTCGCCTTGTTGATGTTTTGGTTTCGCTTGATATTGGGCACAGAACAGATCTAAATACGACATGTCTTGACAAGGAATACCATAGCATTCGTTCATGGTTTCCCATACACGATCATCAAATCCAATCTTTTCCAAGTAGGATTCAACTGCGGGGGCTTGATCGACGGGGAAGTCACACGTCGCGTAGGTAGAATGTCGTTCGCTATCAGGTCTCTCCCACCGTCCCGTTGTTGCCGCGTGTTGTCGTGCGATGTTGACCAATTCGGCCGTTTCTGTGTCCGATAAGATGGATTTAACATATATGGAATGCAGGACAGAAGGATATCCTTCGTCGTCGTCATGGTAACGCGGTATTCGAATTTCCGTCACGGACGCGTCGGTCGAACTTGTCACGAAAAGCCCGGAAGGAACGCACCGTTGTCGCAAGGACGACGACGACTGAAGTGATCCATGATGGTGTATCCAAAACGCTCGACATTTGACAACGTCAAAAAGTAGGAAAAGGGAGACAAGACAGTGATTCATCATTCTTATGGTTGTTGCTCCATATATGTCGCTGATCGCGGATTCATTTCCGAAAGAAGAATTCGAACCAAGTTGTTGATGCCGATGAAGGATTTGTTGTTGTTGTTGTTGGTTGATGGCTCCAAATAAAGTGCGCCTGTCTGTGCGTCCGTTCAGCGACTCCTGGAAACTACTTACCTATCCCCTCTCGCATCGTACAATAGTGATAATCTCTAAAACAACACATACCTAATTTTCTAATAAAAGTCTAACAGACGCTTATTTCTACTCAAGAGACAGAAAATGCGAAGGCAGTACGGCCAAAAAAAAAGAGAAGTAAAATAAAAACTCATGATAGGAACTTTTTAAGTCTTCTCTTTCTTATGTACGATAGTGAGATGAGAAGAAAACGAAGTTTTTACCTCCACCAATCATTATCAAAACAACTTTAGTGGCCTGAAAACCATGCTGCAACATCCTTCGAGGATCCATAGATATCAAATTTAGAAAAATCACGCAAAGTGTCGGGTATAGTTTCCACCTTTGTTGGCATCATACTTGCATCGTCGATTCGGGGGATGATAGAAGTGGATTCCAAATTGGGTAGTAGCCTTGCCAGTCCGATCGACGACAAGTCTGGTGTAGTGAAGGAGATGATGGATGACACAAAATTTTCGATACCGGCACTCGACCCAGTCATGATGGCGTAAGTGGTAGCACCCAAGAGGAAAACACCCAACGCTGCTAAAGATTGAGTCGGCCGTGTTAGACCAGTTTTGGGTCGTAAAAACGACGACGATGATCGGATGTCTCGAATTTCATTCGTATACCGTGCATCGAGTTTAGAGGCTTGTTGTGCTAGTCGGGCAAAGGGTTTGTATTGCTGGGCAAGTTGTTCCTCCATGGTCATCACCATCGTTCTTTGGTTTTCTTGTCGCAATAGAATTCCCTGTTGTTCTTCAAGTTCGGTGATCGACCGATCCATATCCAACAAGAATCCTTCTTCATTCAACGCATCCATAATTTTTTCAACAGAGGTATTATCCGTCGTAGTGGTAACATCGTCACTCTTGGAGTAGGAACTGTCTTCAGGGCGAAGGCCTCCCCGCAGTCGTAGAGAAGATATGAGAACACTGGGAGTCTGACGGACGAAGGCGTCAACCATGGGACTAAAGGCCCACACAACGAGGAGAGATACATTTACAATATACTTCATGGTTCGTCCTGTATCGTTTTCTGTAATAGTGTGATGGAAGCAAAAGATTGTACGCCGTTGTCGGTCGTCGGTTACAATCAGAGCAATGGAGAGAGAGCAATGATGGCATATCCTCTTTTTCAAAAAGAGAAAAACACGCGTGCAACGTTGGCGGCTCACGTGCGGGATTGCCAATTAGTGATTCACGTCCATGATGTCTGTCATGACCGAATCACTTCGGGACTACTTCTACTTCCACGAAATAAAAGGAAATGGAGTGTGAATGGAAGAGCAAGAAGTAACCATGATCGATATTTGCAATGGTGGCTTCCCATATCTATATTTGTAGATGGACAATACCTACCGTCATCGCTTGTTTATTTTGGAAAAAGAGACATCCTGGTGGAGAGCGTAAATCAAACGGGAAGGAGGAAATCATCTTGATGGGTAAAAAATAAGTGCATAACAATCTTTGGCCCTGTTCTGGAACTAACCAATTTGACCGGGCTAAAAATCCAGAGGAGATCGAAGAAATTTTATAGCCGCGTATCATTATTACAGTCTGCTAAGTTTACAATGACTTTATTACGGCTGACTCCAGTGACATTCAGGGGAGAAGAGTTGATTCCGTGGACATATCACGCGGGTGGATCATCGACAGAGTACGTCTGTTGAATCGTATCTCAACAGCACGAAACGACCGACGAAGACACTATTCCAAGGGGTAATAGTACGCTTCCCATCCGATACCGAAAAAAAATTAAGCCAGGAAGTCAGCTTCCGTCAATTCTTCGCCAAAGTACGCAAATAGCTTTTGTAGCGCGGGTTTTTGTAGCTGAGTGTTGCGCTGTGTTGCCTTCATGAGCTTGACAAAACTCTCATCATGGTATTGATTGGGTTCCCAACGCCACAGCTGTTGGATGAAATACACATAACGCTTCGCTTCGTAAATCAAATCTCTCCCTAGACACAATTCCAGAATTTTTGAATGCGTTGTGTATGGGGGGAGGACTGAATGCTGATTGAAAAAATCTTGTACGACCGTGACAGCTCCTTGGATATCGCCCACATTGAGAAGCCCGTCCACGATGGCGCGTACCGTGAACGCATCAGGCTTGAGACCAGCACTGAGCATTTTGGTGTAGTACTCTTGCGCCACCACAACATCTCCTACGGCGGCCAAACCCGACAAGACCAAATTGTACGAAACGACGTTTGGTTTCGCTTTTGACGAGGGCATAGTGGTATCAAGCAGATGCATCGCTCTCCACAGCGCTCCACGATGTACACAGGCTTTAATCAAGGCATTGTAACTGCCCCGGTCCAATCGAATCGCCTCGTGTCCGCAGGCCCCGTGCTGTAATGATTCCGCGAACGCAAAGGCAGCCGCCAGGGGTATCGAATATTCGGGTTCATTCTCTCGTTCCAGTTTGAGTTGACCTTTCTCTGAGTCCGTTCGATAAAGTAGCTTTCCACGGACTTGTGCTGGTACTTTGTAGTAGGGAGGCATCCCTCGATTGTAACGCACCTTCACACGGATAGGTTTGTAAGAATATCCAGATCCTGGAAAGTAAAACCAGTCACGCGGCATTTCCTGAGTTTTCAACTCCCGATGCTCTCCATCGTCTTGCGCATGAAATTCCTCACGATGGACACGGTAAAAGTGATGGACCGCCTTGCCGGTGCGTCCAGCCGAATAACAATCTAACATTCGATTGGCGATACTTGTGGTCAGCTGATAATCCCTCTCTGACATATTGAGAAGGATAGCATCTAACCATCGCGTCGGATTATCGATAGGCGGTTGATCCGCGTCGGAAATGAATATATTTCTTGACGTTTGTTGCGCCCAATTCGCCGCTTGAAGAGAGGTGATGGCGTAGACAAACTCTCTCCTCCGCGGGCGGTATCCTTTCGATTTGCGTAGTTGCAAAAGCGATAATGTACGACCGACATTACCAGCCTTCCCATTCGCCGTCAACAATCTCAATGAAAGATGATCGGTGAGCGGTGTTTGTTTGATCTTTCCAAGGCATTTTTCCCATTCACGCACTCGGTTCGAAAGATCATCGGGATTGTAGTTACACTTGAGTAGAACTTTGAAGGCTAGAGTCACATTATCGGCCGACAACAGCTCAAGTTTCTCCGGATTTATCGGATTTACATTGCCTTCAGACTCTATGGAAACATGTTTTAGAAACCTTTCATACGACATGGCGGTTGCTTGGCAAAATTCAATGTCCCAGGGGGATCTGTCCCGGCGTCTCCCTCGTGACTCTATCCAAGCTGAACCTCGATTCAAACGTTCTATAAGGTCAGGTGGGGATATCATATTGTCATTATTATCATCCATATCATCACCAATAACTTCAGATGCGGAACAGAATCGCTTCACAGGTTGCGAAATGTGGCGCATACTCCCTTTATCGAACCATTCTACTTCATTTCCAGCTGTACATTGGACACGACGTCGAGGAGAGGAGCGTTGATCTCCTGTTACTAGTGACAATGTCCGACTGCACTGTCTTGCAACGATTGTGCGCATATGATGGCGGATGGTATTTCTACATGCGACGAACATGGTGGTTCAGGTATCGTAAGTGTGGCTGACCAAGGTCCGCTTATGGGTGACAAAAAAAACATCGTCCATGCCTACACGCCCCCCGTCCCGTATCTCAACAGGTACCGTAATTGATATATTTGATCCGGGTTTTTGATGCGCGGTGTCGTCCTCGTTGTCCGTACGCTGGCCGCGTGGGTGGATGAGGTCGGACGAGCAACAGCTCCCGTAGAGCTAAGGCTTTCATTAATTTTCGCGTCTATGAGGTCTGATGCCTGAACGAACTCGCAGTCACTTTTCATCTTGCTCTTACGGGAGACCTAGGAAAGTAAAAACTCATGTCAGCACCGAATAGCTGGGGTACATTCTATGACGAGTCATCTTTACGTCAGATGTTTGTTCAAGATCAGGTCTTCTTGCCATACCATGTGGTAAACGTGTAGGAGGAGTAACAATTTCGGCTGCCATTTTGCGTGACATCACTTGTAGAATGCATCGCAATGAGCCAAAATCGCAAAACTCCACAACAACGTTCGTAGTTGAGATCTACTAGGGAAGGGATTTGGATGAATCTCTTAGGAGTACAGGTTTTAGGAGTATGGCGCTTGACCTTTGATTCGTCCTTTCATATTACTGTTAGGTAGCGTGTATTGAAAAGAAGTTACTCCCAGATATCGTGATTGAGGCGCCCGTCTTGCTCCATGGTGTAGCCTCGACACATTGATATGATGCCCTGCAGGGATCATCAGCAACCTTTGGTTGTAAATATTGCTCACAGACCACTGCATATTCGATAGTGCAGTTTCATGGCTTCCACGAACTTCAAAAAAGTGTGTCCTTTCACGATCCGTCACAGCCGTTCGCTTCTTCTTCTCGAAGGACAGCGAAGTTCTTCCTGTTACTACTTCCTATTATTTTTTTATGTTGGAATAGGAGTAGGTAGCATTTACATATTTTTGGGCAATAATATTTGCTGTTTCATCACATCATCATCACGTACGAGGTATATACAACAGCTTTGACTGTGAGTAGCTCGAGATGTGTGTTATTGTCCGACTTTTCACCTTCTCTCTACCGCACTCGTTACGTTCATAGTCTTGTGCATGCAAAGAGATAGATAGAATTATAGATAGACACAGAGATAGAGAGAGAGAAGAAGAAAAAGAAGAAGAAACATCGCTCGCCCTCTTTCCTCTTTTGGCGTACAGTCACGTCAGTAGCCGCCATTTGTTGGTCAATTTTAGAGTATGGCTTCGTCTCTGGCACAAGAACGAGCCTTGGCGTTGCTCCCTAAATTCACCGGATGGATTTCCGTCGCCTTCAGTGGTTTGGTGACGTCGACCGTCCTCCGAGATAAGACGCGACGATCCCTGTGTTACCATCGTCTCGTCTGCGGTATTTCTCTGGTGGACATGTCGGCATCCCTGTGGTTGGGCATGTCGACGTGGCCCATCCCCCGCGGAGGGGCGCTGTGGGCGATCGGCAACGCCACGTCGTGCAACGTCCAAGGGTTCTTCACGCAATTCGGGATATGCTCCAGCTTTTACAATTCTAGTCTCGCCATGTATTTTTATCTGGTCATCGTACGGGGTTGGAAAGAAAAACAATTACAACAAATTGAATGGATGTTGCACACCGTACCACTGCTGTGGGCGTTGCTTTCGGCGGTAACGGGCCTATTTCTACATGTCTTTGACAATGCCACTTTGTGGTGTTGGGTATCGGCCGACGAAGTGTCCTTTCGATGGATTGCATTCTACGGACCACTGTGGCTGAACATTTTCATCGTCACATTCTCTTGTTGGTCCATTTTTTTACACGTGCGAAAGTTGGAATTGGCTTCACAAAAATATCAGTTATTCTTTCTTCAAAAGTCAAGTCAACAGCCACGGGTAGGGGGAGCCGGTACTGAGAATGATAATCCACCACCAACACAAGATGGTGTTTTGACCAAACATTCATCACAGCCATCATCAAATGACAATGATCAAAATGGTGTCTTGTCCGCTACTCAACAAGGTGCTGGTATGAGGGACCCCAACGCGAAATCGTGTCGACGGAGCAATAGAATCTATCATCAATCTCGACGTGTCAAGGACGTAGCCGATCAATGTTTTTTGTATGCGTTTGCCTTTTACGTGAATTGGGCCGCCCTGACGGTACGTGGACGAAAAACAATAATTTCCCTGACTCGTATCGGTCGTTCGTTCCTTTTTAAAAAAAAAAAAAAAAATCGATCGTCAAATTGTAACAACGGGCCTCACCATTTTTTTTTTCTCTCTCATCCACTGCTAGACGACTCGTCTCATTCAAACTGTGAATGGTAAAGTGTACTACCCTCTTGTCCTAATTGCAGCGATCACTGTCCCCATGCAAGGGCTGCCAAATTTTGTCGTGTACTTGCGACCCAAATTACGACGTGTGCGTAAGCGGTATCCTCATGCGGGATGGGTCCAGTGGGTGGCTCGGTCCATGTCACGGAATGAAAGTCGCCACGCAGCCAATGAGGTTGGAAGCTTACGTCAAATCTCCGTCATGGACGGAATGAATCCAAGCCGAATCAACGATGATCTGGACGACAACGATGATTATTATATTAATATTCATGACGTTGATGGCAACCATGTCGATACCGTGGATACTGGTGAAGCCGTTGCGGGTACTACTGACAAGGGAGACGATAGTACAAACAAACCAACGGCAGAGGGAAAAGAAAACGAACGAATGCTTGACAATCCACCAGACGTGCAAAATTGATTCTGGGAGGCGGGAGAGAAACCACTGAAGCGCTAGCTTCAATAACGATGCCCGCCCGACAGAAAGCTATGGTACCAACTTTTCTTTATGATCTACCCGTCGTGCGAGATCTGTCATCTCGAGTAGCGGCGCTAACCGTGAGGGTGTTGTCGACGACACGGGGGAGTTGTACGCAACGTTTAGGGATGACGACCATGGCTTACTGTTCGAAGCAAAGATGAGACGATCCAGATGAGGGTATGCAGGAAAGGTAAAGAAATTACGTAGGAGTAGACGGAATTAGGACACCGCATCTTTCGGTCGCTCGGTCGGTCGATCGATTCCAGGGACATCTCAAGTTGATTTTCTACTTTTTCTGGGAAATCGTCGATCCCTCAGTAGAGATCAGCAGTATGCAACGCCGTCGAGCTCGAGAGACAGCCCCATCGATTAAGTGGTGTCTCTCCTTCATGCTTTTGACGTGGACACATAGCCTAAGTACCAAGGTAGGGTAAAGGGATACTCTTCAAGTTCCAAATCACCCGACTGCGCTCGATTGGTTGAAAGCTCGTTGGGCACTAACGAGTATGTATTCGAGGATACTGGCACGTTAGCTTTTCAAAAACGACGAAGAAAGGATGTACAAGATGTTACACGTCGCTCTGTCATGATTCCCACACATGTCATGGAAAGACATGTAAGACAACGACTACTTATCATTGCACTAAGAAATAGTAACATGCTTGTGATGATCAATAAGTCCAACTCTGATTGTACGATGCAGTGAATGCTACAGTTCCACGAGTTTGATGAGGAACACTGCAAATATAGAAATGAACGTTCGGAGGAACGAAAGAAACCCCTTACTTTTATTTCAAATCCCTCCAAGCTTCGGGAACCATGTCATTTGGGATTGCGATTTCGTGTCGAAAAGCTTTTCGATTGTACTGGTCGTTTGCGTACATATGATCGAAGAAAACAATGGCAGCGCGCGGCACACCCGAAACCGTAAGAGGCCCTAATCTAGAATGCCCCCTTTGTGCAACGACGGTGTATGTTACGTGCGGTGGGCTGTAGCTGTCTCTTTCGTTGGCAATGGCTTCTGGATCTGCGTTCGTCGATCGTTTGATAACTTCACAAACATCAATGTTGGTTGCATCGTCAAACAGGCCAGATGTGAACCGCCACGATTTCGGAGTTTCACTTTCAACCGCCGAGTCCATAGACCCAGGAAGGAAGCATCCCGTGAAAACATTGGGAGGGTAAGGGTCGTGGACAAGCTCGTCTCTTGTACGAAGCCATTCTACCTGCCTGTTCAGTACAGATGCAGGGATATAACTCTGATCCTCCGGGTTGGGCTTCCACCCGGCGACGTGCTTATTCCATTGCTCCTCCCAGTCGTCGCCTGCGAGGAGAAAGATCCAGTCAGACTACCATAGCCGTATTTGATTGAAACATTTCTTTCCGAATGCTTACCATAATTTAGGTATACCTCCTCGCCTACTTCAATGTCTCTAGTTGCAACCATGTCCATCATGAGACCTGCATGGTCCAGGACCGCCAATTCTCGTGGAGCCATGTTGAGCCACTCGGCCTTATGGCTCGGATGAGTTGACCAGCGAAGCGCTGCGTTATACTTCGTGTAATGGTGATTCACGTAATTAATGGCCGGAGAGTAAGGAAAAAGCAAGAGCGAGCTCTCGGGATGTCCATAGCAATAATTCAGAAAAATCTGATGCCCTTCCTGTAGCATTCGGGAAGAAGCGAGTTCACAGTTGAGGAAATGGCCCTTACTCTGATCGACACTACCGCAATCATATGTGTACTTACAGACCATACTTCATTTGGTTGCTCGACGTTATCGGCATCGTAAAGTTCAAGGTGTTTTCGTAGGATCTGGACCACTGGTACAGGCGAAATGACGTCGCCTTTCTTGATTTTTCTGGTGGCAAACGCTCCTCGCCCGGCTTGAATGATCCTAGATTTGGCCGGCATGATGTTGTCGATGCAGGCACCATTTTCTTTGAGCCATTCCTTCGATCTGATTTTGTTTGGGACTGAGGCCTCGGCTGTGCCTTCAGTAGCTGCTACCTCAACGTCAACGAGAGATTTCGGAAGTGCGTTTGCAAGTCTGGTATTGCTTTTCTGGTACGCAGTCAACATGACGTCGAAGAGATCTTTCGCCATCTCAGACTGGCTGTCACCTTTGACGTAAGACATAAAACGTTTCAGATATGTATCTGCTTTTACATAATCAGTCGACAAAGGCACAAAGGACAGATCCGCTCGTTGGGAGAAATAATTGTCGCCTGAGGGGAATATATGTGAGAATCAAGAGAGCATTAGGCATTTTAATTTTGCGAAATGTGCACGCACCATATTCCACGAAGATCTCCTCTCCAGGTTCCAAACGTTTTTCTGCTTCGTAATAGACGTCATGGTATGTCTTCGTAAACCAGAGCCTGTTAGATAAGTTGTCCTGGGTCCGTCTCCGTGTTTCTTCGAGCACTTACCGTAGCCGCCCCAGTTCCAACGTCCAAGGCGCGATGCAGGTCCTGTGGTTGATGAGGAAACCGCATTGCACTGTTGTGCAGACCTGAGAATCCAGCAATGTTGAGAGGGGTGTCTAAACACTAACATTGGCTGACATCCAATATCACGTACCTGTGTGTGAATTCGCGAGCATTCCAAAGCCAGGGACCATACTCTCGATGAATCCAGCATCAAATTGTGACATACTAGACTCAGCAGTCCAATAATAGTGTTCGAGCAACCACTCCTTCTCGTCGATTGTCCGATTGCGATCCCCGTTGTACCAAAGCCGAAGACGTGCATTGTCAATAACATCTTCCGCCTGCACAACCAGGTCGCCAAAACTAATTCGTTCACCCTTTTCGTAAGCACGAGCAGTGTACATTCCGAGCCCGGAGTTCGGGATAGCAGATTCGGCAAGGTACATACCACACTCGGAATTGTCTTGAACTCCGATATTCATATCTCTCCAAGATGGTGGTATCATATCGTCTGGTAATTCGATGAAATGTCGGAACCCTTGGCGAAGATGTTGATTTCCGGTCAATGTTTTGTCTATATACGTGATAAAATTCCACTCCAAACCTTTGACTTTGACTTCTTCCCCCCTCTCCTCGTCAAAGAATGTAACTTTGTAAAATGTGACACCATCGATTTCTTCTTTTTCGATCAATGTGCAAGGGGTAGTATCATCAAGCTCACTCGACTCGATACCTGCATACACATAAAATCCTTCACTGTCCTGGGAATTTTCATCGTAGTCGATCCAGCATCTAGTTTCAATGTAAGAAGGAGGGTGCCTTGGGTCATCTTTGATGAAGAGTTCTTCACCGTTATCGTAGTCCCAGGCAACCTTGTAATCTTCGCTATTCACAGGATGAATGAAGGTTTCTTGATGTAAATCCCAACTGGGAAAGTATCCAACGCGAGTAAGACACGACTGAGGATACACGAAAGATCAATGCAAAGATAGGACTTACCTGTGCTGCCAATCGTCTCCGTAGTCGAGCAAAATCTCGTCACCTGCGTTAAAACGTACTAGTGAGACATCGTTCTTTGTGCAATGGGAATACCTAGTGTCATGAGCTCGAGCCATGAACAATATGCAACAACAACGTACCGGGTTGGATATCTGCCAAGGCGTAAATTTCCATCATGAGACCAGCCTTGCCATTTTGTTTTAAAACTTTGTCAGTGGACCATTCCAACATTTCAGACTTAGTGTGATTGGACCACCGAATAGCAACATTGGCGGGTTGTCCATGATTGATTAGATTCACGGCGGGGGCGTAGGGAAAAAAGAGAAGTGACGTCATGGGATTTCCGTAACAATAGTTCAGCAGAAGTTGTTCACCTTCCCATAATAGGTATTTTGAGTTGGGTCGACGAATATCATATTGTTCTTTCCATGCCATTTTGACGTGCTCATGCGACAAATGAATCACCGGTGCCGGAGCCACGAGACTACCCTGCGGTAGAAAACGGGTTGCAAAGGCACCTTTTCCCTTTTCGCCGGCATCTTTCACGTGCAGATTATCCAAGCACATGCCGTTCTCTTGCAGCCATTCGTCCGAGCGGACCAAATTTGGAACCGTCGCTCGGGCGGTCGTCTTTTCGCGGTAGAGGTTCATCCATTCGGATGCTTCCTTTCCCGTTTTGGGAAAGGCATTGAACATGCGCTCAAATGTTTTTTCGTCCGATAAGATATCCATCGTGGTATCCCACACATCGTGCGACAAAGGGTCGTCCAATCTATTGTTGATTGCCTTTTTCCATTGTTTCATCAAATTATCTGCTGCAAAAAAGTCACCTGATAGGGGTAACATTCCAAAGTGCTCGCGATGCAGAAACCAATTATCTCCATATTCGACGAAAATTTCCTGTCCCTTTTCAATGTTCGCCGCTGCCGTAAAGGTCAAATCTTGGTAGTGTGTAAAGGATCCCGTGACTGGGTGCGATCGATCCGTCCAAGGTCGACGCGTTTGAGGGCCTTCATTCGTCGCCGTGATGAGGCCCGGATGCGAATTGGCTGTTGGTGTTTTGTTTTGGTCCGTGTGTGTAATGATTGGTCGTGAGTAAAGAGACATGACGAAGCCGAGCGATCCATCGTTAGAATCACAACAACAACAACAACAACTTACCAAGCATCCCCAAGCCTGGAATGACTGAATTCACTTCTTCCACGCCATCAAATTGACCCTTGGTCATATCTATTCAAAAAAAAAAATTACAGGGGGGACCTGATGAGTCGTAGTTTTCCCGACAACCAAGGAGACCATTGGAAAAATATCATAAACTAATCCCAAAATCATTTACAACACTTACCGGAATTCCATACATATTCCGCCAGCAACCAATTTTCCTTCCCTTCACGATACTGTCTTGGCAAATCCAATACTTGGACGACCAAATCTAGAGGAAGAATTTCATTCCCCTGTTTGATATTTTGATTGGCATACATGCCCCAACCCGAATTGGGGATACTTGATTCGGCCATGTACAAACCGCACGTGGGGGGATACAGCGACAACCAATCATCTTGGTTGCTCGTCGTATCGTGGTGTTCTTCCATGACGCATTGTCCATCCGGGTCCATGGCTTTGCATTGAGGTGCCGCACGGGGACTTTCCCTCTCGGTGGTGTCTTCTCCGACCGTCTCATGGAACATATATTGCCCCGCAAGGAGAAGAGGAAGAGACAAAGATATCTTCATTTTTTTTGTCGTCGTCGTCGTTCGTCGTGGCCAAAGATTCAACGGTCGCCTCACACAAAAATCAAAGAAGCAGATTATGACGTAGTGTATGTATATCCCTCTCGTGACAACAAATTGGACACGTTTACACAAAGCTTAAGCAAATAAAAAATAATAAAAAGATCGGAAACACTGTTTGTTTTAGGGGGTTTGTTGTTGTTGATGTATCCTCTGTGGGTTCGATAAAAGGGAAAGAAGTTGCACACGGGTTGACGTCCTTATGGGTGCACCGTCTAACGCCAATGCTGTCGTTGAGCGAAAGACGAACGGATAAATGAATACCAAGCGTTGCACTGATGCTACGATCATGAATTTTTCTGTGAAAATAAAAAAGATATGGTTGACGAAGGGGAGTATCAAAGGATGCGTGTCACGGTGAAGGATATTCACATGACGTCGAATATAATAATATGTAAAGGACCAAAAATAATGTGCACGAGGATGTGTGGTTGTTGTGAATCCCACGCAATATCCAAAAATGACTTTTTTATCAATTGCCCCGTTTTATCTTCTGACCCACCATCAGTCCGTTATGTTCAATATATGGTTGGGCCTTATATCTTTATGGCTTTCCAAGTTTCCCGACCACATGTAATTATCATCTACATTCTTGTGAAGAGTACGAAGATTTTGAACTGATGACTGGGTACATCCCTTAACAAAATGACTGTTGGGCATCTCTTTTGTTTTTGTTTTAGGGGAAAAAACGATTTGTGTGTAGGAGAACGGCCAACAACACCCTCCTCTTCACGCACACCGCGATATAATAGAAGGAGCAGTAACTAGCAGTATTACGAAGGAGATAATTATTCACTACGGACTCGTCAGAAAAGCTTTCTCGGTCTTGGTCTCCCCACGCAAGACAGGCCAATTACATCATTAAATACAAAGACAATAATTCACCCTTGTGTGTTCTATCGTCATTCAAAGTGAGGGTTTGGTTCTCGGGCCGGCGTAGTTGTTTCGACTGGCTCGATTCGATCCATACATCATGCCTAAAATCAATTTGCCTGGACTGAATCGTAAAAAGGGTTCACCGGAGGATCTTAACTTCCAATGTATGGATGATGGCAGTGTCATGAGTGGCTGTGAAGAAACAACAAATCTGCATGGCCTATCCGACATGCTGGAGGCACAAAGACCTCAACGCGAGAAAAAGAGCAACGCAGCTTCATCTACTGTGTCAGTGTTTCAGAGATTAAAAACATTAGGTACCAGGAACAAGAAAAGCAAATCGGATGATACCGTCGTAACAAGCTTCGGAGGAAATGATAAATTAGACGAAGAGGAAGACGAAGATTCTTCCTCATCTTCTTCCTCGGATGATGTGTACATGTATGGAAAAACACAACTCCCCTCTACTCTAGTAGACCTGGGAAACGAAAGTAGCACGGATGATGATGAAGATGAAGCGCTACAGTTTGTACCATCCAAAACAACCATACGAAAGAGTGGAGCAGCTTCTGTCATGGCAGGAAGTGTGTCGAGACGTCCCGTACCATCCCAAAGTGACATGCTGAGATTTATGGATGCGGTACCCAAGAAACAGATGCTTAGTTCAGCGTCCGTTATGCCTTCGTCCAATGGTGCCAAGGTATCACGACCGTCCAATGGTGCCAAGGTATCACGACCTAGTTTGTTGGCTGCTCCGAGTGGGCGAGGCAATTTTGACGCTCAGTTATCGCCCCATACAGATGACCCAACGAAAGCACCTCGTCCCAGCTTGCTAACCGCACCGAGTGGACGGGATGACTTCGTACCACATCTGTCACCTCGAGGGGATAAGGTGCACGGGGAATCTTCTGTCATGCCCGCGTCGCCGTCGTCCAATGACGAAGACACGATCCCCCTGCCTCGTCCGAAACTCCTCCCCGCACCTAGTAACCGGGGAGACATGATGGATTACGTGACCCCAGTACGGAATCCGAAACCAAACGTATCTACTCTGCCGCCTTTGCCGACTCAGGAAGAAGGAGAGGAAAATGAAAATGAATTAGAGATCAATCAAAACGAACAACAGATAAAAGAGCAAGAGCAAGAGCAACAACCACAACAACAAAGGCGGAGACCACGTCGTCGTGGCGATGGATCTTTACGTGGCAGTGGTGGAAGTGTGGCCATCGCGGACGCAGCCGAAAGACAGCCTCGTCGGCGCGTTGCTTCTCGATTGGGGGATACAAACAACAATGTAGCAAACACCGTTAAGGAAGGCGAGGAGCGGCGGTCCGATAGGCCACATCGACGTCGCAATGCTCAGGGCCCCAGTGAAGTGCAAAATCGGCATCATGATAATATCAACTCCAACACCACCATCGATAACACGGCGAACAATCAAGAGGAGGGTCAAGAATCCCAGCCTGAAAACGAGTCCCGTTCAGTGCCCGTCCCCGTCACCCCAGGGGTGACAAAGCAAAAAATGAGGCGAAAAATAGGCAATTCAAACGAAGATGTGCCATCGTCTCCACGTAGCACGAAAGGATCTCCATCTCCCTTGCCCACTCCCAAAAAAGAAGAAATCCGCCGTCGTCTCAGGTCATCAAGTAGCGCGGATACTATTGAGACAGGTCCAGTAGAGTCTCCGATCGCGGCTTCACCGCGGCGACGGGCGCCGTCTAAAGGTACGAATGAAGACTCGAACTTCCCGGGTACTCAATCAGAGAGAGGTCCATCCAAAGTCAGGCGACAAGTACAAAAATCTCATGCGAGTGGGAATAGTTCGGCTAAAGATCCCTTTCCCCATTCACCCAAACCACGAAAACCCGGTTCCAGCCCGAGGAAAGGCGCTAAAACCAAATTGTCAAATGACTCTTCTCTCATGTACATTTTCGAGACGGTGGCTCAAGATGCGGCGAATCAACCGAAAAAGCCAAAAGAGTCTGAATCAGTCGGCGGCTTTTTGACGGCTCCTCCAGAAAAGGCAAACACTCAGAACCTTCGAGCGCAGATGTTGCGTGCACCCAGCTGCTCGAATTTCCAAATGGACGCTGCTGTTGGAAAGGTTGGTCGACCAGGAAAGGCTTCCAGGAATCTCTTGGGGGACCATGTCGACCACAATGATATAACGAAGCCGCAGAAGCGATCGTCAGCTACTGTCACAGGGCATGATATGACCGATCAGATGCGAAGAATCGATCGCCGACCTAAACCGAAAGAGAAGAATATGGATGAACACGCTTCTGTTGTACCGACGCGGGCTACTAATGAATCTCTGGTGAAGAAGAATGGCATAAAAGGAACGAACCTGCAGAAAGGTGAAACAGACGATACACGGAGAGAAGTACATACAGACGAAGAAAATGAAGAAGATACTAAAGCAATGGAAAAGGAATTATTGGGATTTTTGGGCACTCAAAACCAGCGAGGAAACCCCCAGGCTTCAACTTCAGATGGTCCTCCTGTAGCTGATGAATGTCAGCATGATAATGGCAAAGCCTCAAAAGGTCACTCTCGTGAAGGCGCACGTCGGCATTCCCTCTCGTCTGTTCACAAAGAAGAAAACATCCAGTTGGATGCAAAGGCACCACCTGGAGTTCTGAAAGAGGATGGTATGGAGTATTTCTTGGAATCGAAGAGAAAGGCCGTGGGGCCGAAAAAGCGTGACGCCCAATCTGTTATTGTAGGCAGATCGTCCAATTTTCATCCGAAAGGCCCGCGACTCAAGTCGAAGACCTCGGACGGTCTTAATTTGCAAGGCAGCCAAGCCAACATGCATGGCAGACTAATTACAAAAAGTACGACACACGCGGGCCTCACCAAAAAAGATTTGATTGTTAACCAAAACAAGTTTATGAGCGTAAATGGGTCAACTGACGAAGTCAACTCATACAGCGAAAAATACCTAAGTACCGTTGCAGGAGATGTGGAAGAACGCGAAGTTGCGGCAAAAACGTGTCAATCGGAAACGTCTCGAAAAAAGCCCAACGAAGGACGTAC
>Ga0051981_10000566_pt1 | contig 18116 bp, 11 predicted proteins | sample CryGey13umfilter_3_FD_59644 | JGI IMG/M metagenome (GOLD analysis project Ga0051981, IMG submission 59644) | Groundwater microbial communities from aquifer in Utah, USA - Crystal Geyser 4/10/14 3 um filter | ecosystem: Environmental > Aquatic > Deep subsurface > Groundwater | place: USA: Utah... | reverse complement strand
TCATCTGTTCCAGTTTAAACGTCACTCTTTCTATTGGCAAAAGACGCCCTACGAGATAGAACAGCACTTGTCAAGAAATTTGCAAGGTTGTTAAAACTCCAAATGGAATTAAAATGTTCCTTATCGCGATAGGTGTATTATGTGTATAAGGAGTGCTAATCTGTTTAGTAGTCCAAGCCTCGGCTGACAACCTCTTTAACGTTTGGTCGTAGCACGATTGTGTGCTCGTACTGCGCCGTGTAACAAGAGCGGACGTCGCACAGGGGCGGATAAGGCTGTACGATACCCACATCACACAGATTTTTGAGGGCTCCCATGTACTTTTCTTGCTTCCCGGCTTGACCATGAATCGTCGCCGAGCCTCCGTCCTCGCGATCTAGCCATCGTCGGCAAAATGCCAACGTGCCGAACGTCTTGTTGATGTGTGCCAATAACTTCTTGGAACTTTGCATACGCAACGGTACGTGGGGTGCATCGAATCGTTTCATGTAATGACTGCATTCCATATCTTCAATGACGTAACCGCGGCCCGTCGAACCAAACGTTTCAATGGCGAAGATTTCTCCTTCCTCCATGCGAATCGATTCTTCGCAACCACCCTTGACAATGGGAACGGATTTTCCCGCATGGATCTGATATTGACCAATGGAATGCCCGTTCAGATTACGAATGGCCTTTACTGGGTATGTCTTTCCATCCAGTTCCACTTCGTAACTTTCCATAACTTCTTGGATGGCCTCACCAATATCGCAGAGTCGGACATCAATACCGGACGTTCTGATCCCCATATCTGTGGCCTCCCGGACGGATTCCATCAGTGGGTCGTAGCGCGGATTGAAGGCCACGGTCCACGCACAATCGATAATACGGCCATCGATTTGCACGCCAAAGTCCACCTTCATGACATCATCGTACTTCAAAACGGTATCGTCGCCCGTATTGGGCGTGTAGTGAGCCGCCACATGATTCAACGAACAACCCGTGGGGAATCCGATGCCACGATCTAACCCGTACTCTGCCACCAATTCACGATTCTTATCCTCCAATCGTTCGCACATGTCGGCCAGGGCGATCCCAGGTTTCATCAAGGACTGCGCAAAGGCCCGGACTTGGCGGTGTACTTCAGAACCCAACCGAACTTTAGAATACAAGTCTTCTTGTAATCGATCCATGGCTCGCGTTTCTTCTGATGTTGTACGGTACGCTTGCTGTCCAACATATTCTTGTATTTCTCCATGGGGGTATTCCTTTCCTTTGAATACGTCTGCGACGGGGATGGTGGGAGGATTGGTTTGTCCGTACTGGACAAAGTAATCCGTCATGGCCGTATTTTTCAGACCCCGAAAGGGAGGTTGCTGGGAAGGTTCTTGAATGACGAGTTGAGACCCTCCATTGCTACCCTTTTTCTTCTTTTTCTTTTTCTTCTTCTTTTTCTTCTTGGTGCCACCGTCGCCGCCGCCGTTGTTGTTATTTTCCGTTTCCTCTCCCTCTTCTTCTTCTTCGTCGTCCTCCTGTTCTTCCTCTTCCTTGGGATCTTTCTTCTCTTCTTCAGCAACCATGTTGGTTGATATGATTGATGATGTTCTAACCACTACGAAACGAAATCGACTGTAGTATCAATCCGGGTTGTGAACTCCCAACCAACAATCGAAAGGAGAAAGTTGTTATCATGTGTGTGAAGACATCACGACTACCTAGGTAGGTAACCGTAACGACTGTAGGACAGAGAAATGAAAACGTGCGGGTTCCGTATGCGTGTGGATGGATGGATGGTGGAGTGGCACCTAGGTAGTAGTATTAATAGTAGTATTTACAATTTATTTTAGAAAGTGTACGGAAAAAAAAAAAGTGACGAGGGCAAAAAGGTGTGGTCGGTGGAGATTTGTGGAATTCACTGAAAGACATGTTACTATTGGAAAGTAAATTCCGAATTCCATGGATCAGCAAAATACATATACATATATTATACATTTCATACAATGAATGAAATGAGAATATATGGGACAAATCGGGCGTGTGTGACCCTCTCTCTCGTTGTTGCTGTTGTTGTTGCTCCAAAAATTGATCAGCCTTTGAGGCTCCATCTTTTTCGTCGTGTTGAAGAAGAAAAAGAGGCCTCTCGTCGGTCGTTGTCACACTCGAAGTCAGTATCAGGCGAAACCATAGACTCATCATTTTCTAACGAAATACACTCGACATCACTCATGGGATCCCCGTCTCATACGAATCAGTTCTCCAATGGGACTGATCATCCAACCAATGTTGCCGCAACTACTACTACTACAACAACAACTACGATGAATGGCGTTAGCAGCAAATCGAAATCATCGTCATCATCTTATCCATTTACACGGAGTCAAGAATGTGCATGGCAACCTGAAGAAGTTGCACGACATTTAGCGCAATTGGCCCTGACGTCAGATGTGATAGATAATACCTCCACCTCATCGTCGTCGTCGTCGTCAACGCATTTGTTACATCACGGGTGGTCGTCGCGACAAATTGAAATTTTACGACGAGCGTTCGGACCGAATTCGTTGCAAGGTGATACCGATGACGATGCCACACGGCATGGGTCATTGGCGTGTTTGGCACCCATTCTATCCGCCTTGGCGGGACAAGTCAAGGAACCATTGATACTGATGCTGTTGGGTTCCGCGGCCCTGTCGGTTTTCTTAGGCAATGTAGCCGATGCCATTTCGATCGCCATCGCCTTACTGATTGTTTCCGCCGTGGCGGCCGTCCAAGAATATCGATCGGAGGCGGCGCTGAGTGCCTTGCAAAATTTGGTGCCGCACACGTGTACGGTCGTCCGTAACGGTGTCGTACTGGACAAGTTCTTGGCCCGGCATTTGGTGGTGGGCGATCTGGTCTTGTTGTCCACCGGGGATCGCGTCCCCGCCGATGTGCGGGTTGTAGATTCCGTCGAATTGACCACGGATGAATCAAGTTTAACGGGCGAGAATCACCCCGTGGTCAAAACCGGTGAATCGATCCAATTGGACCAGGGGAGTTCGTCACTGACGAGACAGTCAAATATTTGCTTCGCCGGAACACTGGTACGCGCGGGACGGGGACGGGCCTTGGTGGTAGCCACGGGCGAACACACGGAATTCGGTAAGGTGGCCACCGAATTGGCTGCTGTCACGGCGCGGAAAAGTCCCTTGCAAGAAAAAATGGATGAATTGGGACAACGATTGGCATATCTGAGTAGTATCGCCATCGCCATCATCGCCGTCGTTGGGTGGCTCATGGGACGGCCCTTCCTTGAAACCGTTACGGTGGCCGTCAGTCTCGCCGTGGCAGCCATACCCGAAGGATTACCCATTTGTGTTACTGTAACATTGGCCCTGGGCGTGTTACGAATGGCACGTCATTCAGCAATTGTCAAGAAATTACCTGTAGTGGAATCTTTGGGTTGTGCCACTGCCGTTTGTTCGGATAAAACGGGAACTCTGACGCAAAACGAAATGACGGTCCGATCCATATTTACGCTGGCATACCCAGATCGACAATTTGGGTTTACGGGAGTTGGATACAACACCAAAACAGGACAGTTTGTAGAACATGGTGTCATTGGGGAATCACTTTCCCGAGGGGCCAATAAGAGTCGTTCTCAAAGTCCAAGTCCTCTGCCACAAACTGAAGTTTCCGATGTTTTTTCTACGCAGTCCGTCGCCGTACCAACCGACAGCGACGAAATGAAAGCAATTTTCCCTCTCTTTTACACTGCTTGCTTGTGCAACAATGCTACCTTGGTCGAGTCGTTGGATAGTGCGGCTGCAGAAGGACATACCGGTGGCACCTTGTCTGGTCAACCCACGGAATTAGCCTTGCTGGTGGCTACTGAAAAAGCGGGTTTAGCGGACCCTCGACCTCAATATCACCGACTACAAGAAGTCCCCTTCACAAGTGATCGTAAATGTATGGAAGTCAAGGCAAGACCCGTCAGTGGAAAGCAAGCCTGTGACGCATTCTTGGCGGCCGGACTCGCCGAAGTGGCGAGCGCTACCGAACAGGTGGAACAGCAATCGTCGTCGTTTTTGCGTAAATCATTTTCGCGCAAGGAGAAAGCCCCATCATTCGATGGGAATTTGTATTTTATTAAAGGCATGCCCGAAAAGGTGCTGGGTGAATGTCAGGCATTTACTGGTGCTAATGGGAACCCCGTAGGACTGCAGGAAGACGACCGAACCCAAGTCCTTCGGCAATCTCGTCGAATGGCAGCATCGGGACTTCGTGTATTGGCTTTGGCGTACGGTAAAACTCTGGGAAGACTAGTATTTGCAGGGCTCGTCGCCATGGAAGATCCGCCCCGTGAGGGAGTCCAAGAATGCGTGCGACAATTGCGTAGGGGCGGCGTCAAGGTCATGATGGTGACCGGCGACTCTAAAGAAACCGCTCTCGCTATTGCGCATCGTTGCGGAATTTTGGGTTCGATTGGTTTGGGTGACTTACTCATTGATGGTGGCGGTGGCAGTCACCCTGCACCAGAAGATCTGGAATTGGGGTCGAGTGAAGCATTGAGCGGGGAACAATTAGATGCTATCCCACCAGAAAGTTTGGCGGATAGTATCGCCGGTGTCAAAGTCTTTTACCGTGTCGTTCCACGTCACAAGTTGGCGATTGTCCGGGCGCTTCAATCAAGGGGAGATATTGTCGCCATGACGGGGGACGGCGTGAATGACGCCACGGCGCTCAAGGGCGCCGATATTGGTGTTGCCATGGGTAAAAATGGTACTGATGTAGCCAAGGAAGCTGCCGATGTGGTCTTGGCGGACGATGACTTTCGCACTATCACTATGGCGATTGCTGAAGGCAAGGGTATCTTTTTCAACATTCGCTGTTTCTTGTCGTTTCAACTCAGTACGTCTTTTGCAGCGCTTGCAATGGCAAGTGTAGCCACTGTCTTCGGTATGCCATCACCCTTGAATGCCATGCAAATATTATGGATCAATATAATCATGGATGGACCGCCTGCACAAAGTTTAGGTGTAGAACCCGTCGATGAAAAAATTCTCAACGCGAAACCGCGCAAGGCAGACGATCCTATTGTGACGAAAGCCCTATTACTCCGAGCTATCAGCAGTGCCGCTTTGATTGTCATCTTGACCCTGGGCGTTTTTGCACATGAGTTGTCTGATGATGGTAAAGTCTCGCGACGAGATACGACCATGACATTCATGATGTTTGTGAATTGCGATCTCTTCAATGCCTACGTTTGTCGAAGTGCGGAAAGATGCTTTTACGAGCTGGATGCCGCTGGGAATCCAGCGTTCCTGTGGTCAGTCGGTGGGTCGATTTTAGGACAACTATTAGTGATCTATTGGTCTCCCCTTCAAGAGGTGTTTCAAACTGAAGCATTGTCTCCGTCTGATTTGTTGGCCATAATCTTGTTGAGCTCCTCTGTTTTGGCGCTGGATACTGTGCGCAAAAAGGTTTTTGGCCATATTTTTAGCGATGGGTTCAATCCCTCCCCTCGAGCAGCTCGGTCACCGAACAGTGGTACATCTTGGCTTGATTTTTCTAAACGTCGTGGACGCAGCAACAAGGCACAACGAGCACCCCGATCATCCGTGTGGGGTGCACGAAAGAGTAACAAGGCTAGGTCGGCCTTGGCGTTGTAAAAGCTACCGTCGTTTCGTCCAGAGAAAGTGCACTTGCGCTCGCCCTGGATAATGAAGCAAACGTGACGATGGACTCAATTTATGTCATTGTGGTCTTTCGTCAGAATACACCGGGGTCCTTTTTCAACTTTTACCGAAAGAAAATTCTCGCGCCCATCAAAAATTGTTACTCAAAATAGTAGTCACATTAGAAATTGAAATCATAGCATTGCTATTATTGATTGAAGTCTACCGCCTATTGCTTGCAGCACGTGCAAATCCTCCATGACTTCGACGTTTCAGTTGCTTGCATGCGAGGAAAACAATGACGAACAGAAGGCATACACAGCTGTGCGATCGTTGTATACTCTCAGCTTAGTGCAGGATTATGAAATATTTTCAAGAGCTTTCACAGTATAAACGAAATATTTCCGTGCTTCCTCCTATTCGGGTAAAGTTAAAATCTCCGTACCATTCGAGGTGATGAGAATAGTATGCTCAAATTGTGCCGACAAACTCCCATCCGAGGTCACAACGGTCCACTCATCGTCCCATTCCCAACATTCTTGTGCACCCATGACGAGCATGGGTTCGATGGTAAAAATCATTCCTTCGTGCAGTTCCAAACGATCGTTATTGCGATAGTGCTTGACAAAGGGTGGGACATGAAATTCGTGGCTAATGCCATGTCCACGATATTTCCGCACCGATTGGTATCCATTTTGTTCGGCCACGGTGTCAATAGCATTGCCAACTTCCGTTAAACATGAACCCGGTCGGACCGTAGCAATTGCCGCATACAAGGCCTCGCGTGTCGTGTTGACGAGTTTCCGTGCCTGGACAAAGTGAGCTTCCTGCGCTGGATTATCAAATTCCGTCCGCACCGCGATACCTCTCCAATCAGTTTCAGTATTTGTTTTATCGTCGGGATCGCCTTGATCGCCCACAATAATTGTAGCGCAATTATCTCCGTGCACACCATTCAGAAAGCAACTTACATCAAACGATACAACATCACCCAATTCCAAAGGTCGCATATCTGGAATACCGTGACAGATAACTTCATTGACACTGGAACAAACAGATTTGGGGAAGCCAGCATAATTCAATGGACTAGGATATGCACCAGCCTGAATCAAAGTGTCATGTACGACAGCATCCACGTGATCTGTCGTGACACCGGGTTGTGCCACGGCACAAGCCACATCTAATGTTCGCCGTGCGAGACGCGCCGCTTGTCGCATACGTGAAGCTGACACTTCGTCGTGTATGTAGAATGAATCAGGATGTTGTAAGGGAGGAACTTGACCCGTCTTGGCATAGGGTGGGCGTTGGATGGATTCGGGCACGGTCCGACGGGGTGACTGGGGAAAAGGAACCATGGGGGCACGATGAAAACCAGGGGTCTTGATCTCAGCCGTAGTTGACGCGGCAGCGCCCCAGGTGCGTCCCAAACGTTTAGAAAGATCGAATGTCCATCGTCGCAAGTGGCTTTGTAAGGTAGACGAAGTCATTCTCTTTGTTAATTCTCTGGGGGAACGAAACAAACTACCTAGGTAGGAGATGAAGCGAGGAGAAGTACCTACTCGTAAATGACTTTCTTTTAGAGTGTTAACGTGAGAAGAGAAGAAGGCAAAATCCAAAAAAAATGTGTGGAGGGGATTCGATCTGACGTCATCAGTGAATAAATTATTCATCCATGACCAACAGGAAGAACATCGGGTTCGGCCCCGTTGCGGGTGCTACCATAACTAACATAACAGTAAAACCTGTATTTTGGGACGATCTTCTACAACAAGCAGAACCAAAATACTTTTTTAAAAAACCAGTGCATGCAAATGTTTATCAGTATACTCGTGTGAATACTATGGTAAAATGTAAATGGTCATCGATAGTCATAGGTGGACACCGCTTATTCTCCCTTGGCTTCGCCGCCACCCCAAGCGATACGCCAGCTCCTCAGGGCAGCTTCTGCACGTTCCACTGTACCAGCTTGTAGAGGACGTTTGCGGTCTGTCTCTTCAATGTGCTTTGCCATGGCTTGGTCAATGCGAAGTCCCGGTACCGTTGATCGACCCGCCGCAGGCGCTTGCGGTGCCACGGCCATCAAATCATCTTCCATGTTGTCAATCAATTCGTATATTTTATGTTCGACAGTCGGGTCTACTAAATGATACAAATCACTAAGAATCAAACATAAGAGAAAAGTAAGACCAGGCATCAAACAGCAATCCTAAATTTCCTCACAAAATTTCGACTTACCCGACCACAAATTTGGTGATGGCCGTGTTACGGATGCTTTTTTGCAAAACGAAGATGAAGTCCTGTACATCACTGGTCGAAAGTCCCGCAGCAATGGCCATGATTTCAATCACAGCTTCAAAGAGTTTGAATTCACGCTCAACTACTCGCAAAAGTGTAGGCATAGACTCTGATTGCCCTTCAAAGTACTCACGGATAGTTTGCATATCACCGCGCATGCGTTGCAAGGCGCGATTGTTGTCCGTAAAAAACGACGAGCGACTTTTGTGCTCGGAAGATTTCTGTACCAGCATTTTGAGATAAAAAATAATCGACGAGGTAACCTGAGCTTCCACCGTCTTCTGCACCATTACTTCGTCCAAAAAGCTTTCTAGGTCAGCCATAAAGTCGTCCAGTGTGCGAACAAGGGTCAATGCTGATTCGTTGTGGGTCAAATCGTCTTGCCATTCTGTAGAAAAGAGCTCATCGGCAAGCTCTTCTTGAATCGGTTCGAAGCAATATAAATGAGTCTTTTGTGCTGCATAGACAGCATCTCCACTATACAGGTTGAGCAATGCCGCCGTTTGCTCTTCCAGACTTTCCGCGGAGGCGGGCGAAAGATTACATTCATCTTTAATTTCCTGCACGATTTCTTCACATTTATCACTCATGCGAACAAAGTCATTCGAGGCAGCGCAGCATTCTTCAAGATCATTGCAAAACTTGTCACGGCACTGAATCTGCATTTCGTAAAGGTTTTTGAAAATAACACCCACCGCCTGCACAAGGGCTTCAGATCGACGAGTGAGACGCTGTTGAATGGTACGAAGTTGGACACCTGCCAGCGAGTAGACGTCTTCGCATAGTGAAGTAACAAGCCGGCCTTCTGCAGTCTGGGATTTTGTGTGCTCGGCCCTGCAGTAAACAAAAATAGTGAATATGAGTAAAAGTGAGATGACATTTTTTGATAAATACTGATGCATCGTAACAAAGCATTGTATTCCACGTACGCGTAGACGTTGTCGAGCCATTCCTCCGTCTGCTCCTTGACGCGAAAGAGAAATCTATAAAACGAAAGAATACAAAATGTGAGAACATTAATTTCATACAACGTCAACTCTGCAACGCGAATAAGCCGCATAACACGTACTCATCCTTGGCCAAATCGTACACATCCCACATAATGTTGTTCACCCAGGCTAACGAATCTTGCGCGGCTTCCAAGTCCACTGACTTGTTATCACTGGCCAGCAATTTAGGTGGCTTTTCAAAATACGTTCGTTTGGAAGCAATGGTCGAAATTTGTGGGAAGGTTTCTTCGATAATTTCGCGAAAGGTTTCCACCCAAGCCACAAGATCCAACAATTGCGTGACCGTCAGATCTGGCAACTTTTGACCTTCGGGTCCACCGATTTGTTGCAAGATATTGGTGGAGCAGACATGCGCCACGCAGGTAGTCCACAAGGTAGGAATCTGCCATGAAGGTGGGAAGCAGGGAGCCATTTGTTCCTTGACAATATTAATTTCCGACGTGAGTTCGTTACAAGCCCGCAACACCGCACTAAATTGTTGGTTCTGCACTTCGTCATCATCTTCATTGGCGATATCCGCAGCATTCTTGATCAGTTCACTGAAAATAGTCAACCCACGACCTTCAAAGTCCTTGTATAATTCACCAAGCGCCACGGCACGCATGTCCGTGAATCTCATTTTGGGAGAGTTCACACCTGCCTCGTACCCATGTACGGCTTTGTATTCTACATGAGCAGTTTCGTAGACTTCGACAGCTTCCACTAATGCCACCATACCAGCAGGATTGTTGATGGCAAAATCAAAGGCTGTAGCAATTCCGCTAAGGATACGGAGACGGATTTCGTCCCCCAGTTCCCATACATTTTCAACATTTTCATGTAAAAACATGTCAATCAAAGCATTCGTATCTTGCTGAATACCACTGCTTCGTAAGGACTGCAAGCCAAATTGTTTGTTCTTTTGCGTTTGCGGCTCTTGAGCTGCCGCCTGTGCTTCTTCATCTTCTAGGCGTTCCTTCATGGCGGCCTCGGCTTCTACTAAGAAAATTTCCAATTCCACGTGTTCGCGACAAACAGATCGCAGGGTGGACCATTCATGTGCGGTCCATTCTCCCGCATGCAATTCTTCGCGCAAACGGTCACAGGTACTCGGAATCATGGCGAAAAAGTCGAGCTCGCGGAAGCACCGGGCAAGGTTTTTTCTTGCATTGACCGTTTGTTTGAGACGAGGATATTGTGCCAACATAAACTTACTGGTTTCTTCCATTTGTTCCGGATTTGAAACATAGGTACTCAATTCACGCAAACGACTGATATCGTCCTTGGTCGACGTAACGAGATTGACCAACTCCTGTACTTCGGACCCCGTTGCCGCCACACCATCATTGAGACGTGCATTAATTAAAGCCAATTGACGCTGCGTGGCATTACGAAGTTTAGCAATTTCTTTATCCATCTTGGTCGATCCTTCAATGGCGTATCCGTGTGCACCCACTTCCACGCCTTGCTCCTCGTCTCCCTCTTCTGCTTTAAGCAAATGTCCGGGAATGCCTCCGTTGACGAGTAATTCATCGATCAAACCCGCATCGAACAACCACGTCGATACGATTGCGATGGATCGTTCTTCGGCCTTGTGCTCGAATTCCGTCAGGGGTATGCCCTGGACCGCGGTGGGAATGTCGGGAGGATCCGTCGGCCGTTGAAATATGGGAATGGAATTTGTATCTGGGACGGCGTTATCACGTTCCGCCTTGGTCTCGTCATCGTCTTCACCCTCTTCGTGCAACGCCGCTGACTTATCTCGTAAACGTTCGTAGTAAACCTTTTGTAACAAATGGTAATCGTCGTAGGGCCAAATGGCCACCTTCCGAGGTCCAATTTCGACGTACTTTGGTTGCCACTCCGTGGTATCGATGCCATCGTTGACCGTTTGTTGATTCCGATTGGCGAATCCAAAAAAGCTGGTAATGGTACTGCTGCCCTGCGTAATTTCTCCCGTCGTTTTGGCGCGTGCGCCCGTCAGCGCCGTGGGTCGTCGCGGGGACGGTGCCGCTTCGGCAACTTCCTTTCCTTCGTCTTCCTCTTCGGCATCGACGGCAGTCAACAATGGCTTTTCCGCCGCCGCACGAGCCGCGGCTTCCTTTTCGGCCCTGGCACGTCGGGCTATATCGCGGCGCTTTTGCACGCGATCGAAGTCAACGTCAAAGTCGAACGGCGACTTGGATGTTGATAATCCACCGGCGGCCCCAATTTCCCCCGCCAACGTCGCATCGTTACCCACGGGTCCGTCTGTCGTCTGTGAACGACGGTGCTGGTTTTGGGACATGATGTGCTTACTTCCCTTTTCTTCTCCTACGAGATGTATCAGTAGCGGAATACCAGAGAAGGAGAAAAGACGGATCGTCGTCTACAGTAGCGAACCGCGGATTTTTGGGAAAGAGGTTGGTAACCCGCAACCGAAAAAGCGCAGCAACAACACGACAAGAGGGTACGCGCGTTGACCGTGAATCTTTTATTTTTATTGTCGACATTGCCGGTCAGTCAGTCCTGTATTTTTCGGGACTAAAGCAAAGTTTGTACTCCTATCATTTTCTGTTTTTGGTTAACAGTAAGTTTGTTTTTCATCACTCCAACGACAAATCCATTTGAGGGACAAGACAGGATGGATTTCATTTAGGAGATTATGAAGAGTTGTCAAAGATTGCTAGTAGTAAATTGATGAGTTGTCCATAAACAAAAGAAGTTGTCGAGGAGTTGTCGTTTAAGTCAACTAGTTGTCACTTATTGACAACTATTTTAGTCTCTGTTTTATACTACATGACAACTGAGTAATACATACAGGACATCAATGGAGTTGTCAAAAACGAACTTGACCTCCTTTTCACGACGAGTCGAAAAACTGTCAGCCAAGGCAGTGTCGTCCCACAAACACTATCATGGTCCTAATATTTGCGATATAATTGGGTATTTTTACCCTATCATGATTGCAATGGTGGTGTTGATGGAAGATGGAAAGGAGCGGGATAGTAGTGACCATGATGTTTGTGACCGGATCGAAGAGAATGCGGCGGGATCATCGCCGTCGTTTTTTCGTCCCAAGTCGTAGTCGTATGCTTTGTACGTTGGCGTACCTATTGTGGGAGGCCTTACTTTTCCACGACTCTGGTTTCGTCGTCGTTCCCACACAAACCGAAAAGAACGACTGCTTTAAAAACCGGACCTTCGATCGTGGAGCGAAAAACGAAACGGATTTTTTTTTTTCATGGATTGATGTATGTATGTACGGATTGATGGATCACAACCTTTTTTCCCTTCTGTTTGAAGGGAATGCACGAGAATCTTACTTCTTGGGTTTACAGCGAAACGTTATTTGTCGACTATTTTCGAAAGGACTTGGTTTGGTTTTTGTGAAAGGAAATATTTTGTTGGGAGGGGGGCACTCTTTCAACTTCACAAAAACAAATTAGAAAAATGGGAAAAGCCACCACCTCCGTGACTACGACGACTACGACTACTTCTACTACTCGCAAGAAATTGACGACATCCAAGAAAGAGATTCCATCCACTGTACCTTCGGGGACGGTCGTGGACCAGAAATTACCGGCGGTGGACCGTATCTTGGGTGCCATTCTGGCTTTAGAAACGATTTTGGGACGAGAAAGACTTCCACGGAAGGAAGTAGTCGCACGGGCTCACGTGAACAAGTTGGCCACGGAACGGTGCGTGTTGAGTAAACTACAAATGGAAGGACACATCTGGTACAACAACAGTACTATTCGTATGACGGAAAAAGGCCGACATTTCACGAACCTGTCGTCCAACGAAAATACGACATAAAACAACTAACTGTATCTCACAGTCAACCAGGAGGTTACATGTAACGATGAAGATTCCATTCACTTTCAATAAGGACGCGACTGAATTGAACTCTATAGAGGTACTCTTGAAGATAATTAAAGATTTAATGCAACATCTTGGGATACCAAATCTGTAAATTATGAATGAGCTTTGATCCCGGCCCTCATGGAAGATGAGCACTGCCGTAAATTTAGGCTGTGTAGTATCGTAGCTAGGGTTACCATACCAAATCAACCGTCAGAGGTCAACAGAAGTTCATGTCATCGGCGGGTCCAACCCGTCCCCTTCACACCAGACCACCCCGTACCGACGAGTCGGCATGGGACTAACGTAGGCGACTCGTCTCATGGAAAAAAAACGATGATTGGATGGGTCATTGGATCAATCGTACGGCCGACTATCTGTGACGAAACGACCTGTATGGCCATAATTCAGGGATTTGCGCGACATGTGGAAACCACGGTGTCTAGATCGGGCTGCTCCTACGCTAATTTACCTCAGTAGCAAGTAGATTGATGCGAGACGGTAGCGAATAGAGGAAAGAAAACGAAAGATCACCGGCAGAATAGACTTTCACGTGAATCATGCACATTTGCATGCACAGGATGAGCGTGAGTCTACGGTAATGTGATCCATCACGTTTCACTGTCTGTCCACGGTTAACATAATTTTTGCTTACGACGGACGCCAGACGAACGAACCTCGCGGGAGAAAAGGCTGTTTTTGGACTCTTTTGCAAATGACCGTCGCTTTTAATAGTAGTTTTGCGCATACTCCGATCACACAACAACAACAACAACAACATCGAGAACTATAACAACAGACCGATCAAGAAGCCTTCCCTTCTGGTTCCCTTCCTTGGGCTCCGACACGGTATTTGGTGCTTTCTAATTGAAGTCATTTTATCGTTCCACCTTCAACGCACAATTGAGGAGTGCTTTGATTTTTAGGGACATCATCATCATTTTTCCACCATGAGCAGTTCCAAGAACATGAGTTCGTCCGCCGTGTAAGTGAAAGAAAAAGAGCGCACGAAGGAACTGAGTACCGACACGTCCAACAAGATGATCAACCGAAACAGTGACTTAACGAAACTGACAGCTATATTCGCTCGCATTTAAAAATTGACTCATAATCTCGACTCATCATTTATTTTTTTCTGTTTCCTCTTTTATTTTATTTTTACACACAGACTCTGGCTTATTATTTGGACTCTCAATAACATTGGAGTTACTTTATTGAACAAGGCCGCCTTCCAATCCGTCGATTTCAATTACCCGTACTTTTTATCCGCGGTGCACATGGTATGCAATTCGGCAGGGTCACAACTGATGTTTTGGAGTTTAGAACGATCCCGTGCGGTCGACAAGGCCGCCGTCGAGGCCAATCCGGTCACGCAACTCTTGGGTGCCATCCAGCGTCAGTCCCTGGATGCGAAAGGGAAACGTTTGATATTGGCCTTTTCGGTTATTTTTTCCCTAAACATTGCCATTGGAAATGTATCATTGAAATATGTTTCCGTTAACTTTAATCAGGTAAGCTTGAAGTGGAAAGGGTCAATCAAAGACTGACAGAATCATTGATTCCGTGTCGTAGAGTTGTACTGACACTTGTTTGAATAATAAATATATATATATATATTTTACAAACAAAACAGGTCATGCGATCTTTGGTACCGGCGATGACTATTGCCATGGGTCTGTTCCTCGGCAAGAAGATCTCGACACGTCGTCAGTTGGCTGTGTTACCTGTAATTATTGGGGTTGCCATGGCTTGTTTTGGAGACATGTCGTACACAGCAATCGGTTTCTTTTACACGGTAATGTGCATTTTACTCGCTGCCTTGAAGGTTGTGGCGAGTGGAGAAATGTTGACGGGGCCGTTGAAACTCCATCCGGTGGACTTGTTAGGACACATGTACGTATTTGTGATTTTTATCTTTGTTTTCTTTTGCACCGACACGGACGAAGAAATTTCAATACTATACTCTCTCACACAATCAACAATCATTACTGCTTTATTTATTTGTAGGGCACCACTGGCCTTTGTACAATGCATCGTTCTTTCCTTTGCCACGGGCGAAGTCTGGAAGATTGCCGAACGCTGGGAAAATGAACTCTCGCCAACTGCCAACTTTTATCCAATGTTCGTGGTATGGTTGTCGGGACTCTTGTCCTTCAGTCTGAATATTTGCAGTTTACAGGCCAACAAGTTGACCTCTCCCCTGACGCTTTGCATCGCTGCAAATGTAAAACAAGTTTTGATGATTGCTGTTTCGACGATTGTGTTCCGTATCGAGATTACGCCTCTAAACGCGATGGGTATTTTGGTCGTCCTGGCCGGTTCGGCTCGGTATTCGTACGTATCAGTAACGGAACAGATGCATTCTACCAGAGAGGCTCGTGAGGATCCCGAGAAGGCTCCTGCTGGTGGTGGTACAGATGAGGAGGAGGCACGCAGTACAGCAAGCGAGGATCGCGTCGAATTGATTTCAAGGGGTAAATCTTAATTGTCCAGAAAGTATTGTGTAAATGAATGCGCGGATTGCGCGGAAAACAAAACCTCCACAAACTTGTCCATGTGTTAAACTGTTACATCGCAAGGCACCGAGTTACGAAGGGCGAGAAGGAAAAGGTGTTGGCAACATAAACTTTCACTAGTAATATTGATTATTTGGTATCTAATGGTGAATAGATCGAATATGAAGCCACCTGCATACACACTTTCTATTAGAGTGGGTAGACGCTGTCTAATCATCAAACTCAGGGTCATGGCAATTGGCCGTGGGAACGATGTTACATGGTAGATCAATATTTCCAGGGCTCCCACTTCGACACCATCAGTGACGGCCGTCGCTTAAAAGGTCAAAAAAGCGCTCGAAGGAGGGTTCGCTCAGCAGAGCCAGCAAATCATGGGTGATGGGAATCGAAAACCAAGTTTTTTTTTTTTAAAAGATCGTGATGGATTCCCTTTTGTTCGCTGTCTGTGAGGGTGTGTGTGCAAGTTTCCCCGCGTGCCTGCGCCCTGCTGCTTCTTGCTGACATTGTGACATACGGCACGGTTGTTTCTACTTGAAATGAGTACTCCAGCCTCCAAGCGATTACAAAGACATTTAGTAACAATAAAGGGCTGTAACAGCAACTTAAACATCGTCGCCACGACGAAACCAACTCGACAGCCTAGATCTCGATTTCTTGACCTTGGTACCGGTTACCTTCAGTCCAAGTTTCACTAGCTCCCGAAAGCTTGACTCGTACTTTTGTAATTGAGCTTCACGTTGCGCAACCGTATCTTTTAGATCATTGATTCCTGTCTTGAGTTCGGCAATCTCACGGTTACGTTGAGAAAGCATTGTGATGTATCTGGATTCTACGTTTTGAGTTTCTTCCTTGGCTTTGGCTTTCTGCGATTTAATATCATTCAAAACAGTAGCAAGTTCTTCGTTTGACTTTCTTGCGTTGAATAAGTTTTTCTCGAGTTCTGCCACTTTCTGGCTCATGGCCGACAATTTGCCCTCGTACTTGGCTGTCAACTCTTTCCGTTCTTTGCGAGCATCTTGCTTGGCGCCTTCCCAAAGACCTGTGAGTTGAGTCCGAATGGCTTCATAACGATTTGCCATTTGTTTCTTCTTCAACCGATTGATCCGAACCTGCTCATCAATCTCAGCCTGCAATTTTGCTTTCTCTAATTCGAAATCTTTCTTTTCCTTGGCCAAGTCTTTCTCTACACTTTCCACTCGTTTTCTTTCTAAATCCAAACTGACTTCCAAATTATCCTTTTCTTTGTAAAATCGTTCTTGTTCTTCTGCAAGTCTGGTGTACAAGGCATCGACTTTGTCCTGTTCGTCCAAAATTTGCTTCTCTAAATCTGCTTGCGCTGACCGGAAAGAAGTCTGTTCCTCTTCCAGTAATTGTTCAATGTCCTGTAGCTTGAGGCGATCGGCCTCGATGATAGACTTAAGGGCCGATCGCTCCTCCCCGAATTGAACCCTTTCCGATTCCAGCAAGGCCTGTGTCTCGGCAAGTTTGCTTTTTTGTTGTTCCAATAGCTGTCTAAGCGATTCTTGCTGCTCTTCGTATTCAAATTGATTCTCGGCCCACGCCAATTGCGCCTTTTTCAGTCGATCTCTTTCTTCATCCAGTTGCTGTTGCACTACCCCCTTGGCACTTTCAAATCGGTCCTTATCTTGATCCCACTGTGCCTGCACGTCTCTTAATCGTTGCTTTTCTTTTCTCAGCTTTTCTTGCAATGCTTTTCGTTCTTTTTCAAAGTTCATTTGCTCAAATTCCATGGCATCATTAACATCATCCAGGCGTTTGCGTAATTCCTCGGAAGCCTTTTGCTCACGTTTCAACGCCATGTTTGTTTGTACGATTTGTTCTTGTAATAACTTTACTTCACTTTGCAACTTTTGTTGCTTGTATCGTTCTTCCTCGTTGATTACCTCGTTTTGTTCGATGATCCCCGTCATCTCGGCGATTTTCTGTAGAAAGCTATTCTTTTCATAACCCCATTCCTTACGACTAAGAGTCAATTCTTGTTGTTTCATTTGTAATTGCTCTTGTAATGTCCGAGTCCTTGTACTTAATTCTTCGATAACAAATGCCGTTTGATCACTTTGATCTTTCAAAGCGTCGTATTCTTTCGTCAGCAGCGCCAACTTGGGCGACTCGTCTGGTGGTCGAGGTACCTGCAATGCCGGCATGGACTCTTCCCGTCGTTCATTTTGTTCTTGTTGTTGATCGATCAAAATCGATTGCGGTAATTCGAAACCCTTCTCTTTGGTGGCACTTCCGTTCTCATCGTCAGTTTCGTCGTCGTCGGCGGCGGCCATGTACAGAGCCAGTATCGACGGGGTTTCTACGTCATCAGGTTTGACGTGTTGTCGTGACGACCCTTGATTGGAAATTACTGTCACTGCACTGTCCCATCTTCTTTGATGATGTTTCGTACATGATGACGATGGTATGAATCCATTTGCAAAGTTGTCATGACGGTTTTGTTGGAGTAGTGGTACCAAGACCATGGTGGTTGCCACGGCCACCATTCGCGCATACTGCTGCATCCGGAAAGAAGCCATTGGCTTTGGAGGATTGCTGTGACTATTTGTATTCATTTTGTAGCCTCGCTCACTTTTAATGTCGGTACTAGTGCAACCCCCTTCTTTCGGTATTGGTGTGTGGTTGCCAAGACGCTAGGTTTATAAATAGTGAGTACGGAACGCTTTTTTAGTTGTTGTTGCAGGCCAACAAAGCTGTCGTTGATTTGTTGGATCTGACGATGAATTAAAAAATTGGGTCAGTCTTTGGCGCGCACCACTTCAACGAAATCTTTTTACTCACTGTGATATATTATATCATCCTTTTTTTTTTTTTTTTTT